>ERZ1035037.59-NODE-59-length-44599-cov-99.097409_pt1 | contig 44599 bp, 73 predicted proteins | sample MGYA00520618_ERZ1035037 | MGnify/ENA primary metagenome ERZ1035037 (study PRJEB33766, sample SAMN09781741) | gut metagenome | biome: gut microbiome | host: Homo sapiens | place: Madagascar | study: EMG produced TPA metagenomics assembly of the PRJNA485056 data set...
ATATTAATATTATATATATCAAGATTGATATAATATAATAACTACAAGGTATAAGATAGTATAAAACTATAAAGTATCTACAAGATTATAATTAATTACTACAAGATATTAGTTTTAATAATAATTTATAGCTCATACTTGACAAAAGTATAATTTTATGTTATACTGCATATATGTGTAAACATTAAACAAATTATTTTTCTTTAGAGTCCTAAAAGAAATAGATTGTGAATTTTTTGTAAACATTTGCAAACCCCCTTGACAAAGCAAGACCCTTGTGGTATAATACGGGTACAAGTCAAAAGACTTTAAATATAAAAATTTCAAAAAACAAAGAAATGAGGTATGTTGATTTGGCATTACAACTGAAAACGGCCGTAAGAAAAAAGGCAAAGTTGAAAATCGGCATCGCAGCACCATCTGGCGCTGGTAAGACAATGAGTTCGCTTCTTTTGGCTTACGGTATTGTAAAAGGCGAACATCCGAAGTGGTCTGACGAGGACTGTTGGGCAAAGATTGCAATTATTGATTCCGAAAATGGTTCTGGTGAGCTTTATGCTGGATATGACCAAAAGGGAATCAAGATTGGCAATTATCAGAGCATTACACTTACGCCCCCATATACCCCACAGCAGTACATTGAAGCAATCAAGCTGTGTAAGGAAGCTGAAATGGAGTGCGCCATCATTGACTCTGCTTCTCATTTGTGGATGGCTGTTCTTGATAAGCAGGGCAATATTGCCGCAAAGACTGGTAATTCTTACACATCTTGGCGTGAGCCTTCCAAGGAGCATAGCGAGTTTGTAGACTGTATGCTTCAGACTGATATGCATATTATTGCTACCCTGCGTTCTAAAACTGCTTATGAGATTAGCAAGGATGAGCGTGGTAAGAACTCTGTACAGAAGCTTGGTCTTTCCCCCGTTGCAAGAGATGGTTTTATTTATGAGTTTACTCTTTTCTTCGATATTGACGAAACTCATATTGCTGGTGCTACCAAAGACCGTACTGGTATTTTCGATGGCCAGTTCTTGAAGATTGATAGTGATACTGGTAAGAAGCTTGCTGCTTGGTTGGATGGCGCAGCCCCAGAAGATACTGTACAAAAGGTTGTTCTTGAAAAGGCAAATCCTGTAAATGCGCCAGAAGCTTCGAGTATTGTTCCAGAGATTACAGCAGCTTTTAAGCAAAAGGTTGATGATGGTAAGTCGAAGGAAGAGATTTATGACCTTATTGCAAAGATTAATGGTGGCTCCAAGCGTTATGATACTGTAAAAGATACTTCCAAGCTGAAGGAAATTCTTGAAGCAGTACAAAATTATTAATTTTAGTGAGGTAAAAAATTAATGTTTAGTAACAATTCTTATATTACTATCTGGAAGAAGACCCCAAAGACTACTGATGACGGTAGAATTACATCTTATAGTTGTCAGTGCTCTACAAGTAAGAAGGAGTTTGGCGGTGGCTACAAGACAGACTTTAGTAGCTATGTAAAGTTTGTTGGTGATGCAGTCCCTGTCGTACATGGTGTTCCTGAAGGTGGTCGTGTAAAGATTCTTAATTGTGGTGTTTCCAACTTCTTCAATAAACAGAACAATACTACATTCTGGGATTGTGTAGTATTTAATTGCGAGGATGCTGGTGGTAAGCCCGCTGTAAAGCCTGATGTCCAAACTATTTCTGCTCCAAAGGCCGATGCTGCTCCTGCAGAAGACCTGCCGTTCTAATTAGATATTGGGGTGAATAAACAATGAAATATGTTTGTAGTTATTGCGGAAAAATTTCTGACGACATTGAAACAATCAATGCTTGTGAAGCAAAGCATGAGGAGCTGAAGAAAAAGGCAGAGGAAGCAAAAGCGAAAAGAGAAACTTTGTATTCCGAATACAAGGCAGACCTTGAAAAAATTGATAAGTTCGTGAAGGAAATTAACGATAAATATTCTGCTTGTGATTTTCCAAAAGTAGGCACATATACTACGAGGTATTCTAATAACGATAAGTCCGTTAATAGTTTACTTACGAGTTTATGGAGTGACTTCCTCCGTTGATAAACTTTGACAAAGACACATACCAGTTCATTTTAGATGGGCTGGTATGGTCTTACTCAAACCTATCTTCCTTTGACAATTGCCCCAAAATGTGGTATAATACATATATAGATAAGTCTGAAAAGAAAGAAAATTTCTTTTCACAGTATGGCTCATATATGCATCTTATTTTAGAAATGTTTTCAAAACAGAAGTTGGATTTTCCAGAACTTGTTCCGTATTTTGAGGAAAATTATGACAAGTTTATAACAGAATATCCACCATTTGAAAAAATGGAAACTTCTTACTACGATCAAGCAGTTGATTTTCTATCAACATTTGAAGGTTTTACAGATAAAACTGTTGGAACAGAATTAAAGATGGAATATCAAATAGAACTGTATGGAAAGAAAAGAGATTTTATTGCTTATATTGATAGACTGTCTATGGATGATAATGGATATATAATCAATGATTATAAATCAAAGGGTAAGTTTAGTTCAAAGGCAGAGAAGGAAAAATATTTAAGACAGCTTTATATTTATTCGTTATCTGTAAAAGAAAAGTATGGAGTGTTCCCATATAAACTGAAGTTTAATCATTTTAGAACAAAATCGGAAACCGTAGAAATTTTTAATGAAAATAAACTTCTACAAACACTTAAATGGGCCGATAATTGTGTTGAACGAATATACAATGCTGAAATATTTGTTCCAAACCACAATGATTTCTTCTGTAATCATTTATGTAGTGTTTCTGATTCCTGCTTAACGGAGGAATGACATGAAGGTTTCTATTGAGAAAATCAATGAAGCAAAGGCTCTTCTTGGTGATGCCGCAGCTAAAATCATAGCTGATGGTATCCCCCTTGAGGGGTTTACTGAAACAGCAACTTCTATTTGTGCCTTTAGTCCATTTAGACACGAAACAAAGCCAAGTTTCATGTGGAATAAAAAAGAATATTACTTTAAAGACTTTGGAAATGGTAAAGTTGTTGGTATTCTCGACTATTTTATTATTTATGAATCAAAGTCGTATTCCGAAGCTGTAAAGGCATTGTTTGAGCTTGTTGGAATGGAATATTCCGAAAGGGATTTCGATGTACAGGAAGAAGCTTCAAAATGGATTTGTGTACCAGACGAGGAGCCAAATGATAGGGCGATTGTTGAGGATTATCTTGCTAAAAGATGTATTAGTAAGGAAACTCTTGACTTTTGTTCTGTAAAACAGGCTGAAAATGGCGATATTGCTTATCAGTTTAAAGACCAAGACGGTAAGCTTATTACCACAAAATATCGTGTGTCACACAAAGCAACCAACAAAGACTTTATGAAGTGGAGATGGAAAAAAGGTTTTACAAATCCACCACTTCTTTATGGTCTTGATAAGATAGATATAACAAGGCCAGTATTGATAACAGAGGGCTTAAATGATAGACTTGCTTGTGTTGAAGCTGGGTTTATGAACACAGTGTCAATCCCCGGTGGAGCAGCAGATATGTCATGGGTCGATACGAACTATGAGTTTCTTGAGAAATTAGAGTCAATTATTATTTGGTCTGATAGCGATGAACCTGGACGAAAGATGGCAAAAAACTGTGCCATGCGTCTTGGACAATACAGGGTAAAAATCGTTGAACCCAATACAGATATTCAAGAAGAAATTCGTAAATATTATGCTCAATATGGTGCTGACGAAGATAAGATTGATGCCAACAATGTCCTTATAGCTTGTGGTAAAGACGCTGTTCTTGCCATGATAGCTTCTGCTAAAATCACTGATAACCCATTTGTTAGTCGTTTGATGGATGCAGAAGAAAAGGATATTATGAGCTTGCCAAGAACTTCTACTGGAATTGAGGATATTGATAGGGTGTTTTGGGGAACTTTTGAGGGACAGTTAGTTCTTTTGACAGGACAGGCCGCAAGCGGAAAATCGACCCTTATCAATACAATGTTTGTAGCGGCACCACTTGAAGCTGGCGAAAAGGTTTTTATCTACTCTGGCGAGATTAATCCAGGAATGTTGCTTGGCAATGTTCTTAAACCTTTAGCTTCTCGTAGGCACATACTTGAATTTCATAATGATAACGCCCCAAATGGATATAGCGTTTCTAAAGAAGCAGTAAAATCCATGAAAAAGTTTTATTATGATTCTGTATTCGTTTATAACGAAGAAAATGATTTTGATACAAATTCAAAGTCCATTATGGATGCCATGTCGTATGCCTATAAACGATATGGTGTAACGAATTTCGTTGTAGACTCCCTGCTTACAGTTGACTGTTCAAAAGAAGATGGAGAGAACAGGTATGATAAAGAAGCAAGTTTCGTTAAGAAACTAAAGGTGTTTACAAACAAAAATCCTGTTAAAGTTTGTTTGGTTATCCATTCAAGAAAACTTCCGCAGGGAGCGGCAGACATTGGTGCTGATGATATTCAAGGCAGTAGCACCCATGTAAAGGCTTGTAATAGAGCATTTAGTGTTAATAGACTTTATAATGACCCAGAGGGGTATGATGTTGTTCTGACCTGTCTTAAAGATAGGGAGACTGGTCTTTTAAATAAAAAAGTAAAACTTCATTATGATAGTAAGTCGTTTAGACTTTATTCTAATGATGAAGAAAGGGATAAGGCATATAGTTGGGAAAAGTGTAGTAAAATTAATTATCCTGACAATATTGCTGAAAAAATTGTAGCAAATATCCACGAAGAAGAACCTGTTCCGACAGGTATTTTTGGATAAGGTGAGTTTATGATTACAAAAGAAAAGTTTGTTTCTTACTTCGATAGACTTAAAAAGTTTTGGGAAGTCGAGGAAAAAGTGGCAGATGCTTTTAAGGACTTAAATTTCATGTCGTTTTCGTATTGCGACTTTGAAGACCTTATGCTTGATGTGCTTATGGATGCCATGAATGATAAGGATGAATTCATTGCATGGTGGATTTATGACCGTGAGTGCGGTGAAAAAGATGCGACTGTTAAATATGTCGATGCGGATAAAGTTGAAAAAGAGGTTGAACTTAAAACTGCTGAAGACCTTTATGATTTTCTTGTTAAAGAGTATAAGTAATACTTGACAAACCCCTCTAATTATGTTATAATAAAGACATAAAAGGAGGGGTTTATATGAAATTTGAAGAAATCCGAAATATTGTTAAAAGCAAAAAGAACGGAACATTTATGTCTATGACATATGAAAAAGATGTTCCAGTAAAGGCTGCCTATAAAGGCACTATCATTTATAGAAAGACGACAATTGTTGTTAGATGTGGTGTGGAATACGATAATATATCCGCAGTAAAAGACAAACGAAATAACGGACAATTGCCGCATGAAAATGAAGGGTTGCCATGGGGCAAGTGGAAAGAATATCCGTATTTCATTGAACATAACGGAAAAGTGTATTTGAGATGCGCTACTGTAAATGGGAATAAGGCAAAAAGCAATTATTATATGAACGGGAGCGCAATCGAAAAGGAAAAGCTTGAAGGAATTATAAGAAAAGAAAGTGGTGGCAATATGGATATTATGACTATTAATATAGACAACATCGTTTCTGTTGCGTGAGGGCTATATGGATAAATGTAAATTTCCAGATGGGGTTGTTGTTAAACTTGATGGAATCCACGAAATGAAACCCCATGCTTATAGACTGAAACAAAAATTAAAGAATGTTACAGTAGAGATACTTGAATGTTCGGAATGTGGGGATGTTTCTATTGGTTGGTACAGGCAAGAAGATACAGAAGAAATCGAATAGTTTGGCGCAGATTATGGCTGTTATTTCCGTTATGGGGGCGCTGTATTTTGTCATGTCGCTTCTTACAATTAGAGCAGGAAATATTAGAATTTCGTTTGCTTCTCTTGTTACGGTTGTTATGGCTTATTTGTGTGGCCCAACAATGGCTGCGATTTCTGTTTTTATAGGTGAATTTTTGGGCCAGTTGTTGAACTATGGGCTTGGTGTTACTACTGTTTTGTGGATAATTCCGCCAGTATTAAGAGCAGTTCTTGTCGGTAATCTATATTGGTTATTTAGAGAAAGAACGGTAAATGGATTTAAGGAAATTGGTTTTTATCATTTTCTATTGGTAAATTCGATATCCAGTATTATTGTTACAATAGCAAATACTGGAGTAATGGCGCTGGATGCTATAATTTTAGGATACTATACAAAAGCATATGTTTTCGCAGCATTTTTTGTAAGGCTTGGCCTTGGTGTCGTTACAGCGATTGTGGTTTCAATTATAGCATTTCCAATTATAAATGGTGTTCGGGGGTATGTAAGTGGGAATTTACAGAAAAATTAATAGATTTGTAAGAAAATTTGTTCATAAAGACCATTCTTTTGTGGCAAATCTGATTTCTGCGGAAGATGAAAGAATCAATAAAACTGTTGAGCTTATCGCTTCCGAGAACTTCCCAAGCGAAGCAGTTCGTGCAGCTTTAGCATCATCGTTTGTGTGTAAATATACAGAGGGTTATCCTACAAATCGTTACAGCGGAAATGAATCCCGTTACTATGGCGGTTGTTGCAATGCCGATGCTCTTGAGGAATATTGTTGCAAGAAGTGGCGTGAGGCATTTAAAACGGATTACCATGTAAATGTACAGCCATTAAGTGGCAGTTCAGCAAACGCAGCCGCATATGCGTCAGTTCTTAATCCGGGAGATACGATATTGTCCATGAGCATGGATTCTGGCGCACACTTAACGCACTCGTCACCAGTTAGCTTTGTTAGTAAGTTTTATAATGTTGTGACATATGGCCTTGACAAAGAGGGAAATATCTGCTATAATGATATAGCGAATAAAATCAAGCAGTATAAGCCAAAGTTGGTTCTTGCTGGGGCTTCTGCGTATTCAAGAGAAATTGATTTTCGTAGGATTAAGCGTATTATTGATGATGCCGTGAAAAATGGTGATGTTGAAAATCGTCCATATTTTATGGTTGACATGGCACATATTGCTGGTCTTATTATTGGAGACGAACATCAAACACCATTTGATAAGGCTGATATTATCACTACAACCTGCCATAAAATTTTGAGAGGCCCAAGGGGAGGCTTGATTTTCTGTCGAAAAGAGCTTGCCCACAAGGTTGACAGCGCAGTATTCCCATTCTACAATGGTGGTACACATCAGAATATTATTGCTGCTAAAGCCATTTGTGCTGAAGAAGCTTGCACAAAGGAATACTATGACTATATTCATCAAGTGGTGCTTAATGCCAAAGCTATGTGTGATGAATTTATCTACGCTGGATATGATGTAGTTAGTGGTGGTACAGACAATCACTTGTTCATGCTTGACTTCACCAATACACATCCTCATGTGACTGGCAAGATGGTTCAAGATGCTTTGGAGAAGATTGATATTGCTGTAAATAAGAACATGGTTCCTGGAGATAAGCGTGGCCCTAAAGAAGCAAGCGGTATTCGCATTGGTACGCCAGCTATGACTACTCGTGGTTGGAAGGAACATGACTTTGCTGTTTGTGCACATAGAATTATGGCTGTAATTGATGCATTAGAAACAAAGGCAAAATTAAAGGAGGTGGATAATTGAGTAGAATATTTGTTACTGGTGATACCCACAGAGGTTTTCAACGCCTGTTTAACTTCCAAGATTTTGACCAAAATGACCTTACAAGAGATGATTATTTGATTATTTGTGGTGATTTTGGCGGAATTTGGGATGGTGGCGGTGGCGATAAAAAGGTAATTGAAAGTCTTGGCAGACTAAAATATACCATTTTGTTTGTGGACGGAAATCACGAATCCTTTAGTGTTTTATATGACTACCCCGTTGAAGAATGGCATGGTGGATATGTTCATAGAATTTCTGACAACATTTTGCACCTTTGTCGTGGTCAAGTGTTCGACATTTACGGAAAGAAGTTCTTCACATTTGGCGGTGCCGCATCACATGACATTTCTGATGGTATTCTTGACCCAAATGACCCTGATTTTAGGAAGAAGTATATCAAACTTTATCATAATCCTATGGCTATGTTTAGGATTTTGGGTGTAAGCTGGTGGCCAGAGGAAATGCCCAGCAATAAAGAGTACAATGTTGGAATTAGCAATCTTGAAAAGGTTGACTATAAGGTTGACTACATTATTTCTCATTGTCCTCCAAGTTCTGCCTTGGCTTATTTTGGTAATGGGACATACAAGACAGATGAGCTTTCTGATTATCTCGAAAAGGTCTTTCAAAAGGTTCAGCCCAAAGCATTTTATTGTGGACATATCCACATAGATGAAAAGTACGATAAAATTCATGTTTTATATTATGACATTCAAGAAATTGTGTAAGAAAGTTGTGAACTATGCCTACTAAACAAGAACTGGATATTCTTTGTGCGTTACCTTTGGATGTAAAAATAGCAAAGTCACAACAGAGAGTTAGGGAATGGATAGATTATTGGGGCGAAGATGGGGTGTATGTTTCCTTTAGTGGAGGGAAAGATAGTACAGCTTTACTTCATCTTGTTAGGGAAGTAAACCCAAATATCAAAGCGGTATTTTTTAATACCGGTCTTGAACTTCCGCAAATTCAGCGTTTTGTTAGGGAAACTGAAAATGTTGACATTATTCAACCAACAATTTCTTTTATAGATGTCATAAAACAATATGGTTATCCGATATTTTCAAAGGAAATCGCTGATGCCATATATTTTGCAAGGCGACCAGAATGTGAAAAGTCAAGTGTTTCAAAATATAATCAGTTGATTGGTCAAGACTTTGACAAGAATGGGAATAAGTCTAAACGAACAAAAGAAAGATGGTTTCCTGCATATCTTGAACTTCCGTTTAACATATCTGGACATTGTTGCACAAGATTAAAGAAGCTACCAAATAAATCTTATATGCGTAAACATCATCGTAGACCCATAATTGGCACAATGACTGAAGAATCTTCTTTGCGTGTTTCTGCTTATTTGAAAAATGGTTGTAACAGTTTTGAAGGAGATTATGCCAGATGTGCTCCAATATCGTTTTGGACTGAAACCGACATTTTATGCTATTTAAAAACATATAATGTGCCCTATTGCGATGTTTACGGTGAAATTGTGTGTGAAAATAACAAATATAAATGTCTTGGTTGTAAAAGAACGGGTTGTAGCTACTGCGGATTTGGTCTTGGCGTAGCCAAAAACAATCCAAAATTTATAGAACTGAAAAAATTAGCACCAAAACAATACGATTTTTCACTTTCCGGTGGCGAGTTCGTTGAAAATCCATCTTATGACCCATTATTGACAGATAAAAATAGATGGAATCCAAAACAAATTTGGCAACCGAACAAAGATGGGCTTGGAATGGCGAAAATATTTGATATGGTCAATGATATTTATGGTAAAAACTTCATAATTTACCAATAAAATGTCAGTTTTATGTATAAATTATTAATAAATTGTTAAGATTTTATTAATAATTCAAGTAGTTCCTTGACAAAATCATAATAATATGGTATACTAATGGTGTAGTAAAGAAAGTAAAATGTCTTGCTACACCATTTTTTACATATTGGAGTAGTTTATGGATAACCTTGTAGATTATAAAGAAGTCCCCCTCGGAGACGAAGTTGGTTGGGAAATCGAATATAAGCCTGTTCGGGCTAATGATGAGAACAATATTTTAAGGATTGTTGGTTGGAGACCGAAAGCCGCAGTATATGCTCGTGGCAAAAGGGCTGAAGTAGTGCTTGCGGATGTAGGTGTTAATTATAAAATAAAAGTTGATGAAGCTGGATATGTTTATATAGATGGTAACAGATACAATCCTTTTGAAAGTCTAAAACCAGTAGAAAAGCGTGGTCTATATGATTCATATATAGATAATCACATGGACATTCCAGATACTATTTCCAAAGAAAGTCCTTGCTATAAGCAATTTATGAAGGAATTGGAAGGAGAGTGAACATAAATTCGTGACTAAATTTTGTCCAGAATGTGGTAGCGCATTGACTCTGGTAAATATTGATGGGCATACAAAGTTTTACCTATGTAGAGAATGTTTGTCTACATGGGTAACAGATGTTAAAGACAATACAGAAACGGAACTACAAAGATACTTCTTTGGATAGGAGTTTAAAGACAGGAATGAAGTATGTTATTGAAGTTTTAGTGGAGGATAGGTAAATGGATGCTGTGAAGTTTGTCAAGGAGCGCAGACGAATGTTTGATGTTACAGGGGAATACCCAAAGTATAATTTATTTAGTCTTAATATTAGCGCGGAGGATGTGGTAAAAGAAGTCGAGGAATGGTCTGCTGCACATCCACGCAAGACGAGGCAGAGCGTGTTTCTGGAACACTACCCGGAGGCGAGGCTTGATGAGTATGGAGTACTTCGGCTTTGTCCGTCTGATATTTCCGCAGCTCACAGATATGGCGAGGAGTGTGGATACCCAAAACAAGGGTGTAAAGACTGTCGTCGTGACTTTTGGATGCAGGAGGTAGAATGATGAAAGGATAAACTATTATGACAAAGGACGCTTATGAGATGTTCGAGCTGATTTCTGGTGTATATTTCGGAAAGCAGTATTATTTTGAAGATAACAACGACATGGTTTATAGTAGACTTTCCCATAGTTATATGACTAAAGACGATGCATTAGGGGAGTTTTTAGATGAAATTCAAAGTTATGAATGGTGACTTTAATAATAATATAGAATGTTGTCAATGTCAGCATCTTATGTTTTCAGATTGCTATGGCGAGTGTTCTAAAGGAAATATATCTGGCATTGTTCAGCCCCATTTTTCTTGTGGAAAGGGTGTGATTAAAAATGTTGACAAGCCTAAAGATTAAAAAATATCTTCGTAGTGCCAACAAGACGATACGAAGCGTAAATGATGGTATTCTACATGACGACTTGTGGCGTGGTAGATTTTACGCAAGACAAAAGAAATATTGGAAACAAGAGTATGAAGATAAGTCTGGACTCCAAGTAATTTTCCTATACGAATTTGTAGACCTTAAAACAGGTCATACAAAAGAATATTGGATTGATGGGTTAGAACTGGAATATAATGGCCCTTTTACATTCCATGTTTGGCAAAAGATGAACGACTTTATTGTTAAGGAATGTGATGTTTGGAGGAAAGAGGGTCGTGATGCCCTGTACGCAGACAAAACAGTTTATAGAACGGTATAATGTTGTTGTTCCTTGACAAAACGAAACATTTGTGTTATAATAAAGACAGTAAAGGATGGTGATATATTGTACGATGCTGAATATGTAAGATGCGAACACTATTATTTTACTGGGACTTATGATAGGGAATATAGGGTCAATTTATGTTACAAACATCGTGTTCCAGTAGAATGTAGATGTGGTGGAAATTGCAACAGATGTGATGAAAAATTTAAAAAGCGAGTTAAAAGGGGTAATTAATATGAAAGTCGCAAAAATATATCTAACCATGATTGATATGCTGTTAGATTATTTAGAGGCTGAAAAAGAAACCCTACTTGAAAAAGATTGTGATATTAATTTGTTGGGTTATTACAAGCTTACGAAAGAATACATTGAGGATAGGATGGCAGAAGAACTATCTTTAATGTGGTGGAAACTTGAATTTGATTTACAGCAAAAAGCAAAAGTAGAATTTGAAAGAAGTTTTCCAAAGCAAGCGTATGATGACATCTTGCCATTGTTCAAGCGGGCAAAAGAATTTGCTATTAACTTTTGTCTAAAGGAATAATGGTGGCTAAATGGAACAACGGGATGGTTAAAAATGAAAATTGATAGAGTTTGGGCTATGCCCAGCAAGAACACCTTCGATATTAAGCCAATCAACGCTTTGATTAAAGAGGAATTAACCGATGGCCTGTGGATTGACCCATTTGCCAACAAGAACAAAACCGCAACAATTACGAATGACCTAAACCCAGAATTTGATACAGATTATCATTTAGATGCTTTAGATTTCCTTAAAATGTTTGATGATAATTCTGTTGACGGTGTTTTATATGACCCTCCGTTCGCACCCCGGCAGGTAAGCGAATGTTATAAGGGTTTCGGAATGGAAGTAACACAAGAAACAACAAGAGCGTCTTTTTGGGGGAATCATAAAAAAGAGATTTCTCGAATTGTTAAAGTGGGCGGTAAGGTTATAGCATTTGGTTGGAATAGTGGTGGAATTGGACAAAAATATGGGTTTGAAATACAGCGCATACTTTTAGTTCCTCATGGTGGTTGGCATAATGACACAATTTGTGTAGTTGAAACAAAGGTATTATAAAATCAATATTTTATATCGTAAAGGATGGTGGATATGAAATTTAAGGGCTTAAAAAAGGCGAGTTCTGACACTGAAAACTATGGTCAGAATAGTGGTTGGTATTCTGAATTGTTCCTTGATTGTTCCACAGGGGAAGTGTGGGTTATTACACACTTTAGTCTTGGCATGAATGAATGGACAGAATATCACGACAAAAACATTGTCCGTATTTGTATGACAACTCAACACTTGAAAATGGATGAGATTAAAGAGTTGGCAGAAAACGAATATGTAGAATGGAAAAATTATTATAAGGAGCATAAAAATGTTTGAACTTAAAGACACTTTTGATTTGATGGTTTCCGATGATTATAAGAAGAGATTTGTTGCTGAATACGCACAACTGAAGATTCGTTACGATAAGCTTTATGCTGTTCTTGAGAAGTATGCGGCTGATAATCTTGACTTTAAGCCAACTTGTCCTATTGAGATTCTGTATGAACAGCTTGACCATATGGAAGCATATCTTGAGATTTTGAAGATTCGTGCGAAGTATGAGGATGTAGAACTTCCTACTGTTTAATATGAATTATTATATTAGTGACCTACATTTCTTTAGTAAAAATCAGACTGCCGAGGGGCTAAATTTCGATAATCGACCATTCAAAAATGTAGATGAAATGCATGAAGTCATTCTAAATAACTGGAACAGTCGTGTCACAAATGGCGACACAGTTTATATTTTAGGTGATATATCTAATCGTGGTAAAAATGAAGATTTAATTGCCCTTGTCGCCAGATTAAAAGGTAAAAAAGTTCTTATCGTCGGTAACCACGAGGACATAAGAGATTATAGATATAAGCAATTGTTTCATGCTATTTATGATTATCTTGAAATAACAGACCATGTTGACAAACAAACATATAAGCTTGTTTTATGTCATTATCCCATTTTAATGTGGAATGGTCAACATAATGGAACAATTTTGATGTATGGACATTTACACGATTCAATAGAAGAGGTTTATTTTAAAAAATGTCTGTCTGAAATGAATGGTGGAGAGTTTGCTATTAGACGGCCACATGAAAAAGAAATTGTGGCTATAAATGTTGGCTGTATGATGCCCTATATGGACTATACTCCAAGAACTTTAGGCGAAATGTTGGTGAATAAATGAAATATTATAGTAATGAAATAGTTTTCAGGGGGCATCCAGACAAAGTTTGTGACCAAATTTCTGATGCCTTATTGACAGAATATCTTCGTCGCGACCCTAATAGTAGATGTGGTATTGAGGTTGCTGGTGGAAAGAGTATTATTTTTATTACAGGCGAAGTGACAAGCGTAGCATATGTTAATGTTGAAAAGATTGTAAAGTCAATTCTTTTTAGTATCGGATATGACCCAAGCAAATATACGATAATGAACAATATCGGTAGGCAGTCGCAAGATATAGCACTTGGAACAAATGATTATATTGGCGGTGCTGGCGACCAAGGTATGATGTTTGGTTATGCTTGTAATGACACAGAATTTTATGTGCCAGTAGCAATGCATATTTTACAAGAATTGTCTATTTGGTACAATGATATTGTTCATAAAGATGAGGATTTCCTGCCGGATGGTAAAGCACAAATCACGGGTGTTTACGACGATGATTTCAAGCTTGTAAAAATCAAGGACTTTACTATTTCGTACCAAAATCGCGAAATAAATCGTAAAAGAACTGACAAGATTGTTAGGGATAAGATTTTGGAATTGTGCGACGGATATGAAATTGAAAACTTCCATATAAATCCAACTGGGAAGTTTTTGGTAGGAGGTTTTGATGGAGATGCTGGCTTAACTGGCAGAAAAATCGTTGTAGACAGTTATCAGTCGTTTTCAAATGTCGGTGGTGGGGCTTATTCTGGAAAGGACTGCACTAAAGTTGACCGTAGCGGCGCATATAAAGCAAGACAGCTCGCTATTAGGATGTTGAAAGAATACAATCTTAAATGGTGTGAAGTTCAGGTCAGTTATGCGATAGGTATTGCTAATCCGCTTGCAATTTATGTGGATAGCAATATTGGTAATATCATTGTTGATGATAAGGTTTATGATGAATTTAAGCCAGCCAACATAATCAAGGAATTTGGTCTTAAATATTTTGACTTTACAAGAACTTCGATGTATGGACATTTTGGGACGCATAATTTTCCATGGGAGCGTGTATAAATGCAGTACTTGGGAGGAAAATCAAAAATTTCAAAAGAAATCGCATCCCTTATCAACGATGTTTTGACTGCTTTAGGGGGGGGGCTACATGAGATACCTTGGTGGGAAGTCACGAATTTCAACACAGCTCTCGAATGTCGTGAATACGACATTCGAGAGAGAGAGAGAGAGAGTATTCGTTTCTCTCTTTTGCGGGTCTTGTGCTATTGAGTCGAAAGTAAATGCTGATGTAAAAATTCTAAATGATAAACACCCATATTTAATTGCCATGTGGAGGGCGTTACAAGATGGCTGGATTCCGCCAGAAGAGATTTCAAAAGAACAATATAAATATATAAAAGAACATAAAGACGAAGATATGGCATTGTCTGGTTTCGTTGGTTTTGGTTGTTCTTTTGGTGGCAAATGGTTTGGTGGATTGGCGGCAAATAAGCGTGGTGATAATTATTGTCGTAGAGCGAATAAGAGCGTATTGAAAGACATTGACGGGCTACGAAACACTACATTTTTGTGTTTAGACTATAAGGATGTTGAAATTCCACAAGGCGCTATTGTATATGCAGACCCACCTTACGATAAAACAACTGGATATTCTTTAGGCGATTTTGACAGTAATGAATTTTGGGATTATGTTCGCAAATTGTCTGAAACGAATATTGTTTTAGTTAGCGAAGAAAAGGCACCAGATGATTTTGTGTCAATATGGAGTAAAGAACAGCGCAGAACAATAGACAATGTTAATAGAAATACTTTTGTGAGAACAGAAAATTTATTTGTTCATAAGAGATATAAAAATATATTTTAATCGTTAATTAGCAGGGAGGTCTTGTTCGTGAAATATATGGGCAGTAAGTCAAGAATAGCAAAAGATATTGTTCCAATTATACAAAAATATATAGACAACAATGAAACGGATAATTATTATGAACCGTTTGTTGGTGGATGTAACATAATTGATAAAATTAATAGTACCCATAAATATGCAAGCGACTTAAACAAATATCTTATTGCTTTATTGACTCATGTTTCTAATGGTGGAGAATTGTATGATTCTGTTTCAAGAGAGTTATACAATGAAGCAAAAACTGCTTATAAAAATAACGACAAGACAAAATTTGAGGATTATCAAATAGCAAATATTGGATTTTTAGCTTCGTATAATGGTCGTTGGTTTGATGGCGGATATGCAAAACCAGTATATGAAAAAACAAAAACCGGTTTGAGATATAGGGATTATTATAGGGAGGCAAAAGACAATCTTTTAAAGCAAGCAACTGATTTAAAGGATATTGCTTTTAGTGTGTGCGACTATAAAGAAGCATATCCAAATGGTTTTGTAGTTTATTGCGACCCTCCGTACAACAATACGACTGGATATGAAAATTCTAAAAATTTTGATTTTGAAGAATTTTGGAATACAATGAATAAATGGTCGGAAAATAACATCGTACTTGTTAGCGAACTTAACGCTCCCGAAAACTGGGTTAGTATTTGGAGCAAAAAAGTTGTGCGGTCTTTAAATACAAAAGATAAGTCTGTTGTTACTGAAAATCTCTTTATTCATAAAAAATATGAAAATATGTTGAATATTTGACAATCCAGTATAAATATGGTATAATTGGTGTATAATAAAACAAAAATTTTATCGGATTGGGAAATAGGGCTTCAAATTTCCATGATTTCCATGAAAAAATGAAGCCCTAAAAACCCAATAAAATGACTATTTTATCGGTGACTATTTTTGGCCCTTAAAAACAGATAAAATCAGTAACGATTACTAAAATTGGCTATGGGGGTGAATTTCACGGAAAATTACTTTGTATATCATTTACACAGCGATTATTCTACTTGCGTGGCCAATGCGGACAGCGCAACGAAGATAGATGCGTATATTAACCGAGCAAAGGAGCTTGGAATGACAGCCCTTTGTTTTTCGGAGCATGGAAACATCTATAACTGGTGGGAGAAAAGAACAAAGGTTCTAAATGCTGGAATGAAATGGATACATGGAATTGAGGCATATATAACCTTTAACAACATTGATGACAAGGATGCTGAAAAATCAAGAGATAACTACCATACTGTTTTGATAGCAAAAAATCACGAAGGTTTCCTTGAACTTAATAAACTTGTTTCTAATTCCGTGAACAGAAAAGATGGACATTTTTACTATGTCCCAAGAATTAGGTTTAAAGAACTTAAAAATACAAGCAGTAATATTATTGTAACATCTGCTTGTATCGCTTCGCCGCTTGGTAAGGGTACACCAGAAGAAGCAGAAGAATATATCGATTTCTTTGTTCAAAATAAAGATAGGTGTTTTCTTGAAATTCAGCATCACAATGTTGATAGACAAAAAGATTACAATGAATATCTTATAGAGCTTTCTAAAAGAACTGGTATTCGCCTTGTTGCTGGAACCGATACTCATTCTATTGATGAAGCACACGCAAAAGCAAGAGAAATTCTTCTAAAGGCAAAGCATAACAAGTTTGACGATGAAGAAGGTTGGGACTTAACATTTAAGTCTTATGACGAATTGTTGAACGCTTATTCAGTTCAAAATAGTGTTCCACATGATGTTTATATGGAAGCAATTCGTAACACAAAGGTAATAGAGGATGCTTGTGAAAGCTATGACTTTGACTTAACTCCAAAATATCCTAATCTTTTCAAGAACCCTGAAGAAGAATTTAGAACGGCAATTTATGATTGTCTTGAAAAGCATCCATATGCTTTAAAAAATCACACAAGGGAAGAACTTGACAAAAGAATAGAAGAAGAAATTGAAGTATATAAGAAAACAAATAGTATTTCCTATATGCTCTTTCAGAAATATCTTCGTGATAGAGAACATAGACATGGAATTTATACTGGCCCGTCAAGAGGTTCCGTTTCTGGCTCTATGATTGCTTACATTCTTGGGATTACAGATATTGACAGTATAAAGTTCGACCTTAACTTTTTTCGATTTCTCAATCCTGATAGACAAACAACGCCGGATATTGATAGTGATTATTATGCCGCTGATAGAGAAAAGGCAAAAGAGCTTGTTTTAACGGATAAGACACTTAATACCTGTGAGATTGCAGCGTTTAGTACAATTGCCATAAGGGGTGCTGTTCGTGAAGTCGGTCGTGCTTTGGAAATCCCATTGGATAAAGTAAATGATATTTGCGACAGACTGGCAATAGATAGTGAAACTGGCGAAGAAACACTTCCGAAAGATGTTGCTGAAGAATATCCAGAACTTGCTTATTATTCAGAACTCTTGAATGGCGTAATCGTTTCTGTTGGAAATCATCCTGCTGGAATATTGTGTTCAACGGACGATATATATTCAGAAATTGGTCTTTCCAGTATTCTTTCCGTTGATAAAAAGGTGAAATTTATTACACAGCTTGACAAACATGGCATTGAAGAAATGAACTGGATTAAAATGGATTTCTTGGGCCTTGATAATGTCGGTGTAATAAATAACACCTGTAAGCTTGCAGGAATTGAAAGAGTTACACCAGACAATATTCCGCTTGACGATATGGCTGTGTGGGATGAAATGTCAAAGGACACAACCTGTATATTCCAGTTTGAAAGCGGTTTTGCTTCACAGCTTTTAAGGAATATGTTCTCAAAATCAACAATTAAGAAGATAAGAGATAAGTTCCCAGACATTAGCTATCTAAAATTAATGTCCTTTTGTAATGGACTTATTCGCCCTGGAGCCGCTTCTTTTAGAGATGAAGCTTCTCGTGGAATATTCAAAGATAATGGCCTAAAAGAAATCAATGACCTTCTTGGTAACGAACTTGGACATTTGTGTATGCAGGAAAGTATTATGAAATTCCTTGTCCAGTTTTGTGGTTACTCTGCGGCAGAAAGTGATAACTGTCGTAGAGCAATAGCAAAAAAGAAGGGAACTGAACAGCTGATTCCAGAAATTGAAAGTAGGTTTGTTGACTATACAAGTAAGAATTATGGTGTTCCCGCTGATAAATGTAAAGAAATTATCAAGCCATTTATTCAGACAATTCTTGATGCGTCAAGCTATGCTTTCTCTTGGAATCATAGTGACCCCTATTCATTTATAGGTTATGCCTGTGCTTATTTGCGTCATTATTATCCTTTAGAGTTCATTACATCTTGTCTTAATGTTTGGAAAGATAAGCCAGCTAAAACAAAGGATGTTATAACATACGCAAACTCTAAAAAGATTTACATTTCTGAACCAAGGTTTAGATATGGTAGAACTGATTACTTTATTGATAAGGAAAGCAAGACCATATACAAAGGTATGAGGTCTATTAAATATTGTAATTCCACAATAGCAGACGAATTGTTTGCGTTAAGAAATAATCAATATGATTATTTTATGGATTTGCTTATTGATATAGATAGAAAAACATCTGTTGATTCAAGACAACTTGACCTGTTGATAAAGCTTGATTTCTTTAGTGAATTTGGTAATTCGAGAATGTTGGATTATTGTGTTGGCTTCTTTAGAAAGTTCAAGGAAGGCAATGCAAAGCAAATGTCAAAGGCTCTTTTGGCCAATGATAGCACACTTGAAGAAATCGTTAGGCGTAATAGCAGAGCAACAGAAAAGACATATCTTGACCTAAACACAGTACAAATACTTCACGAATGTGAAGAACAAATACAAATTCGCAATCCAGTAGATTATCCTATTGGCAAAAAGATTGAGTGGCAACAGGAATTTCTTGGATATACGAACATTCAAACAGGAAGAGAAGAAGATAAATTAACCCTTGTCGTTCTTGGAATAAGATATTTAATGACAAAGGATAAGTCAAAATGCTGGGCCGCTGAACTTGATTTGATGTCTATTGGCACAGGAATTAAGAACAAAATGATGATTTTTAAGCGTGTCCTTGACAAAACACCCCTAAAGGTGTATAATATAATTAAGGTAGAGTACAAAAATATGCGATTGGAGAAGCGTGGACAATACTCTAATTGGTATTTAGACAAGTATAATCTCGTAGAATAAGGGGGTTTTTCAATGACAGAACTTGAAAAGAAGCAAAAAATGGCGAATGATGACCTGTTAATCTACCTTGTTCGGAAGATTAAAACCCTTGATTGTAAAGTAGAAAGGCTCGAACAGGATGTTCAAAAACTGATTGAGAATGGTGTAAAATGAAACTTGGTTCGCTTGAAAAGGGTTATCAGCTATGTTTTTCATGTAAAAATGCCTGTGGTGGATGCTCGTGGAGTAGATACGGAGAGCCGGTTGATGGTTGGGTGGCAACACCCACCATCATTCTTCAAAACGCAGAGGAGAAAAATTCATATAGCATAACAGAGTGTCCGCAATATGAATATGATGGGTTTTGTAAAAAATGTGAAAAATCCAAAGAGTTTCGTGAAAATGCCGATTTTTGTTCTGATATTTGTCCTTACCTTTATAAAACGATGGAGAACTTGTGTGCTAATTGGCGACCAGAAGTATTGAATAAATGGGAAAAAGAGGATAAAGAGGACTATCCAACCATCCTTTACTTGACAAAAACGACGCTTCGTGATATAATTGACAATGGGTTTGGAGATGATTTCGATGATGAATATTTCTGATAAGAAACTATGGAACACTCATATAAATTTAGAATTTATCCTAATAAAGAACAACAAAATCAAATAGAGCAAACATTTGGTTGTTGTAGATATGTGTATAATCATTATTTAACTGTTCGTCGTGAAATATATGAAAAAGATAAAACAACATTTAATTATTATGATTGTGCCAAAGAACTGACTAATCATAAGAAAGAAAACGACTGGTTGAATAATGTGCCAATTCATGCGCTTCAACAATCATTAAAAGACCTTGATGCCGCTTATAAAAATTTCTTTCGTGGAATAAAGCAGAAGAAAAAGGTTGGTTATCCTAAATATAAAAGCAAAAAGGATAATAGGCAAAGTTATTTCGTTTCAAATGACCATAATACAATTCGTATTTGTGACAACAAAATCAATCTCCCTAAACTAAAACTTGTTAAATGTAAAGTTTCTAAAAAGGTTGAAGGAAGAATATTAAATGCGACTATTTCAAGAAATCCAGCAGGACAATATTATGTTTCTATATGTTGTACGGATGTAGAAATTAAGCAGTTTGAAAAGACTGGTGAAAATGTTGGAATAGACCTTGGAATAAAAGACCTTGCCGTTTGTTCTAATGAAACTCGCTATCCAAATCATAAGTTTTATAATAAGTCTGAAAAGAAAATCGCTAAACTTAATCGTCAGCTTTCTCGAAAGTCAAGAGGAAGTAATAACAGGAACAAGGCAAGAATTAAGTTAGCAAAAGCCTATCAGAAAATAGCAGACCAAAGAAAAGACACTATACACAAGATGACTACTGAATTAGTAAAGAACTATGATGTTATATGTATAGAGGACTTAAATGTTGGCGGCATGGTGCGCAATCATAAGTTGGCTAAACATATAAGCGACAGTAGCTTTTATGAAATCCGCAGACAGCTTGAATATAAAACTAAATGGTATGGGAAAGAACTTGTTGTAATTGACAGATTCTATCCCAGCAGTCAAACTTGTCATTGTTGTGGTGCTAAATATGAAGGGACAAAAGATTTGTCTATTAGAAAATGGATTTGTCCTGAATGTGGTGCTGAACATGACAGGGATATTAACGCAGCTATCAATATTTTGAATGAAGGATTGCGCTTGCTTGACAGATAACGCTATTTAGTGTTATAATAATCACAGTAGGGTGAGGTACACCCGAACTTATACGCTTGTGAAGATTATGTAAGACCTCTCATGGTGAAGGCAACGGTCTGTGAAGCAAGAATTCCTTAAATTTATTTATAGGAAGTGCCGAGATGAATCTGAAGAAGAATAAAGAAATTCTAAAAAAGTATGGTATTCCAACAGCAGAATTGCTTTGGTGTCAATACTATGACAATAATAGTCTGACCCATATTGTAACAAGCGGAACTACAAGAGAACAATATTTCCTTTATGAGATTAAGGAAGGGGCTGGAAAGAAAATTGGAAAGAATAGAAATCCAACAATTTTCTCAAAAATCATCGAAGAAGGATGGAGGAAAGTCAAAAATTGACTATTTTTGCCCTGTCTGTATGTCAAAATTGTCATTTTCAGAGACCAGTATGTACTCGTTTTGTCAAAAATGTGATAAAATAATTCTTAAAAATCATACCTATGTGGAAAGGACGATGTTATAATGAAGATTTTGAAGGTTTCGATGTGGGGTTTAGTTGCCGTAATCAATATTTTTAATGTGATTATTCATATTAGAGATACAAGAAAAGCTGGTAAAAAGTGGTTTGATTCTGAAACTTGTGCGTGGATGATTGGCATTTTTGCCTCCTTAAACAGCGCCTTCCTCAATTTTACGATTGATTGATTGGTGGTGAACACAATTTCTATTGAAAATTGTAACCAAATTGTAATAAATAGCAAGCAAAATTCGTCATTAAACCTAAAAAATTGTGATTGTTTTGAGTATTTCGTGGGCCTTGACGATAAATCAATTGATTTAATTTTTGTAGACCTTCCTTTTGGTAAGACACACGCCGAATGGGACATTATAATTCCTATGGATAAGTTGTGGATTGAATACAATAGGGTACTAAAAAATGATGGCGTGGTTCTTCTTTTTGGCACAGAACCTTTTAGTTCCATGTTAAGAACAAGTAACTTAAAGGATTATAGGTATGATTGGTATTGGGTTAAACCAAATGGCACTACACCAAATCTTGCTAAAGTTCAACCAATGCGCAGACTGGAAACGATTTCGGTTTTTTACAAGCAAAAACCGACCTATAATCCACAATTCTCTAAAGGAAAACCATATAAATGGGCTTCAAAACGGTCTGGTGGAGCAGCACATGGCATTGTTTATGAAAAAGATTCTGAAATTAACAATCCTGGGCTTCGTTATCCTACAAATGTTTTAGAGTTTGGGCAAGAAAGAGGGTTTCATGTTAGTCAGAAACCAGTTGCCTTGCTTGAATATTTGATAAAAACTTATACGAATGAGGGCGAAAGCGTCCTTGACCACTGTTTCGGGTCTTGTAGTTGTGGCGTAGCTTGTGCCAATACTGGAAGAAATTTTTATGGTTGTGAAAATAATAATGAAATTTTTAACAAAGCCGTTGAAAGGGTGAAAAATATATGCGAAGCATGAAAGAGCATGGCTTGTTCTTCGATGTCGGTCTTGATAGTGTTTCCTTGACTTGTCGTGAATGTGGTGCTATAATTAGTACAGACGGTAAGAAATCAGACATTGATACAATTCCGTTTCATCGTGAAAATGTTGAGTTTGCTGGTTTTTGCTGTCCAAAATGCGGTAAAAAGGAGTTTGATATGGACATTTTTGTAGAAATGTTGTGTTATCAAGCTAACAAAAGTGAAACAGACAATATTTCGTAAAGGGGCGGTGTTATATGCAGTACGATATTAGCTATTATGTGGACGAAAAGAACAGAGTTGTTGTAGCAACGGCAAATTTTGAAGATGAAATCGAGCGACTCTTTGAAAAGAAAGTTGGCGTTCCGATTCGCGAGTTTTATGGCGACCTTTACTATAATATCAACAAGAAATGTTTTTGTCGTTTTACTCGTGTAATAGCAAGGTGTCATCCTGATGATACATTTGATGTTGAGGTTGGCAAGAAAATTTGTCGTCAAAAGCTAAAGGATAAATTCTATAAACAGTTGAACTGGTGTGTTTCCGAATTTATTAAACATTATTCTATTCTTATTCAAAATGGGCATAATTTTCTTGGAGATATTGAGGCCTATAAATAACTAATGAGGTAGTTTTATGTATAAAACTAATAATTATGTCGTTTTTCATGGCGACAAGTATTGTCCGCCTTTCATTAAAGGTGTAAAGTATATGGTAAAACGAGAAATGCCAGATTCTTATGCCGTTGGAAAGATTGTTGTGTTCAAAGCGGATAAAGATATAGAGTATTTCCTTGGAATTGTAGACGATACTTGACAGAGCAGGGATAATATGGTATAATAAAGCTACAATAAAAATTCAAAAGGAGTGTGTTTCAAAATGACGGTAGAACTTATTGACGGTGGTATTCCAAGACTTAATCTTTATGCTTCTTTTATAGGGCAGATTAAGCACTATCTTAAAGCTGCGAAAAATAGGTTTGTCGCTGTTGGTATAACGGAGGTATCGAAGGATAACTGTTGTTCGGCAGTTGACATGGCTATTCCTACACAAAAAAGCGGATATTACACGGTTCAGGTCAAAGCTGATGATGTCGATTATTGTGCGCTTCGTTTGATGGCAGAGGTTTTGTACGGCGAAGGAACAGAAGATTCAAAAGCTGCGATTCTTGACCCAGATGGTTATGGGCTGTGTAATGAGGAAATTTTTAGTCCCAATATTGTTGTCGTAAGCACTGGAACTGATGACATCAATGAATTGAATACTGAAAAATACTTTGTTAAGGTGGCAGAGGATGCATTTAAGCCTTATAGAACAGAGTATTTCATTGTCGCTGTAAACGATAAAACAAGAAAAGACCCCAAAAACATTCGTATCTTTTATGTTTGCGGCGAAAATGGACTTATATTCAAAGATGTTGATTATACTATTCTTTATCCTTCGCCCGATACAAAAGAAAGGGTAAAGGCTGAACTGGATAACATCGAATCTTTGACCTATAACGCAGGTTACTATAATAATAGTGGTTATAGTGGAAATTATAATAATGGCAATTATAATAACACAGGTATTTACGATAAAAAGTATGATAACTGGAACAGTAGCCTTAAAGTAAAGGAGGTCGAAGCCTATGTCGATGCCAAAATCAATGAGGACAATCCTTCTTTGGAGTCCTTGACTTGACAAACACGGAAAGGAATGGTATAATGTGAGCAATAAGAACGGCGTATGTATCTATCAAAAGAATATGGCCGGGTATCTTATTCTTCGGAACTGTAAACTTCTATACACATTTCGTGACCCCGAAAACAACAAGAGGGTTAGGTTTGTTTTTGCCAAGGATGATAATTTGGTAAAAAGTATGGATGATTATGCTGTTCACAAGGAAACGATTTCTGGTATAGCGCACAAAAAATAATCATTAGGAGGAAAATGTCAACATGAAACCATTTAATCAAAAGGGGTTTGAGTATCTAATCAAGGCAAAGCAGTCCAATATTAAAAAGTATTTGGCTGAAAATCTTCCCAAAAAGTTCGGTAACGATAATGTCACTGTAACTGACGACTATATTTTCTGTAAGGGCGAGATTCCTATTATGTTCGTTTGTCACATGGACACTGTACATAAGCAAATTGTTAAGGATTTGTATGTAACATATTCTGTTGACAACAAAGACCTTATCTATTTGAGCAGCCCGCAGGGAATTGGTGGCGACGATAGATGTGGTGTGTATGCCGCAATTTATCTTATCAACAACTGCGATAAGAAACCGTACTTCTTATTTACGACAGACGAGGAAATCGGATGTGTCGGGGCAAAACAGGCAGTAAAGGATTTGAAGAAAGAAATTGTTGATGGGAAGAAACACGCTTTGAAATACATGATTGAATTTGACCGTCATGGTGAAAAAGAAGTCGTGTATTATGATACAACCAACAAAGATTTTATGGAATATGTGGAGTCGTTTGGATTTGAAAGAAAAATTGGTTCAAGTTCTGATGTTAGACATCTTTCAAATTCTTGGGGAATCGCAAGTTGTAATGTCAGTAGCGGATATTATGACGAGCATAAAACAACAGAGTCCGTGTGTCCTACGCACATGATGGCACAAATTGGCCGTGTTATGAAGATGATTAACGATGTTGATAAGGCAAAATTCTTTAGCAACAAGTAAAAATGTCGGTCATCCTTGACATGGGCAAGTAAATATGGTATAATAAGACCATGAAAGTTCGGTACATTCTTGACAACAGAGGTTGCCAAGTTGTATAATAAAACTGTCGAAAGACAAACAATTTACTTAACGGAGGAGTTTACACATGAAGAAGAATTTTTACAATGGTGACCTGGAAGTTGGTATGATTCTGACCACTCGAAACGGGAACAAGTATGTCCTTGTCGCCGACGATTTTGGCGACCTCGATGTTATCAATCTGTCCACCGCCTGTTCTAACGGGTTTGTGTATGACGATGATGACCACAAGTTCTATATTTGCGGTGGTAAGGACGGTAATCGGGATGTCGTTAAGGTCGAGGCTTTCAACGCAATTCCCACTCGAAATCGTCTGTCCGAGGCACTGAAAACCCTCATTGGCAAGCCCTATACCGAGAAGCTCGTTACCGTGTGGGAGCAGGGGCCTGTTGTAGACGATAAGGCAGTTCGTGATGCTCGCAAGAAGATTGCCGTAGCACAGGGTCAGCTTGATGAAGCCTATGCTCTGCTTCATAAGTATGGGTTCGATGCGTAACTTGACAAAGCGCAGGTAATATGGTAGACTATAAGGGTGGGGAGAAATCCCCACCCAATATAGTAAATTCAAAAAGGAGAAAAATCATGGATAAGAATGTCGAGAAGTTGAAACTTATTCTGACTGGTGAAGTCACCGAAGATTCCGACCTTGATGTTGGAATGGAATGTCGTATTTATGACTGGGAAATTATTGCCGACCAGTTTAATAGTGATGATGACAGAATAAAGGCAGTAAAGCAGTTTTGTGGAAAAACTTTTAGATGTTCTTTGCAGAATGTAAAGGACTTCAAAAATTGTGGCAGGTCTGTTGTTGCCGTTGACGGTAAGGATATTCTTGTGTTCAACGGTATGTATGCTCCTGTTGCCATTAAGGGCGAAAAGCTTGATGTAGATGTTAAATATAAGTATGCTTTTCGTGCCAAAAAGAAAGACCCTAAAATCATTGATGAAATGATTAGTCTTGTAAATCGTGAAGAAGTAAAAATTCTTTTGGGGTATTATGGCTGTACCTCAAATGTTAAAGATAGTGTCGTGGACGATTATATTTATATGTGGGCTGATGCGAAGTATGAGTTCTATCTTATGTTCGGTAAAAGTCTTAAATTTGTTAGACCAGTAAACATTCCCGCAAGTGATTATGAGATTGGTAGACTTTTTGACGAATTGAAGTGCCAGTATCCGTTCCATAGCACAATCCTTGATTATTTTAATATTGGGGATATTAAGGCGAATAAATGTCCAGACAATGAAACGCTGAAAAACAATATCGAAATTTATAAGCCTGGAATGAAAATTTCTAAATTCCTACATCAGTACTTCCTTGATGATAAATTCGATATTGATGTTTCAAAGGTTCTTCAAAATAAGGTGTTAAGTGGTCAGTTTTGTGTTTCTATTGACCCGATTGATTATCTTATGTCGTCCACAAATAAGAATAAATGGACTACTTGTATGACACCTGGACATGGAGCGCAGTCTAATGGTTGTGTTGCGTACATGATTGATGATTCTGGCGTTATTGCTTATCAGTGTAATGGCAAGGATTATGAATATAATTTCCCCACTGGTAAGATTGTCACAAATTCCAAGATGTTTAGAGCGTATGTTCTTATAAATAAGGATAACGGCACATTCTTTATTCATCGTGGTTATCCCGACAATGAGATTATTTCTCAATATAGAATCATTAAAGAGTTTGTACAGGAAGCCATTGAAAACTATTTCGACATTAAAGATGCCGAATGGTATGTGGCAGAAAACAATAAGGGCAAAAGAAGTAATGACCCAGCCTTTGGCGGTCTGTATGAGCTTCGTGGTACGGCAAGAGTTGCTGTTGACCCAACCAAGGAATATACCAATAGAGTTGGTCAGTTTGCGTGGAAAGACCCTGTTAAGTATGCTTGTTCTTTGGAAGATGTTCCGATTGGCAAGGTAACTTTTGGTGTTCCGTATCTTATTTGTCCTGTGTGTGGTCGTCATGTTCCGAAATATGGAAACAATGGTAATCTGTCGTGCTGTCGGGGTTAATCCTCGACAGTCCTTGACAGGTTATCGGTCTTTGTGGTATAATGTAGGTACAGTAAAAACAAAGCCGAAAGGAGAAATTTCAAAATGATTGCTACAAAGAAGCTCAAGAAGATTAAGAAGGAAATGATTTCCAAGGTAGACAAGGAAAAGTTCAAGACTGTACTTGCGTGGAGTACGAAGTGTGAAAACGCCGTTGTTTCTGACGAGGCGGTAAATGCTTATCTTGAAGAGTGGGCCGAAGCAAAATATGAGTTCTATATTGGCTTTGGCAACGAGCTGAAGGTAACGCAAAGCATTGATATTCCGATTACAGACAAAGAGATGAGCAACCTTGTCAATGATTTGAAGGGCAGATACCCTTTTCATAGTACAACTCTTGATTACTTCAAGAATGAAGATTTTATCGAAAATCGGTGTCCCAAGTGTGAAACATTGGAGAAGTATTGTGCTGACACATATAAGCCCGGAATGAAATTGTCGAAGTTCTTGAGCAAATATTTCATGGATGATAAGTTTGATATTGAAGTGTCCAAGGTTCTTCAGAATAAGTCTTGTAAAGGCATTTTGAACATTTCTATTGACCCTATGGACTTTTGTTTCATGTCTTTGAACATGAATAAGTGGAATAGTTGTTACAACATTGTTGGTAATGGCTATGATACTTTCCTTTTTGCTCCGCTTTCGCTTATGCGTGACGAACATTCTATTGTTTGTTATCGTGGAAACACTATGGAATATGACTATAATTATTATGGCAAGACCATTAGATATATTTCTATGAATAATCGTGCCATGATTCTTGTAGACAAAGAAACCGACAGTTTTATTACTTGTAGGGCGCAACCTTGTGGTAATGATACTGCTCTTATGAGTTGGTCTAAAATGGTACAAAGTATGATTGACAAGTTCAATGGTGTCGATGATACTAAATGGAATAAGTGTAGTGATTACGAGTGTCCCGCCGTTGATGAAGCAAAGTGGTCGCATCTTCACCATGATGTTAGAAGCGGATATTATGGCAAAAAGGAAATGCCTAAAAGAATTTTCCTTGGTAAGAAATCTCTTATTTGTCCGATTTGCGGGAAAGAGCATCAAGATACCGTTAAAAACATTTGTTCTAATTGTCGTAAGGAATTGGGGGTGAGATAATGGCAAAGTGTGTGCTTTATAGCAGTATAACGGCTGACTTTAGAAAAGACATGAATTTGCTAACTGGAAAGGATGAGTTCTCTGTAATCACCATTCCGTCTTATCATCCTATGTATAGTGACAGAGTTTTGTTTAGAAATTCTCAAAATTGGTATCATGGTGTAAAATGGGATATTGTAAACACATGGGATTACGATGTTGAGGAGTTTATGGACGATATTCTCGGTTCCTATGATGTTCTTCATCTTCCTGGCGGAAACACATGGTTGTTCTTGTATATGCTTCGTGAAAGAAATCTTCTTCCTGCTATCAAGCGGTTTTCTGACAATGGTGGTGTTGTAATTGGCGAGTCTGCTGGAAGCATTATTATGACACCCAATATTGAAGTTGCCAAATTCGCTGACCCTAATATTGTTAGTGATGTTCTTGACAGTACAGAGTCGCTCGGTCTTGTTCCATTCACAATTAAACCTCATTGGCAATCGTGGTGGAAAAAATGGTTTTCATTCAAGAAGTTCGCAGACGAACATCATATTGATGTTGTCCCTATTTGCGATGGAGAACGAATTGTTGTAAATGGTGATGACATTCAGTATAATAATTCTTGGATGACAATTCGTGGGAAGGAGGGATAATTATGTTAGAAGCATATTTTGTGGAGGGTATGCCTGTTTTCAACAGTATATGGAATGATGAGGGTGTTGCTGTTGGCAAAACTGGTGATGGCGAATACGCATATCTTTCAAATACTGATGGTAAAGTTTATCGATATAGAACAACAGATATATTTTATGTTCCTAATCTTGCGGACGGCAAAGAAAAATGTATCCTTAAAACAATGTCATCGTTTGAAAAATCTATAAACTATTTCTTTAGGTTGTATAATTATATGTTCGGTGGCGATATAACTGCCGATGAATTTATCATCCGTGTCAATGAAATGGCTTGTCCTGATAGTGTTGGCGATAATTCACCCGCAAAAGAATACTTCTATAAAATGAAGGAGGCTTTTATTGGCGTCCTTAACGCAAGGTTGAAAGAATTTGCGGCAAAAAAAGATTTTGTAACTTCAATTTGTGGTAACGCAATAGAAGGAAACAACGGCCTAAAGCGTATTGTTACTTATAGCAAATACACAGACGATTTTATTAAACTTCTTCTTGATAAGGGTGAGATTTCCGAAGAAGAAGCTAAAACAATGAAGGTTTGCGGATTTTCAAGACCATGCCTTAATGCCTATCTTTCATTTGGTGAAATTTTTGTTACGCGCAATTTGGAAGAGGCGGTTAAAGTTCGCAACAAGTTTAGGGAAAAGTATCCTGTCGCACAAGTAGAGGATTTTTATGACACAAAACCGTACATTATTTACGGGTGTGATTTCCCATATAAAGAACAAGAACCATGTTGTGACGAGTGGATACTTAACGATGTTCCTTGACATGACCGTATGATTGTGGTATACTATAAGTACAGTCGAGGGGCTGTACTTAATATCGGGACATCGCCTAACGCTATGGCACTACTTTTGGGCAGTAGAATAACGGCAGTTGGACTCTGCCTGTCCCGACCAGCCCGTATGGGCATCACCTCCCTCTCCGTTCTTGCGGGACGACCTATATGATTTATTGTATAGGGTCTGATGTAGCAAAACCTATGAGATAGTTGATGCAAAGTATTGTGAGTTGGCATTTTATTATTTATAGTAGACTTAATAAAAGCCGACAATAGACAGTGAAATGCTACATACTATGTACCGGAATTGTGGAAAGATTGTCCAATTAAAAAATCATTGTCTGCTACTGGTCGGAAACGGTCTTTAGTTTTGCCAATGGCGTTTTAGTTGGCTTCGTCCCCAAGAATTTAGGGAAACCTAATGAATAAAAGGAGCATTTTATGATTGAATTTATCTTAAATCAAATTCTTGAAGTGCTAAAAGACATTCTTGTTGAGTTAAGAAGTCGTTAAATTGTAAACTTTTTGTAAACAATTACGGCAACCACTTGACAAGACTACCACATTTATGGTATAATGTAAGCACAATGAAAGACATGGGCAGGTAGTTCAGATAGTCAGAATCCAGTCCTTCTAAAACTGTGGTCGTGGGCGCACATCCCACCCTGCCTACAACCTCCTTTCACATAGTTTTACCTCCACTGGTGTCGGTGGTATGACCAGCATAAAAACTCACCACCCCTCTTTCCATGGCGCCTTCGTCTAATGGTTAGGACGCCGCCCTTTCACGGCGGTAATGTTGCGTTCAAATCGCACAGGCGTCACCACCATCTTCTGTTTTTTCTCCTTTCTTATCAGAGTCGCCCAGTATGGCTGACTAATCCCACTGGGCAATTTGGTGCTTTCTTCTAACGGTTAGGAAGCTGTCCTCTCAAGACGGAAATGCGTGGTTCAACTCCCGCAAGCATCACCACAATCATCAAGTTGGCGGCGTATAAACTATAAACCGCCTCTCCTTTCATTAAAATTTACAAAAAATTTACATAATGTTCATAATTTATTCACAATAAGTTTACAAAAAATTTACAAATTGGGAGGAACTAAAATGAACAAAGAGAAGATGACAATTCATCGTGCTTTGGCCGAGCTGAAAACTATCGACAGCAGAATCGAAAAGGCGATTTCTGAAACCAAGTTTTGCCGTAGTAATAAGCACAGCAACGAGAAGATTAACGGAAAGTCTATTGATGACTATATTGCCGAAACAAAAGCGGCACACGAAAGCATCAATGACCTTATCCGTCGCAGAAATGCCATGAAACGAGCAGTTGTGCTGTCCAACGCAATCACTAATGTGACTGTTGGCGACGAAGTTATGACTGTTGCCGAGGCAATCGAGATGAAACAAAACGGCATCAATAACTACAAGTTGCTTATGGGTAAGTTGGCGAAGGACAGTCATACGGCCATCGAGGAGTGCGATATGCGTAATGGGGCAAACCTTGAGGCACGAGCAAACGAGTATGTGACTGGTCTGTTCGGTGCGAAGGATGGCAAGACAAATGTTGAAGCCATTGATGCGGCAAAGAAGATGTTTATTGCTGCTAACACCTATGACTTTATCGACCCGCTTGGGGCGAATGATGTTGCGAAGAAGCTGTACGACTATGTGCAGGTATTCGAGGCCGATGTAGATGCTGCGTTGTCTTGTAGTAACGCAGTTACGACGGTTGAGTTTGAATACTAATTAGCACAAACCTTCGGTGGATTTCGTAACCCTTAAACCACAAACCGTTTTAGTTTTTGGTGGTATTTTCTAAATCGTTAATATGGCAAAAAATACTGCTCCATTTACTTAAAATTTCTAATGCTTAATAGAAATTTATAAAAAGCATAACAAGTGTTTTGAAATAACAAGACACAGTGATGTTTTGTAAATGTTTCTGTAAAGCTTAAAATTCAAATTTTAAGTAATAAAGCTGAAAGTTAAAAGTTTTTAACATATAAAGCTAAAGGAGTAAAGCATAAAGCTGTAAAACTTGACAAAATCCGTGAGTCATGGTAAGATATGTTTGTGTTTGGTCGGAGGGTTCCCACACGGCTGAAGTTCATCGAAGTTTTGTGAAAGAAGATTGAATAATGGAAGATTTAGGAATTTACACAAATATTAGAGAATCGGGAAATAGGATTGAAAGGCACAAGACATATTTGGCAGACTGTAAGATTTGCGGAAAAACCGTTGAAAGGACATTATATAATTTAAGGCGCTTTAATATGTCGTGTCAACACGGGAAGAGCGATATGCCAAAAGGATTTCTTTCTAATGACTACAATAAGAGAGTATATGATTTATGGCGACACATGATTGCGAGAACAACGCCTGATTTTTGGAAAAAATATCCAAGTTATAAAGGGGCTACGGTATCAGAAGAATGGCGTAATTTTATGACATTCTATGAGGATATTAAAACTCTTGAAGGGTATGAAATGTGGAAAGACGGATATGGAAAGCGCATCATGCTTGATAAAGACATTCTCGGAAATGGGCAAAAATTATATAGTAAAGAAACTTGTTGTTTCATTACTCATGCTGAATCTAATAGAGATGTATTAAAAAGGCATCCTGAAAGTATTCAGAAGTTGATTGTGGGTAATAAAGAGTACACAAAAGATTTGGGCAGAAAAATTAAGGCAACAAATAAGAAAACAAAGCAAGAATTTATTTTTAGTTCATTAAGAAGTTGTGCAAAAGAATTGAAACTAAATTTAAGCAATATTTGGATGTGCTTATCTAAAGAAGAAAAATATAAACTCCATAAATCATGTAAAGGATGGATTTTTGAGGAGTTAGAATAAAATATCGGGACTGTTAATTCAGATACATAGCAAATCAAATATGGCGGTGTACTCGAATGGCACAGAGAACAAACTTAAAATTTGTCTGTCTTAATTGACTTACGGGTTCAAATCCCGTCAACCGCCACCAGTGAATTACAGTACCAATGGGAAACGCCGATTTGAAGTTAGTGGTCGGTTATATAGTGCGTTTAGGTTGGGTTTATCACTATAAAAAACACAAAAAAGGGAGAAAAGTTAATGGGAAATGAACTGATTGAAGTAGCAAAGGCAAGACTTGAAAAGGCAAAAACATTGTTTAATATCTGTGATGGTGATGACAGTATCTTTGAGTACGCCAATGCTGAACTTACAGCGGCAGAGCGTTACATGGAATATGCTGTGTCAGTTTGTAAAATGTAAAATTCGTGAACCAGTAAAAACAAGGCGGGAGTGAAATCATAATGTATTTCTATATTATCTACCAAGACCCGAATGATAACCAGCTTCGTGTGGAGCGGATTAAAACCGCAAAAAGAGCAACGTCTCGTGTTCACTCTCTCATAGAAAGTGGCATTGATGAAGAAAATATCCTTGTTTCTGAAGAGGATGGTTTTAATAACGGGTTCACTTTTTTGAACAGATGGGAGAACTAAAAAATGTTCACATAAACATGGATAGTTGGCAGAGTTTGGTTTATTGCGCAGGTCTTGAAAACCTGTATGCTTAACAAGCATCATCAGTTCAAATCTGATACTATCCTCCAAGTAAGTGAGAATTAAATGTTGCGTCAAAGGGCTTGCCTTCCAAGGGATGGTGCCTGCACAGTCCCTGTTTAGCGGTTTCGATGCGTGTGCGCAGCGTGCAACAGCCGCCTCTATATGCTGGATTAGCTCAAATGGTAGAGCAGTTGCCTTGTAAACAACAGGCTGGGGGTTCGATTCCTCTATCCAGCTCCACGCAACCAAGATGGTTGCCACAGATACAATTTATAAGCACAGAGAGTTTAACTCTCAAAATCGCTAACCGCTCTGGTGCGAGCAGACGGTTCACTTTTTCTTTTTGGATAATATGTCAAACAACAGGGTTGAGGGTATGACTGTATAAACATCACCCTTGCCAACCGCTGACCGATATGCGGTATACAAGTGGTCGGGTTGTTTAACAGTCTTTTGCTTGAAAAGCGTGTCCAATTATTCGGATATTGCCAGTAGCATAAGACTTTTGCCGTCATTTGGACGGAAGTATGTAGAGGTCGCAGAGCCTACCAAAACTGCTGCTGGGTTGCAATTTCGTAACCCTGTATATAGAATGGTAGCCAAGTGGTAAGGCCCAGGACTTTGACTCCTGTATTCCGCTGGTTCGAATCCAGCCCATTCTACCATGCGGAAATGACTTACCTTCCGCTGTTAGTTTCTCCTTTCTTTGAAAAATGCGCCACCTAAAAAGTGGCGCATTTTTTATATGTTTCGTATGAATTTTCATGCTTTCCTTGACATTTCATGTTTTTTATGATAAAATAAGTGGGTAATTCAGAAAGAAAGGAACGGTCAAAATGAAGAAAGTTATTAGTATTCTGCTTGTAATTTTTATGCTTTTCAGCGTGTGTAATGCGTATGTCGTGTTTACTGATGAAACCAGTTACACTACTGAAGAATTTCAATCTGTTCTAAAAAATTCTCGTAGTGGATTGTATGATTACGCATGGACTATTATTGAAAGCGGTAAATATTACGGCATCAACCCGCTTTATCTGCTTGCAAAGTTTGGTCTTGAAAGCGGATGGGGAACATCGTATTACTTCAAGAACAAAAATAATATTGGTGGTTGGCGTAATTACGATGGTACCTACCGTGACTTTGATAGTGTTGAAAGTTGTATTTGGCACATTTGTGATGGCTTGACCGAATACAATAATGAGGAGTCATGGAAATATACTGGTAACGATATGGAAAAGATTTGTTATCGGTATTGTCAAGACGATGGATATTATGAGCTTATGGTGTCCATCATGGACGAACTTCAAGATGAGATTGTTGAATTTCGCATAGAAAATGAAAAATGTTTGCCTTGTTAAGAATTAGCCTGTTTAGACACTGTTACTTGACAATTATTCATATATATGATATAATTATTATAGTAAGAAGGGGTCTGAACAGGCTTTTTCTTTTAGTGTCGAAAGGGGAAAAACTATGGTTAAATTTCTTTATCCTGAACAGTATTGCGAATATCTTTTTCACAAAATGAAGGTAATTTTTAAGTACAATCATTACGAAGGCTGGTTAAAGCGTGGCAATCAGGACATATTTGTATGTTCGGGCGACACAGAAAAAGAGGTTCTAAAAGAAGCTGTTGATGTCATTCGTGGGCTGGTTGATGTGAATACTGTATATGAGGTGATTATATGATGTTTAAGAGTATTGATAAGAAATTTGAGATTGGGGATATTATTACAGGGGTTGAAGGCACTCCGTATTCCGTTACGAATAATTGTGGAACATACGAGGTTATTCATGTTTATGATGACGAGTTTATTCGTGTCAGAGTTATAGAACATATCAAAGTGTCCAATGTTCGTAATGAATTCGATGTACAGTCAAAATATTTTGTTTACGCAGAAGGTTTTGCTCATTGGGAAGGTATCTTTAACAAGGCATACAATAAGAAGACATTCAGTGTCAAGGGTGGCGTTCCTGTGGTTGATGGTGTAGGTGTAGACAGTCCTTGTTACAAACAGTTGTGTGATGAATATACGAAGTATGTGAAAAGTATTGAAAAAGAAAAGTAATGGCATAAACTTTAAGATTGGAGATGGTGACGGAATGAAGTTTAAGATTGGGGATATTGTCAAGGGCAATAAAGAGGCAGATTCAAGATATAGTTATACAACTTCGTATTGTACTGGGAAAGTTATTTGTGTATATGAAAGTGGCAGTATTTTGTTAAAAATAATTTCTCACGAAATCTATAAAAGCGAGGTTGGACATAAATACATCGTCGATGGTTGTTGTTTCGACCTTGTAACACCAGGTAATTGGACTGGCCTTTATGGTATCGCAAATTATAGACAATTGTTTTCTATTGAAAATGGGGTTCCAGTAGTGAATAATGTTGGTAAAGATAGCCCATGTTACATACAGCTTTGCTCTGAATATGAAGAATTTCTGAAGAATGAAAAGGAGAAGAAAGTATGCGGCATCGTGAATTAAAGGTTGGTATGTATATTACTGGTAAGCCTAATAATGGCTACCCTGTCACAAACCAGTATTCTATTTGTAAAGTTCTTCGCATAGGGGGACTTCGAGAGAATATCCGTGTAGAAGTGGTACAAAGTAATGTAAATGGGGTTGTCGGCACAACATGGAATGTTGATTATAGACTTTTTGTAAAGTCTGGTATTGTATTGCATAACGCTAATGTCCCAACTCCCTTTCCTGTTGGCAGTTATGTTATCGGAAACCATAAAAACTGTTATGGCCGTACTTGTCGTGGCCTTGTTTGTAAGGTAATAGATTATAGATACGACTTTTATAACAAATTTGCTGGCCTTGATAGTGAATATATGAAAGTAGCAATTGTTTATGCAGATGGAACACTTAAAGTCGACACATTTTATGTAAGACCTTCGTGGTTTGATGCGTATGACTACAAACCTTATAAAGGGTTGTTTTATAAAGCATATTATAAAAAGCTGTTCACTATTTCGGACGACCTTATTAAAGTAGACGGCGTTAAAAAGGATAGTCCTTGTTATAGTCAACTTGTAAAAGAGTGTGTTGCTAATGGTTTAATAAAGAAGGAGTAAATATGAGAAGAAAAGATGTGCGAATTGGAAAATATTGTGGTTTTTATAGACATATTGATAAATATTGGAAGGTAGATGGCGATTTATTTAGAATAATAGAGATGCCAAATTCTAATTCTGAAATGGTAAAATGTCAAATTATAGCAAGTTCTTATATTTGCTATGTCTGTGACTTTGAAGAATATCCTACTATTTTTCTTCCATATAAATATCTTATGGAATTAAATCATGCCATTGATTTTCTTAATTGGCACATCGGAGATAATCTAAAAGTAAATGCCCTTGGAAATAAAAGAGGTCTTTATTATAAAGACGCAATTTATAAAATCACAAATATAAAATTGAACAACAATAAAGAATTTTATATTTATGCTAAAAAAGAAGGGTCTTACCGTGATATAGCTATACCCTCTGTATACTTTGAAAGAATTTTGTCTTGTTAAGAAAGGGTGAAAATTATGAAGTGGAAGGATTTGGCTGTCGGGAAATATGTGACCTTAAATAGATGGTTGAATGGTTTTGGTAGTGTCTATTCTGAAATTCTTGAAATCGTTTTTTTACCTGATACAAAAGAAGATGGTAAAGTTGGTTGTAGACGTGTAACAAGATATGGCTCAATAATGGAAAAAGATAAGTATGTCAATGATACAATAACATATATTAACTACATTCATTTGTTGGAGGTTAAGGATAATCCCTATGACTGCCGTAACTGGGCTGTTGGCGACATTCTTGTACCAACAGAGCATCTTGTTAAGTTTGTTGGGAAGAGCCTTGCTTCCCATGCTCCATATATCGTATGGAGCATTAAAAGACTTGATGACCTCATAAGAATTTTTATTCGCTCTTGTGATGGTGTTATAAATTATGACTATAAAGCACCCCCATTGTATTTCAAAAAGGATAATTCTGCTTCTATTTGGCGTGGGCTTTTCGCAACCCAGTATTACAAGGGCAATATTAAATTCAATGACGATGGTGAACTTGTAAAACCAGCTTCTGTCGTAAAAGGAAGTCCTATTTATAATCAAATTCTAAAAGAAGCCATGGTATGTGGCATTATAAAGGGGTGATTTTGTGAGCAAATACAGTAATTATGACTATGTTCAAGCAGACATTGACCTATATAATATTCCTGAAAAATATCATGCTATGATGCGTAATATTTTTAGAAACAATGAAGCTGCAACATTTAAGTACGATAAAGATTCTGATGTTTGCTGCTATACCAACTGGCCTGATATGCACCCTTGGTTCGATGTTTTTACCGGAAATGTTGTTCCCGGTTTTGGTGGTGTTGGTTTATTTCCAACTTTGGCTGACGATGATATTTATGATACCGCAAACACTAAAAATGCTGAAAAAATTCAAGAACCAGTAGATGAACACTATCAAAAAATCATCCCCAAAAAGCCAATGGATTTGTATGTCAGTCAAAAGGGATAACCTTGACAGGCCAATGTCTTTATGCTATACTATACATAGTGGATGGGAAAAGCCTATCCGCTATGTATAGTATTGAAAGGAGAACCTCAAAATGATTGGTCATGCATTTCAAAACGGAAAGAAAGTCTATATTCTCGACACCAAAGGCAAGGATGCTCTTATTTCTATGCCTGACGCTTATCAATCCTATGTGTTCGCACACGGATACACCATCGATGAAAACAAGAACATTTCGTGGGACTATGGAAACTATTACAGCGGCCTTGAAGAAGCCACAGAAGCGTTTTACGAGGATAGTTACAGAATTTATCTTCGCAACTGGCGGTTTGTGAAAGACATGAACAATGCCGATATTTATTGTTATGGCGTAGCAACTTCTGAAGATGGCAACTTTAAGGTTGAATTCGAAGATGACGAACAGCGCAAGAACTACGAGGACTTGTTTAGGGTGGTATAAATGATACAGTTTGGCATAATGTTTCTTGCTAAAGTGGTGGACAATTTGTTAAACACTACAAAAGCAATCTTCATTCAAAGAAATAAAGCAATTTTCGCAGGAATTTCGCTGTCCCTATCCACTTTTATTGGATATTATATAACTAAAATTGTTGTCCAGTCCGATGGCCTTATTCCTAACATTGTAGCGTCAATAGCCGCAGGTGTTGGTTGTATTGTCGCTGTTAGCATTAGCAATAAGTTATCCAAGGACAGACTTTATGTAAATGTGCTAATGTGTGATAACTTCACTACAATGAAAAATCTGCATGACTATTTAGCATTTCATCATATCACTAATGTGGTGTCTGATAGTTACAATAAGGACTTTACAAGCAAGTCCATCACCATTACGGCATACTGTGAAACAAAAGAACAGTCCCGTTTGTTAGATGAATATATTACACGGACGAACAAAAAGTTGAAGCGTGTCATTCAAAAGGTATAATATGCCGTAAAATGTCACCAGACCTACGAGGATGCGCTGTGTGGCGTTTTTAATGTTCTGACACAAGATTATACCAAAAATAATTGATGCCCTTACAGCGCAAATTTAAGGCATCACAGAAAGGTCGTGATATTTTGCCTGATAATTTTGAAGTTTCAGGAATCACAAGTTTTGCCACAATCGACGGTCGTGGAATGATAACAATTCCGTCAGAAATTATTTATGAAATGTTCGGAACCATTGAAAACGCTGCGGGAACAGAACTTCGTGTTCATTGGAACAGAGAAAACAATTCCATAACACTAAAGAAGTTTATGAAAAATAAGTATGAAGATTTTTAACAACCTTATAATAAAGGAAATAAATTCGCCGCCCTTTGACAACTTATACTTGACTAACACAGCGATGTGTGGTACAATGTAGATAGTAAGAAAAGGGCGGTTTTCTTTTTAGGAAATTCGCAGTCCAGTAATGAAAAGGAGAATCTTTATGAAAGCTGAAAATAAAAATTATGAACTTTGTTTTAAGCTGATTACTGCTGTAAACGAAAATGAAAAAATGTCTTTGGACGATGTAAACGCTGTAATTAAGAAGCTTCTTGAAGTATCTGAAATTCTTGGAAAGTATATCTAAAATTCGTAGTCCAGCATAAACAGAAAAGGAGAGAATATTATGAAAATTTGTGACATCAAGGCAAGAATTGAAAAGAGAATGAATGACAGTAAGCGCGACAAAATTCGTGCTACCTATGCGCTGGAAATTCTGAACAATTACGAAAACCTGTTTCAGCGTGACGACGAGTACAATCTTAACCATGAAAATCTGAAGCAGCTTTTGTGTGGTGCTGAAAACTGGTATCACTATTCTGTTGGTGGTTGCTCTTTGGTATATGATGGTGATATTGAAGAGCGTATTGGTATGGGTGGCGACCTTATCGAAAGACAGGCCGACTATCTGCGCCAAGCGTATAACTTGATTGCGAATTATGCGACCGAAGATGAGCTGGACCACAATTGGCTTCCAAGCGTAGTAATGATTTAATAGGAGGATATTGACATGACTATTTATTCTGAAATTGATATTAGAGATTTTGAATTTTGGGAGGGTGGAAAGTGTGTTGCTGATGCGTTTTCACAAGGCGACCTTGAAGAAATTCAAGGCAAACTGGAGGAGCTTTATCCTGATGGTTTGTCTGACACGGAATTGAATGACCTGTTTTGGCATGATGAAAATTTCATAGCTGAACTTGCAGGATATTCCAGTTTCCAAAAGGTAAAGGAAGGAATTAAGTCCGACGAAGAGGATGAAATTTATGACGAAGCCTACTGGGATGACGAAATCTATGAAAGCGAAAAAGAAGATAGAATGTGGCGAAAGTACGAAAAGGATTTGGACTAAAAATCTAAATGATACTTGACGAACACATGACCGTATGCTATAATAAGCATAATGGCAAAAGGCCACGACGCTTCATTAAGGAAGGAGAAAAACTATGAACAAATTCGTAATCGCAGTATTCAACAGCAAAGGTAATTTGTCTTTCGTGAACCGTTATTATTGCGGGACGGCAAAGACGAGCGAAAATATCGAGGACGCAAAAATCTATTATTCGCCCTATGACGCTCATCAGGAATGGCGGGACAGAATGAAAAAGGCAAAGCTGACTTTAGGGTTCAAAAGTTGTGATGTTCCGTTTGTGGCAAGCATCAATCAGATTATGAATAAGACCATCTAATGAAAAGTAAGGAGGTATATTTATGATGACGGCAAAGCAAGCCTTTATGAAAAAAGGAGAAATGAACGGATGGGATATACCAAATGATATGATGGCTGAAATTGATAAAGAAAAAGAAGAAAGAGATAAAAAATTCGTGTCGTTGTTAGAAAAATTAAAAGATTTTCCAAATACAAAGCAGTATGAGTTTCTTATGAAAAAAATACAGGAGGCCATTAAGCAAAATAAGTATGGTATTTATTTGGACAACACTGATGGCGAATTTGATTTTGAGGTAATTAGAACATTTTTCACTAATTATGGTTATTTGGTACAATATGGCTATTGTACGACAAAAGAATTTGAAATTAGATGGGATGTCCATACTTGGGGCCGAGAAGGAAGTAAATTTGCCAAAACCTTACTCAAGATAAAGCAAAAAGGAGAATAACCATGACCTATTACAGAGTTCGTGAACAGTATGACAATCTCCCAAAGAACCCTAAAGTGCGTGATGGGAATGTACTTGTAGGTGGTGAACTTTACACTGAAAAAGAATTTAACAAGTTGCCGTACATTTACGGTGGTGCGTTTGAGAAAGTAGAAATCGACGAGAAGAACACTTACTTTTTCTTTGGCGTAAGATTTGAGGACGACACAAGACAACCTTGGACTGTTTAATTTTCCATGAAATTCATAGAATAAAATGTGTATTTTATAAGGAGGAGAAAACTATGACTAAAATGATTACTGCTGAACAGGCCCGTCAAGAAATTCTTAAAATTAGAAAAGATATACAAGCGCACAATAGACAAGAAGAGATGGAAAAGGTTAAGAACTTTCCTAACACGAAGGAATATGAATTTATCATTTCCGAAATAAAGAAGCAAATCAAATGTCAATGTACCTATGCCTGTATCGACATATACGAAAATATGAAAGAGTATAAATTTGATTTTGACACAATTAAAGAGTTTTTTAATGGATATGGATATATCGTGACTGAACACGAGCCATATGACGAAATTATTATTAGATGGGATAAGTAAAGCAAATGTTATCCTAAAATTCATAAGCCAGCAAGTAGAGGAGGAAAACTATGGGACTTTTTGATTATAGTCATAAGAAGAACAAAATCGATGTACCGAATGAGGTTAAGACTGAAACTGCTGATGATGAAAAATATGTTTTAAGAACAGCAGAAGAAGCACTGAAAATAACAGAAGCTAAACGCAAAGAGATTAAAGAAAGAAAGGAGGAAGAAAGGCGGAAGAAATTAGCTGAATTTCCCAACTCTGATGAATTCAAAAGGTTGACGCATTGGATAAACACAAGAATTTCAATTGGTGCTGACCATGTTATTGCCCATGGTTATGATTATTTCATACTTAAACCGTTCTTTGAACAATATGGCTATGTTGTTAAAAAGACTAATGAGGGTACTCTTATTTCATGGTCTAAAGATAACACTAATGACATCATAGACTCTTATAATTTCTTGAAACATACCGGCTAACGCCGGTATATATCAAGATAACTTACAAACTTTTATAAGTTTGTAAGTTTTTCTTGAAGCAGTAAAGGAGGAGAAAAGTATGGATAAATACAAGGTTGCGATGAAGGTAGAAGGCTACTTTGAAGTAGAAGTCGAAGCAGAAAATGTAGACCAAGCAAGACGAAATGCGATTGACAAATATTACGCTGCTGACTTTGGACAGCTTAAAGACCCCGATGCTAAAATTGTTGTGGTCGAAGATGAGGACAACATTTGGCATTATTAAAAGTTGTCTTAAAATTCGTGAACCAGTAAAGGAGGAATAATACTATGTATGTTTGTAAAGCACATGAAGCATATGAAGCTACTAAAAAGCGGGCAGAGCAGAAGAAAGCAATCCATGATTTTCTTCTAACAAAAGAATGTACTCTCATATTGACCAAAATTAGAGACTCTATTCAAAGTGGTTCCTTTCTCGCTTTTTTGGGCAAAGACGAATTTCAATGGAATGAGGACATGATATATAAATGTTTTATCGATTTAGGGTATAAAGTCTATGAGGATGACTATGACAACATTGTTATTGATTGGGGTCAGAAAGGGTAAGAGGGGGAAATAAATATGACCATTAAGTATCTTGATGAAGAAGGAAATGAATCCACAATAAAAGCGGAATCCATAATCTTTGGTTGTGGATTTAGTGGAAATGAATGTGAGATTACAGACGAAGATGGGTTTATTACCTATTGTGACAATGGAGCACTTCTTGAAATTTTGTCTGTGTAATATGTTGAATTTGCCCGGCGTCTGATATGATGCTGGGCATTTTCTGTTTAGTGTTCGTGTGAAATATTCGTAGAATGTTCGTCAGCGCCCCAAATTTGCCCCGTAAGGCGTTTTTGTTTGTTTGTCGTTAAATTACCCTAAAGAAATAAAAGCGTGTTACAGCGTAAATTTAAGGCATTACAATCTATTCGTAAAAAAAGCGGTCGTTCCTTGACGGGTACATACATATATGTTATAATGTGTATAATGAAAGGGGGGGGCAGATGGCCCGCCCTGAAGGTTATATGAACCGCACGGCGCAAACGCCTACGGTCAAAGAAACTTGCGTTTCATTGAAAGGAGAAAAAACTATGTTGAAATGTTCTGATGACCCTGTTTATGAAAATAAAGATTACGACAACATGAGCGATGAGGACTGGGAGCAGGAAATGAACGTCGAGGATGACTATGATGGTGAGCCCTATGAAGATGTGGTCGATGACTACGATGGCTGGGACTTGGACGAGGAGGAGGAATACGAATGACTAACTTGAGGAATTTTCTGAATGATGTCTTTCAGATTGACCTGTTCCTGGATGGCATGACGAAGAAGGAGATTATTAAAGGTATCGTGTGTGCGTGTGCGGTTGGAGCTTTCGCATACGGCGTACTGTTCGTACTGTTCGCAGCACTTGGCTGACGGACTCTAAAGGGAAAGGAGAATAAATTATGGAGCTTGTAACTTTTCTTGAGGCATTTCTGAAGGACTGTGATGTATGTATCACTAACGGAAGTTTCATTGTCTATGCTGGAAGCATCAAAGACTTCTTGACTACTGGTGAAGGGCATGACTTTGAGCGCCGGGTTTATGGATATTATGAAGTACACTTTGCCAGCATCGACCGGGAAACAGGTAGACTAATCGTAGGCATCTAAAAGGAAGGAGAAAAAATTCGATGTATCTTGTAACCTTTCTTGAAGTATTTCCAGAAGATTATTCTGTATGTATCTCTAACGAAAGACTTGTTGTCTATAAAGGAAACATCAAACAATTCCTGACTGTTGGCGGGGGATATGACTTTGAACGCTGCGTATATGGTTACGATAAGGTACGCTTTGCCAATATTGAGAGGGAAACAGGCAGACTTATTGTGGGAATCTAAAAGGAGATGAATGGTATGTGGTCTATCTTTGCGCTGGTTAGCGTTCTTTGTATGATGGCGGCTTTCATTAGCTGAACACTGTTCTAAAGGGAAAGGAAAATGAATAATGAAATTTGTAATTTTTCTTGTAGTGCTTGTTTTGGTCATAGTAGGCGTCATCTATATTGTTCGTAACTAAACCCTACAAAAAAAGATAAATGTTGTTCAAGTCCGCAAACAGAATAAAACAAATGTGAAAGTTTGCGGGCTTTATAGAGTATTTATCTAATGACTTACGGCTAACACCTTCAGACAAAAGTATAGCTTTTTACAGTTTGCGAATACAACAAAAACATGACAATCATATATGTATACATACTATCTCTTATAATATGTATTGTGTTA
>ERZ1035037.60-NODE-60-length-44282-cov-13.838515_pt1 | contig 44282 bp, 51 predicted proteins | sample MGYA00520618_ERZ1035037 | MGnify/ENA primary metagenome ERZ1035037 (study PRJEB33766, sample SAMN09781741) | gut metagenome | biome: gut microbiome | host: Homo sapiens | place: Madagascar | study: EMG produced TPA metagenomics assembly of the PRJNA485056 data set...
CCTCGCCACGACGGAGCTGTTGCCCCTCGCCACGACGGAGCTGTTGCCCCTCGCCACGACGGAGCTGTTGCCCCTCGCCTCGACGGGGAGCAGATACTTTTCGCTCACGACTGCACGCTTGACCGGGGTGCCGAACTTTATGATTATCCTGCCGTTGTAATCTACGGGTATCGCGTCAAGCTCTGCCTGACTGGTAACTATTTTTTCGCTCATATGTGTTCTCCTTAAATGTAATTTTTCCCAAACCGTGCCCGGAACTCGTCCTCGCTCCAGCCGTAGTGCCGCATTGCCACGCGCTGACCCTGCCGCTTAAGCAGCGCGTCAAGCGCGGCGTCCTTGTGGTGCAGCGTCATGTGGCAGTCGTGGCAGAGCAGCACCCAGAGCCCCAGCGCCTTTGATTTTTTGCGGGACGCGCCGTGAAACACCTCGTGCCGGTCGAGCTTGCCGCACTGCGTTGCGCAGTAGTAGCAGCCCTCGATGTCCTGCACGATCGACGGTGCATAGCCGTTGCGGTCGAGGGTAACGCCGTATTCGTTGGTCATTTCCACTCCTCCAGCAACGATCTGATTTCCTCCTCCGGCCGCGTCTCGATGCCCAGCGCCCGCGCATCCTGTATGAGGCCGTCTATCAGCATGGCCATCTGGCGGGTGTCAAAATCCGAGCTGCCGTAGTAGATATACAGGTTTGTGCAGCCCTTGATCCTGCTTGGCTCGCGCTCAACACGCCGCCCTATGTGGTCGCGTGTCCAAAGCCGCTCCATGCTGTCAACGGCCTTGTCCTGTACGCAAAGTACCTCGCAGATGTTCGGCACGTTCTTCAGCGCCTCGCGGTACACCGTCTCCGGCGGCTCGCGTACGGCAAGCGCTATGTCGTTGATGAGCCGCCACGCATATGCATTGGCATTGAGGCTGCGTTTCTTCTTGGCAGGGGAGATGTCATATTCCCCAGGCTTGAAGCCGTACACAAATCGCCTCGCGTCCGGCACGGAGGCCGTCAGCACGAGCTCGCCGCCCAGCATCCTTGCGCTGTCAATTCTCATGTCAGCCTCCAGTTCTCCGGCGACGTCTCGAAGCAATACCCGTTTTTCGAGCGCTCATAGATCCTTGAGCCTATCGCCTCGTCAATGTCCATGATCGCACCTATCGTGCGTTCGCCGCTGATGATCGTGCGTTTCCGTGCGTTGTACCGTGCGTTCAGCAGCTCAAAGGCGACGTTGAGGTCTCCGTCGGACACCGCCCTGCCCTTGAAGAAATCGTCGATATACAGCACGTCAACGTTTTTCAGCAGGTTCATGCGCTCCCGGTACGCGGAGTTATCGTTTACAAGGGCTTTCAGCTCGCGCACTTCGTCTCGCCATAGCATATATTTGCAGTTCTTGCCGCCCTCTATCAGCTTGCCGACAATGGCCGTGCATACGTGGGTCTTGCCGCTGCCCGGCCTCCCGACGATCACGAACCATTCGCCGCGCGACTCGGCAACATACCGCAGCGCCGCGGCTTTTATAGCCGCCGTCTGCTTGTCCGGGGTCTTGTACGCCTCGAAGGTGTACCGGCTCATAACGTCCGCAAGGCCGCTCCGCTTGATCCGCAGCGCATTTCTGCGTTTTACCGCGCATTCGCACTCGGAAACGGAGATTTCGATGCTGCCCGGTACGCGGTGTATTATCTGCCCCGTGTCGTGGCAAAGCTCGCAGCGGTATTCAGGTGCTGTAGGTAATGCCCCATTTGCTGTCGCTTCGCTGCGCTTCTTCTCGATCCACGCCGCGAGGCTGACTCCTACGTTTTCCATCGCCGTCCTCCTTTTCCCAAGTTCTCACCGCAGCTTTCCAGTCCTTCATCGGGCTTTTCCCGACTTTCCACCCCTTAGCGGTGTAAAAGTCTACAAAGCGCTCTGCGTCTACGGAGTTTCCGCGCTCTCGGCAGTAATCCCGCACCTCATCGACGGTGGGCGGGGTGAAGCGCGCAGCGCGTACCCCTTCTTTCGGATTGGATTCGGATTCGGATTGGATTGGATTATAGCCGCAATCTGCGGCAACTTGCGGCAACTCGCCGCAATCTGCGGCAGAAGTATCAAGAGCGCCGTTTTCCGGCGGTTCGGGGAACTTCGGCTTGCAATCGCGCACACGCTGATGCTTGACCCACCCGGGGAACAAAAAGTAGGGCTTCCCGTCCACTTTGTAGAGGGCAACGCAGCCTTTTGCCGCCAATTCTTGGAGCGCAGCATCTATGTCTTTGATGGATAGCCTTTCCCGGAACGGGAAAATATGTCCCTTGATTATGGCGGGGCGAGCGTCTCCCCGCCCCGCATCATCTGCCTGTGTTATAAGTCCAACCCATAACCGGAATTCAAAATCCGAAAGCGCCGCCAGCTTCTCGCTCGAGCATATGCTCTCCTTGATTATCCTGTTCGGCATGGCGGAGCCTCCTTAAAACGGAAGCTCGCCATCGTCGGGTATCTCCTCGAACGGAACGTCGGGGCTCGCGTCGCGCTTCTTGCTCTCGCCGAAGTATACGCTCTCTGCAACGACCTCCGCCGTGCGGCGCTTGTTGCCGTCCTTGTCCGTCCAGTCGCGGAGCTGCAGGCGGCCGGAGACCACCGCCATGCTGCCCTTGGTGAAGTACTTGCTTACGAACTCCGCCGTGCCGCGCCATGCGACGCACGGTATGAAATCTGTCTGCTTCTCGCTGCCGCCGCTCTGGAAGTCTCTGTCCACTGCCAGCGTGAACGACGCTACCGGTGTGTTTTGTTGTGTGTATCGCAGCTCCGGGGCAGCGGTCAGCCGCCCCATTATGCATATCCTGTTAAGCATCTTGTTCCCTCCTTAAAACGGCAGTTCCTACCCATTGTTCAGTTCCCGCGTCCTCGCCTCCGCCGCTATGCAGTCGAGGCACAGCAGCTTGCCGTACTTCTCAAGGCTGCGTTCCGCATGCTTGGCCAGATTCACGGGCTTGCCCGCTCCGTCCCTGTACGGCGCTATCACGCTGCCGCAGCATTCGCATATGTATTCCGGCGCTCTCGGCTTCTCCTTCGGTGCGGCGGGCTCTGAAGAGTACTTGTCCGGATCACGCTCCCAGTACACGGACGCTCCAACGCCCAGCGCCTTCGCCGCTACGCTGATTGCGTCCGTCGTCGCCTTCTTGAAAGCCTCATCGTCGAGATATATCCCGCTCTTTTCTGCTGCCAGGAAAGCCGCGCCGCCCGTGCCGGGGATAGGCTGTGATACCTCGCCGCTCTCCGGGTCCCGCACGAAAAGCTCGATGTTCACAAAGGCCGCCGCCTGCTTGGTGTGCTCGTCGCGGGCTATCTGCTGTTCGGTGATGCGGTACCACCACCCGAAGCCGCAGGGTCCGAAAACCTCCGTCAGCTTCTTGATGCGCCACATTGGGTTGATGTCCGTCATGCCCTTGAGTCTGCCGCCGCCGATGGGCTTCTTCGCCTCGTGGGGGACTTCCGCCGTCGCGTTGTAGAATCTCAGCTTATCCGTCTCGCTCATTCTGCCGCCCCCTCAAGCTCCGCCAGCTTCGCCAGCGCGTTGTCCAAGTCCTGCTGCAGCCGCCAGTTCTTGATGGTCAGGTCGCTGACCTTCTCGTTCATGTGGTCTATCAGAGTCTCGGCTCGCACCGCCCGCTCTACGTAGTCCGTGTACACTGCCGCGGGGACGATCATCACGGTGTCGCCCAGCAGCTCGGCGTTTGTCTTGGTTTCCATTATGTGTTTTCCTCCTTGAATTTCAGCGGGCACCAGCGCCCGACTGTGTATCTTGTGTCAACTATGTATTCGCCGGTCTTCCGGCATTGCGCCCGTGCGTAGGTCTCAAGCAGCGGGCAGTAGGCGCAGGCCTCATGCCCCGGCTCAAAAAAGATGCTCACCGTCGCCTCGGAGTATTTCTCCACGCCGTTCATATCGCGCCTACCTCCTTCAGCCTTGTTCTCGCGGCCTTCAGCCGCTTTAATATACTCAGCGCCCTCGCGTTCTCCTGCCGGAAGTGCCGCTCAATGTCGGCGCTGGACGCCGCGAGGAAATACCCCGTGCCGTCGCTGTCGTTGATTATGAGGTAGCCGCAGTTCCGCGCCTCCTCGATGATCCGCCGCAGATGCCTGTCGGATACGTCCATCATGCTCGCCAGCGCCCGTCGGCTTATCGCCGCGCCCTTGCCCGCCTCGCGGAAATGGGCTATCAGGTCTGTCACGTCCATGCTCTCCGGCTCTGCGCGGGCTTCTCCGTCGACTACGCCGGAGATGTAAAGCTGCTCTGTCCCGCCGAATAAAAGGCTCTCCGGCACGTTCAGTGCGCTTGCAAGCGCCTTTGATACGCTTGGTGTCGGCAGGCACATCTCATTTTCAAAGCGGCTTATCATGCTGCTGTCGATTCTTGCGTCGACGGGCTTCACCATCGCCGCCAGCTCCGTTTGCTTGAGTCCGCGGCTCTCTCGCCAGAGTCTGAGGTTATTCATCCTCTTCGTCCTCCTCGTCGCAGTCATCGCCCTGCATCCAGGGCGGGAAACCAGTCGCCTCCATGCAGCGGATTATAGGGTCGTCCGGTATCTGATACACGTTTATCCCTCCTCAGTAGTCCCAGCCGTTGTAGCGCTCAGGGTGCAGCCGGTTCCGCTTGTAGTCCTTGCGGTAGTCGTCGTAGGCCGCCAGCGCCGCCACAAACAGCGCCCACAGCAGCCCCAGCGCCAGCGGGATTCCCAGCACCGCGCATAAAACGGCCTCTGCCGTCGTCGGCGTCATTTCCCGCGCCTCCCATCATTAAAGAACTTGATCGCGTCAGTGAGGTCAACGAACTGTACGGCTTTGCCGTCCCTCTCTACCTCGTATCCCGCGCATGTGTGGTCAGGGTGATGCTCGACCACGAAGTACAGCGTCTTGCGCCCGTCGCGGTGCATTGGGTATTTTTGAGTGAGATTTGCGAATTTGTTCATCCGCAGCTCATATTCTGCCATTGCATTTTCCTTCTTCCTGTGCTAAGATATAGTTATGTGTTTTCCATTGCCGCCTTACGGGGTTCCTGCCCGTGGGCGGCTTTTTATTTGCGCTTGTGTCTTTGCTCGTGCAGTTTCTTCTTGCGCTTCCACGCCGAGAGGTACGCCGCCGCCGGCGAGCCTTTCCGTTTTGCCACCTTTGCCGCGTCGTAGCGCTCGCGCCATTCCTTGTATGCGCCGCAGCTCCCGTGGCAGCCCGCCTCCCTCTCCTCGCAGTTGACGCATGGACTCAGCATCGCTCATTCCCCCTCTCGCCCCGCCCCATGTATCTCAAAAACGCCTCGCGGGGTATCTTTATCTGGTTGTTGATGCGGATAACCGGGAACCCTAACCATTCTGGGCGCTCCCTCGCCTGTATGCGCAGCGCCTGCTCGTTGCAGCCGATAACGCTTGCCGCCTGCGCCGGGCTTATCGTCGCCGCCGTCATCGCCTCGATGTCGTCAAGGGTCATTCCTCGTCCTCCTTGTCCTTGCGGTTCTTGATGCCGTCCAGCCTGCCCCGCATATACCCGCGCATATAATCCGCGCCGTCAGCCGGGATCTTCTTCAGGTCGTCCAGCAGCTCCTTCGCCGCCTTTTTCTCCTGCTCGCTCATTGTTTCACCTCCGTTTTTTCTTGCCATTTTCTGAAATCTTTTGTAGAATAAGGACGCCGCGGTAATCTTACCGATCGGTCGAAAGGGGGTGTTGTCATGGAAAGCCTCTTAGGTTCTTTCATGCTGCCTCTCCGGCGCTCCCTTGATTCAGTACACCGCCCCGGTACTTGCCCCGGGCGCGACGCGTGCGTTGAAGTACTGAGACACAGCTAAGCACTTGTTCGTTCCAAGTGATGCTCCCCGGGCTCGCATCCCCTGCGCTTCCGAAACCGCCTCTCTGGCATCGGAACGGCGCTGAATTCTGGTGTAGGGAAGCATCTGCGCTGTGTCGGGAGCTAAGTGCAGAGGAAACCGGTGTATGGACGATGCACCGGTTTTCTCTCGGCGTCCTTGTCCTCACTCTGCATTTCACACGGGCTTGTGACCGTCCTCGGCTGCATTAAGGCGGGGCGCATAAGCCCCGTTTTTTGTTTGACTCTGTGCGCATGGCGTGATAGGATGGGCTTGCTCCGGAGCGAAAGGAGGTGATGCTTATGGGAGAGGTCATATCTTCCGTAATGTCGCCCTTCCTGTTGCTCCCGGCAACCCGTTCTCAGTTTGCAGGAGAATGAAGCCTGCGAAGCTCGCACACTGAAAGAACGGAACCGGCTTAAGCACCTGCTGTAACAGGAGATATCCACCGGGTTGACGCTGCCCATCAGGCGCTGCTTTGCATCCTGTAAATTGAGCGGAGGAGATATCTGCGGCCGGTTGGGAGTTTGTGCAGAGGAAGCCTGCGGAGGTTACAGCCCCGCTCGCTTTCTCTGCCGCCCACCCTACCGCGCCATGCGCACAGTTTTTGTGAAAGGATTTTTGCTATGAACAGATATCAGTGCCGCCTCTGTCGGGTCATTCAGAAGAAGAAGTACATCGGCGCGATCCTGCGTGCCACGGGCTACCGCCGCTTTGCCGATCTTGAATCCGCTCTTCCCGCGCCCCGGCCCGTCACGCTCTCCACCTATTCCGGAGACCCTGACGCGCTCGCCGCGCTTAACCCCGCGCTCGTTGAAGAGCTTGAGCATAAGCGCAAGGAGGATTTGCAGTGGTGGTCTACCTTTGCTCTCTCCGTTGTCGGCGCTGTCTGCGGCGTCGCCGCGCTTGTTCTTCAGGTCGTCTTTTCCTGAATCCGATAAGCCCTCTTGTCCAGCAGCTTCCGTCTGTCCATCTCGTCAAACCATTCCTCGGCCGTCTGCCCCTCGATCGTGAACTCCTGCCCCGCGGCCTTGTGCATCCACGCCGCGTGCTTCCATGCCTCGCCGTAGGTGTTGAATCTCGCGCATATAAGCCCGTCCGCGCTCAGCAGGATTTCTCTTTCGGTCTCGATGAATCTGATGTCGTGCGTCGTCTCACCCCCCTGTGTTCTCCTCTCATGTGTGCTGGCGCTCGTCTTGTTGACTCGCTTGCTAACTCTGTGTACATACAATAGCACAATCGAGTCACAATGTCAACAGTTATTTTGCATTTTTCTAAAATTTTTGTTGACAAAGTTAGCAAGCTGGTTTATTATATAAATGCAGCAGGAGGTGATAACATGAATGAACGCATAAAACAAGTCCGCCAAACTGTTGGGCTGACACAATCGGCATTTGCCACCGCTCTTGGTTTGTCCCGCAACTATATCGCCATGATAGAAATAGGCCAGCGCGACCCCAGCGACCGCACAATATCGGATATCTGCCGAGTATATAATGTAGATGAGGTGTGGCTGCGTACCGGCACCGGTCAGCCGTTCCCGAAGAAGTCGCGGCGCGACGTTATAGATGAGTACATCGGCCAGCTATCCGAGGGCAAGCGCTCGGATATCGAGCAGCTGCTCATTGAATTTATGGCCGAGACCACTGTCGAAGAGTGGAAGGAGCTCTCCGCAGTGTTCCGAAGACTCGCCGATAAACTGAACAAGCCCGATACGGAGTGATTTCCGTACCGGGCTTGTTCCCGCTTATTTTGTTTTTTGAAGTGTGAAGATGTACACCGACCTCAGCTGTTCGTATGTCAGCTTCTCCGCCAGCTTTTCAAGCTCCGCAATCAGTATTTCCCGTTCGTTCTCCATGTTTTCCCCCCGTTTATCGTCATTTTGCATTATTTTGGTGCATTTTATTTGTAAATAACGTAGAACCGGAAAACCGGTATGGAATATATCGGTTAATCGTGCTAAAATATGTATAATCTGTGAACAAAAGGAGGACTTTTCATGAACACATTGCGAGATAAACTTGTAACTGCGCTTGGCGGCGCCGGTATTGCGGTCTGGTATGTGCTTTCGCTGATCTATACCTTTGCCCCGCTGCTCACTGTTTTCAACTTCGGCTTGCTCATTACCATAGCCATCGTCGCCGTCGCTACGTTTGCGCCGACCGTTGGCGGCATAATCCAGCTTATTTTATATGTATGGGGGTTCTTCCGTGCCCTGTCGATGCCGTTCAGCGGCTGGATACTCGTGTTTTACATCTGCTTCGCGCTGTATTTTTTCACCCAGCTTCTTCCCGTGCTGCTTGCCCTCTTCTCCCGTAATCGGTAAATACGTATAAGAGGAGTGGCGGAAGTGTGAAAATGGTTCAAAAGCTTCTCATCTTCGTCTGTTTCGTCTTCGCCGCCGCTTGTGCGCTGCCGTCAATTGCTTTCGCCCATCCGGGCAGAACTGACAGTAACGGCGGGCATTACGTTACCGCAACCGGCGAATACCACTACCATCACGGCTACCCAGCGCACGACCACTATGATATAGACGGTGATGGTGTGCTCGACTGCCCCTATACGTATGTTGCAAAAGCTACGCCCGCGCCGACTCCGAGTCGCGCAATTGCGTCAGGCGGCCATGTGGTAGTTACAGCGAATCCGGAGCTTTATCAAGCAGCTGTGGAGTCCGCAGCCTTTGAGCGCGTTGGTTCCTCCACAGAGGAGCCTCAGCAAAGCTACGTGAAGGTTGGCTGGATCATCTCCGTAGTCGCCGCATTTATCGGCGGTGTGTTGTTTCACAAGTGGCTCTCTACGCCGAGTGATAAAAGCGCGGCGCAACCCGTGAAACCCGCCCCTGCTCCAGCCAGGCCGCGAGAAAGCCAGCCGTCAAACGTTCACATATGTTATCGGGATGTTCCCCACGAGATAGACTACCGAGGCATATTTGGCGAGAAGCCCCCGGAAGCGCCGAGGTTTCAACCTGAAAAGCATTCTCGCCAGAAACTAGACGAGGGCTGGACTGTCCTGATAGTCTTTTTAATAGTCTTCACGCTGCTCTGCATTCTGGTCGTGGTTTCCTTATCGTAAAAACGCGCCCCGGCATTGGTGCCAGCCTCCGCCGGGGCATGTAACAGATACCTTGTAAACCGACTTATCTGCTACGCTTATAGCCTATCATCTGCGCCCGGCATAGTCCACGCCCGGTTTCGAGATGTCGTCTCGGTCTGCGGCAAAAGACCTTTTCCCCGTTGCCAGGAACAAATAAAACTTTTGGGAGTGTGTGAAATGACCCCGTATCAGCGTCTTATCCCGTTCTTTGACAGCTATAATCGTAAAGTAACCGACGCGCGTAATGACTTGCGCCTTTCCCTCGCCGAATTGTCGGAGCAGTCCGGCGTATCATACTCTGCTATAGCCACCCAGAGCGCCGATACAGCGCCAAACCCAAAGCTCTTCGAGCAGGCAGCGATATGTGATACCCTCGGCTTGTCTCTGGATGAACTGTGCGGGCTTTGCCCCGCGTCAGACCTCGCCGCCGTGCATGAGCTTGAAATGGATAATGTCCGTCAGGCCGGAGACGTTAAGCGGCTTGAAGAGGTCAACGCCATGCTCAAATCGCAGCTTGCAAGCCGCAGGCCTGTCGTATACGCGCTTTTAGCTGTCTGCGCCCTGCTGCTCGTGTGTTTAATCTCGTACATGGTGTGGGATGCCCAGTTTGCAACGGCTGGGCTTTTTCAGTCCGCCGGATTCAGCGTCCTTGTTGTTATTTTTGGTTTGATAGTCGTTGCTGCCGTGTGTGTCATGGTGTACGCCCTGAGGATGTTAAGAAAATGATATGCCGTAAGTGCAAGAAAGAAATACCGGATATAAGCGCATTTTGCATGTTCTGCGGTGCTCGGCAAAACGCGCAGCCGCGTAGGGGGCGCGGGAACGGGCAGGGCACAGCGTACCGGCGCGGCAAGACATGGACAGCGCAATGGACTATCGACACGTTTGTTGATGCGTCCGGCAGCCTGCACCAGCGGCGAGGGACGAAGGGAGGCTTCCCGTCTAAAACCGCCGCGCTCGCCTTTGCGGCCAATCCCACAGAAACCGCGCCGAAGCAGGTGTACCGGCCTACGCTCAACGACTACCACAAATGGTGGGAAAAGAGCGGTGCATACGATAAACTCGGCAGCTCCAAGCAGTGCGCGTATGATATCGCGTGGCGTCGGCTAGATTCCCTCAAAAACGTGCCCATAGCGGAGCTTACGATCGATAACCTGCAAAGCTGTGTGGACTCGCAGGCCGATACATATTACCCCGCGAAAGACATGAAAACCATGCTCGCCAAGCTGTTCAAGCGCGCCGTCGCCGAAGGGCAGGCGCGAACAAATCTCGCGGAGTTTGTCGAACTGCCGCCGCTTGCTGAAGCAGAGCAAAAGCCGTTTGCAGAGGATGAGATAAATGCGCTGTGGACGGCCTACGACAACGGTGACTTGTTTATGCGCTTCCCGCTGCTGATGATATACAGCGGCATGATGCCCGGTGAGCTGCTGCGCTGCACAGCCGACATGATACACACCGATACGCACGAGATCATCGGCTGCGGCCTGAAAACCAAGAAGCGCAAATCAACGCCGCTGATTTATCCCGACTGGCTCGACCCGCTCGTCCAGGATATCCTCGCCAACGTGAGCAGCAAGAAGGGGCGCATCGTCGGCATGAACGCGGATAATTTTTATACCGAGTATCATGCCGCCCTCGCCAGGGCAAAGGTGCGCGATCTGCCGCCGTACTCGTGCCGCCATACCACGGCGACGGCGCTGGCGCTCGCCAAGACTGCGCCCAGCGTGATACAGGAGATCATGCGGCATACCAAGTTTACGACCACCCAGCGCTATATTCATCCCGATATGCAGAGTGCCCACGCTGCTATCAATGTCCTTGACAAAGGCGGCAAGGAATGATATTATTTCAGCGCGAAAATTCCCCGCGTAGTCTACAAATTTCGGGGAATTCAGGCCATTTTAAGACCCATAAAGTTCCGTTTGGCGCTGTCGCGTAGCTTACAACATAGCCTACAAAAACCAGCAAAGTATTGATAAATCAAGGTTTTTCTTTCCCCTGCTAAGGGAGTAGGCGTGTAAAAAGCGCGCGAGGGTTCAAATCCCTCCTTCTGCGCCAAAAGTACCAAGAATCAATCAAAAGCGACTGATTCTTGGTACTTTTTCTTTACCTAAGTTTAAAATATTCGCTTGTCCCAACCGGCCATATACGCTGATAGGCTCCATTGAGTTCTGCAAAGTTCTGATGCGTAGCCTACATCGTAGCCTACATGCTTGCAGCTCACCGCTTTTCGTCTTTACCCTCGGTACAGCTCATGCAGCCGCTTAACGTCCGCCATATCGCCGATCATGCGCTCATGTTCCCAGTCGTACACGGCTTTCATGCCCTCCGGCGGCTCCCCGTTTCTGCTGCGGTAATCCTTTATCAGGCGTACCGCTTCGGCGTGTAGTGCCTCAGCATGGGTCACTTCCTGCTTGGAGAGGTTTTCGAAGGTGTCGGCAAGCTCACGATCCCCGTCCTTATACTTGAGGGCAAGGTTCGCGTATTTCTCAGCATCCTCCATCTCGTCGCGGATGTTAGCGTACAGGCATTTGATTTCTTTCATAAGCTCTCCTTTACGAATGTGTGATATAGTTATAAAGTGTGTCTACGTCGCTTTCCGTGAGGGTTATCGTCCCCATGCCGGGAATGGATATCGGCGCAGGGCACTGCGCGGCGGCCGGCCGAAGATATTCATATGCCTTGTCCACGTCTACGTTCCCAGCGCTGTCCATAAACGCCATAGCCGCTATATATTTATTTTCAGAGGCTTTCCTCATAATGCTCGGCAGCTGCGCGAGATACGCAGCGCAGGCCGCAGAGAAAACCCACTTCTGCCAGCCTGTTATTTTTGCCGCGATTTCAGCGTCCAAGTATTGCGCTATCCCGCGCCTCAGCTGTTCTACTGTGACCATAATACTTCCTCCTTAACACGCAGGGGCGGCACAGGCCGCCCCCGGTTGCTGTTTAGCAGTTGCAGACGGGAAGGGGGTTGTACAGCGTCTGCGCCGTAGTTGCCGTGCCGACGGTGACGTCTGCCACCTGCTTGGGATAGAATGTAGCGTTTGCGTAGGTGACAATGGTGTTGTCGCTGCACTTGCGCTCGTCCTTCTCGCGCTTGATGGCACACTCGAGCTCCGCCTTGTTCGCTGCCATTACCTGCTGCAGCATGAGGAAGGAGTCCTTGTTCGCCTGCTGCTCCACGTCGAGCCGCCCGAGGCGCTTCTCGATCTCGATGTCGCGGCTGGCAAGCTGCTTGTAGACGTCCACGATCTTCGCGTCGGTGGTCTTGTCCGCCTCAAGAATCGCGTTCTTCGCTCTCTCCGCGCCGAGCTGGTTCTGAAGCTCAAAGGTTTCCTTCGTGACGAAATCGCCGCAAGCATTTCCCGCAGCGCCATTCATCGCCGGAAGAACCTCGCCCACAGTTGCCAGCCCGCCGAGTACGGTGCCGATGATACCGAGTGCGGTTGTACCGCGTCCTGCTACGTATTCTGCCATAGTGGTTTCCTCCTAAAAATTATTCCAAGGCCTTTGGTATTTATATTATCGCATAAAAAAAGAGGGCTAACCCGTCGGTTTGCCCTCGATTATCCCGCAATTATCCCTCAATCGCGGCTGCTATCTTGTCCTTTATGCTGCGTATGCGGCGCTCCACCTTCTCGGTGCTGTAATACTCCGTGCGGCCAAGCGCAAACGAGATTTGTATGATGCTCATGCCCTGCGCTCGCATCCGGAATATCTCTAGCTCCTCGTCGGTAAAACCGCAATCGCGTTCAAACTGTTCCCGCAGTTCCCGCGGGAATTGCAGCTTGCACTTCGCCCCCGGCGTCGTCAGGCTGCTTTTTATCTCTGCTGTCGTCATTGGCCTCACTCCCTATGTATGCGTCATAAAGCATCTCGGCGGTTACCTCGCCGAGGCCATTGAGCGAGCAGAATTGTTTAACGGATTCTTTCATGTGTTCTCCGTCGTCGGTTTACAAGGAAAGGATTTGTTTTGCGCCGCCCATATGGACGGCGCTTTGATTTTAATTACTGCTTGAGCTGCTTGACTGCCTCGTTGACGCCGGTCGCCGCGAAGCCGGATACAATGCCGACTGCAACTGCGGTTATGTAGTCCTGCGCCGGGAAGTCTGCCATGAATCGCATGGCGAGAACGCCGAGGATGCCGCCGACGATGCCGCAGATGATGGGAATCCACTTGTTGTCAAGGCCGGATGCCTTGACCGCCTGACCCACCAGATAGCAGATCACGGTTATGGCTGCTACGGTTGCGATACCAAAGTCCATATTTTCACCTCCTTTCAGAGTCCGAGCTGTGCCAGCACAAACGCAATAAGCGCACCGGCTACCAGCCATATTGCCTTATCTACGATAGCCTCCCAACGCTTGCCGGGCTTGTCCGTGAGCGTTTTGAGGCCGGTTTTGATCTCGCCTATATCCGTCTTCATGGTGCTCTGCTCAGTAGCAAGCACCTTGACGGACGTGGTCAGCTCGTTAAGCGCCTTTTGATTTTTCTCCAGCGCGTCGAGCCTGTGCGTGTTGGACTTGCCCCGTGCTTCCATCTCTGCATATTTTACGGCCAAGTCCTCCAGAGTAAATGCCATGCCTTAACCTCCTATCAGTCGCGCCCAAGTTTGAGCGCCTATGATGCCGTCCTGCTGCAAGCCGGATGCCCGCTGAAAAGCGATGATTGCATTATAGGTGTCCTGCCCCATCTCGCCGTCAGCGCCGCACCTGCCGCATGAGTAGCCGCGCCCGATAAGGAGCAGCTGCGCCGAGCGGACGTATTCGCCCTTGCCGCCGTAGCGCAGCAGCGGCAGGCCGGTGACGGTAAGCGTTGAAGCAGTCGACTGCGTGGTGGTCTGTGCGGGCTGTGCTGGAGTGGCAGCAGCCTCGTAGCTTATCCAGCGGGGCTTGCCCCACAGTCCCCAGCCGCGCCCTGCAAGCTTGGATTTCACGACGCCTCGCGCGTGGCCGGTTGCCTCTACGACGTAGCCGTTGCCGATGTATACGCCGACGTGGGACATGTCCCTCATAAACACGCACACGCCCGGTATGTCGGGCATAGTGCCGATACTGCCGCTTTCGGGGCAGGCCATGAATAGCCCGCTCACCGCAACGTCCTGCGCCGCCTTGTATATAGGCTCGCTGTCCGGTGTGTCGCACCACAGGAAGCCCTTTATAAGCCCGACGCAGTCATGCACCTTCTGGCCAAACTGCGCCGGGAAGTCTCCAGCTGTGTAATAGCCGGGGTACTGCTGCCGCTTCGCTGCGAGCAGTCCGGCGTTCGCCGTCTGCCCGAAGGTGCCGTACCAGTAGGGTTTGCCAAGCTGCGCTTTTGCATATTCTACAAGTCCCTTGCCTGTCTTTATCATGTTGTTACCTCCTCATCCTTATTCTGTCCCGCAAGCAATATTACGCATATAGCATCATCTCCTTCAGCAATTCTAAAACTGCTGGTGCAATCAACTTTGCGTGCGCTACATTGCTCGGATGTCCATAGGTATCTCTTGTTGCATCGTAGTCCGTGGTGTATGTCTGCGCATAAGTAGCATCGTCTACCCGGAACCCTGATGTGTGATACAGGTCAAGGCACTTGATCTTTCGGTATTTCGCCACCGCCAAAAGCGCATTTGCGATAGACTCTAACATCTCATCAGGTATCCCGTGATAATCCATCGGAGTAACCAGAGCTATCTGTGCATATGGAGCTTTGCTGATTGCTACGTCAATGCATTCATTTACGTATCCGCTATACGTTCCAGCAGACATAGCATCCGAGGGATTTCCAATCGTCAAACCGCCACTTTTGATAGCGTTCCAGTCGTTTACGCTGCCGAAAATCGTGATCACATCAGCATCAGCGGGGCAATTTGCCATGCGCTGATAGTATGCCGTACCGTCATCTTTGGACTTGTAGTAGCCCGTACCGCCTCTACCCAAAACCGTTACGAATATGCCGGTTTTATCAGAGATGATTGCATGGTATTTCGTTGTTGCATTAATAGTCGGGTCAGTCAGCGAGTCCCCAAAAGCACACCATTTTTTATCTGCCCACGGCTTTTCTGCCGTCGTGCCCCCACCTGTGACTTTCGTGGTCACATACACAAATGTCACCGTTCCAGCAGATACAGACAACACGTCGCCACCCTTTATGGTGGCTGTGTTTGCGGTGCTGTCTACTGACTGCTGCGTGTCTCCGCGTGCGATTGTCAGCGTGGCCGTTCCGTTCGTAATTTGCCCGGCAAAATCCTGTCCGGGGACAAGATCAAGCCCCCCGAACAGCGCGACAAGATCGTTAATGGCAACAGACGATATCGTGCCCGCATCAAACAGGGCGGTTACGTCGATGCAGTACAGGTGCCTGATAGTGCCTGTGCCGCTGCTGGTTTTAGTTATTATAAAGGCCGCTGCATTGACATTAGGCACAGTTTGCACACCATACGCCCATCCACTGCCGGAAATATTATTCGTTCCGCTCGGCGTTACTAAGTCACCCCACGATATGAGTTGTGCAGTGGAATCGCCATCCATTGCATATTCCATTGCGCAAAAATATTCATGGCTGAGTACAAAAGCATCCGCGTTGCCGTGATAGCTGGAAGCGCCCCATGTCTGAGTGTATCCGTTTGTATCGAATGCGCGTGGGTATGATATGCCGTTTTTTGCAACATAGAAATTTGTAAATGCGGGGATAGTTTTAGCGTCAGGGATACCCCAAGCAAGGTTTACGGTCTGCTCCGCCGCGCGGCTGTCGATGGTCAGCGGCGTTCCAGCAGACACGGATGCTGTTACTTGCACTTCGGTTTCTGTTTGCCCTCCGCCACCAGACTTCGCCGCCTCGTTTATGGCGGCGACAAGACTGTCCTTCGCTTCCGTCTCAAGCGCCGACATGTCGCCGATTTTGGCAAGCAGCTGCTCCGCCTGCGTCGGCGTGACGTCCGGAAGCGTCCCCTCCGTGCCGCCGAACTCGCGCACATATATGCGCTCTGTGGTCGTGGTTATCCGCGAGTCTCCCTTTACGCCGCTGAGCTTGACCTCCCATTCCCCGGCGGTAAGGTTCAGCCCCATGTCCGCCGTTATGCGGTCGTCAGCGAGCACCAGCGCGAATTTGCTCGCGCCGTTGATAAAGTACGCTGTCTTGACGTAGCCGTCCCAGTCGCGCCCCGCGAAGTGAAACTCTGCCTCAAGATATTTGATGCTGTCCGCAGCAATTTCCGGAGTACTTATCCTCAGTCCCTGCCCACGTATATATCCAGCCAGCATATTATCCTCCTGTGTAGCGGAGACCGAAGCCTCCGGTCGTAGTCATAAGCCATCCGTCGCCGATCTGGAGCTTGTCCTCAACGACGATGTTCGCAACGTGCAGCATCCCGTCCGCGCTGTCAAACCAGCCTCGCTTGGAGCCGTTTATCCAGAACTGCCAGCCGGTCGCGGTGTACAGGCCAAGCGTTTGCCCCGGCGCAAGCTTATAATACGTCAGGCCGTTTTCTTCCTCGGTCTCGCCCGTGAACGTGAGGTTTTCGCTTATTGCAATACCCATCTGCGTTTCGCCGGTTTCGGGGTCGGTGATAAGCCCGCGCCGTATCTCCCCGCGTATAGTCGTCACGAATCTGTCCGTGCTGTCCGCGCGGGAATTCACCGCGTCGATCTGGCTCTGGAAATCATAGCTCTCGATGGTCTGCTTCGCCGTCTGCTGTATCGTTGTGTTTACCGTCTCCTGATACGTGCCGAACTCGCTTTTGGCAACGTATACAGAGGACAGATTCTGCGTTATCTCGTCGACGTAGCTGTAAATGCTGTCAGCCGTCTTTGTGATAAGCTGCCGCAGATTCTGCGCGTTCTTGTCTATCTCCGCTTTCGCCGCGCTGCCGGATCCTACCGCGGCGGCGGTGGTCGCCTGCTTTACCGCCTCGTTGATCTTGTCGTCGCCAAACTCAGCCTGCAAGGTGTCTGCGAGCCGCACGAGGAAGTTCCGCAGCGCCGAGATTTGCTGCTCAGGCGTCCCCTGCAAGATCGGGGGCATATCAAAAACGCTCATCGGTAGTCGCTCCCTATCTCCAGGATTCGCGCGATTGAGAACACTCGACTCTCTCCGGTGCCGCACAGCTTGAGCCGCATATGGTCGCAGCGGCGCGGACGTATCGGGAACGTATAGCTTGTCGTGCCCTCTCTGTACGCCGTCGCGCTTCCGCCGCGCTGCCATACGCCTGTGCTGTCGTATTCGATGTAGACCTCGAACTTTGCGCCCTTCGCCATGTTCAGCCGGATGTCATAGCGCGATATGTATTTATTGCCGGGGTACTCATAGTACATAATCCCGCTGACTGCTTCCCAGCTGACGTCCGCCTCATGCGTTCCGCCGTAGCCCAGCAGACCGACAAGCTTCCCGCCGGCAATGCAGTACAGCTCGTCATCCACGCGCGCGAAAGCTTCGCCGTGCAGCTCGTCTTCGTGCATCCACAGCGTTTTCGAGATGTCGAAGCAGAACAGATGCCAGCCTCCGGCCTTGTCCTTCATGGAAATGTAGTATTTGCTGCCCACGGCTCCGGCCGCCGCATCGCTGTACAGCTCCTGCCCAAGCGCCTCGCTTACGCCCGTGGGGAAGCCGCCCTGATACGCGCATATGTCCTCGCGGGACTTGTAGTACAGCGTCTCGTTGACGACCGCAAGGCTCCGGCCGCTCCCGCGCTGGACGCCTCGCGCTACCGTCTCCGCTACTCTGTGCGCCCCCGTTGAAGACACGGTTATGCGGTGTATTCGGTTTTCCTTGAAAAATAGTGGGCTGCCCAGATAGTTGACGCATCCCGTCCATACTCCGTCCGAGCCGACGGAAGCCGTCCAGCTGTCTGTGCTGAGGCCGAGATACTGCCGCCAGTTTTTGAAGTCGCCGAGTGCGCAGCAGTAAAGCTCGTTGAGGTTCTGCGTGCCGTCGTTGCCGTAATAGCAGCCCCATAGCCGGTTCTGGCATTCGCAGACATAGTCCATCTGCGGCACACTGCGCTTGATCGTGATATCGCTCGTCTCGTCGCTGTATGCCTGCTCAAGCAGCCCCACGACGACGATATAGTCCGCAGCCTTGTCCGCCTCGCCGCCGACGGCATAGATAATCTTGTCCCCGTTCGCGTCGGCGAAGCTCGCGCCGCTGATGGTTACGCCGTCGTATTTCGCAAACAGCGCCGGTATCTGCCCCTGCGTGGAGAACGTCAGCTTGGTGTACACCGTCACGATCTCCGCCCATGTCCCCGCCGCGCTGCCATACTGCCGCAGCACGTGCGGTGTGGAGCTTGTGTCTATCCACAGGTCAAGATTCTGCGGGTTGTCCGGCTCCGTTGCCGATACCGTCGGTGTGGTATACTCGTCGCCGTCGGCGCGGCACAGCGCATAACTTACGCTTCCGGTCGTGCTGAACGTCGCCTCTATGCTGCCGTAGTCTGCGCCGTCTGCGGTGTTGTAGTAGACCTTGTCCGGAAATATGATTATATATGCCCCCATGCTTACGAGCTGCTTTGAGCCGCTTGCAAGTCCCGTCACGGGCGTCGCAGTGCCGTTGTAGTAGAGCGTTCCGCCCGCAACGTACGCGAGCGCGTCTTTCTCTATTATCCCTTGCAGCTCCCCGCTCACTTCAGTAATCCCGCGCGGCCTGCGCGGCGCAAGCATCGGCGTGTGGTCTGTGCTCAGGTTACGGGTCTCGTAGAATTCGCCTTTGCCTATCTTCGTCTGGTGATTGTAGCCGTAAAACGAATCTGTCGTGTCGCGCTGTGTGGTCTGCGCGTCCAAATATGGGAATGTCGGCATACTATTTACCTCAGAACACGAAGCGTTTGCTTTTCGGCAGCGGCCTGTGCGTCCGGTTGTACCAGTTGAACCACTGCCCGTAGTTCGCGTTGTACATCGCTATCTGCTGATTATACCGGCTCGCCTCAGAGTTTCCCGCCGCGATCATCGCCGCGATGTAATGGGTGTACACGTCCTCGCCGTACGGCTCTGCGAGCAGCAGCTCCTCGTCGCCTGTGCTGTACGGGGTGAAGCTCTCTGCGCCGCCCTCGTGGGTCTTTATGACCTCCTCGAAGATTTTCCCGTCGAGGTTTGACAGCCAGCGTATTTTCTCGTCCGCCGAATATGCGTTCGGCTCAAGCGTGTCCGCCCTATTTATTATTTCAAGTACGGTCATGTGTATCTCCTAAAACAGGCGGGTTTACCGCCCGCCTGTTAGAATTTCGGAAGTTCCTGTTTCAGATCGTCTCTGGTCTCATAGAACTTGTCTTCTGCTTCCTGACTGCGCTTTATCTCGTCCGCGACGAACTTCGGGACGGTGCTTTTCTTGCCGCGCGGCAGGATATAATTGACGCCGTTGACAGCTACGAAGAGGTTCGGGTCGCCCCTGTCGCTGCCTCTCGGTATGGTTACTTCAACCATGTCGGTGTTCTTTGCCATGTTAATCTCCTTTCAGGTTCCGGCGGGGAATGTCCCCGCCGGTTTGTTGTCAGTTGGCCGCGTCAGTTGCGGAGAAGGTGGACACGCTCATCACGCGGAGCATGCGCTCCTGATAGAGGATAGTCGCGCCATTCGTCTCGAACTTGTAGCCGATGGTGCTGAACTGGTTCAGCGGCCCGCCGATCTCGTCCTTGTCGTGGACTATCATCTCCAGCGCGCCGCCCTCCGGGTCGATGATACCGAAGGAGTCCTTACCGAAGAAGTAGGTCGCGTAGGTCACGCCCTCGGACTTGTTCTTATAGGTGGTGCCACCGAGAACAGGGGCGAACGCATCCTCGATGAAGCGGACGCCGTGCAGTTCGCCGATCTCGCCGTTGAACAGCTCCTCGGGTGCGGCGTACTTGTGCGCCTCGATCCAGCCGTCGCTCTCGCGCAGGTCATGCGCAACGGACGGGTGAATGACGGCGTAGTAGCGCCCGTTGATGCGCGGGACGCGGTTCTTCTTCATTATGGTCACGGCCTTGTTGATCATCGCGGGGGTAAGCAGCGCCCAGCCGTCAGGAGTGGAGCTGCCGCCGCTGGAAGAGCTGCCGCCTGCGCCCATAGTCGCACAGCTGGTCGGAGTGCCGATGACCGCACCGGTATCCTTGTCGACGTTGTCACAGTAAAGGACGTTGGTGCCGACGAGCAGCGCGTCGCGGATCAGCTTCTCCTGCGTCTCCGCGGCGGAAGCGCCCATCTCCTCGGTCGCGCCGAGGATGACGTCGTCGTAGGCGCGAAGCTCCAGCTTGTCGGTGATGGAGGTGTAAGTACCGTACTGGTCGATGCTGCCGGTCAGCGAGCTGACGCCGAACTTCTGGCCAGTGGGGATGACGCCCTCGGTCAGCTTCGAGGCCTTCTCGAAGGTGTTCCATTTGCGCCATTCCACCTGCCCCTTGTGGTTCTTGGGGAGGGGCTGCTTCTTGCCGAACTGAGCGTAAAACTGCTCAACTCTGGCGTTCTCAAGCAGCTCAGTGTCGTAGAACGCCTTGAGTTCGGGTGCGAGGGTGTTGGTGCCGTCGAACGCAGTGATCGTGCCGGTGCCCGCGTTGACATAGTTGCCGGTAGCGTTTACAAGCGTACCCGCGTCGGCGAAAAACTGAAGGTTAAAAAACTTGTTCATATATTTCCTTTCATCTCATGGGGTCAGCCTCCTAACGGGAGCTTTTCCCCGTTGTAGGCGGCGGCGTAAATTCTCTTACGCAGTGCCGCGCGTTCCTCTTTCGTCATGTTTCTGGGGTCGTTTGTCGCAAGCGTGGCGGCCTGACTGCCGTTTTCCCTCGGCCTCGCCCTGTTGGCGGCGACCGAAGCGGAAACAGCCTCCGTTGCCTTTGCTGCTGCCTGCTGCACGCGCTGCTCCTGCACCTCCGGATGCAGTGCCAGATACGCCGCGCGTACGCTTATGTTGCTCCCCGGCTGCGTGAATTTCACGAACGCTTCGTCGCTCATCGCTGCCGCAAGGTCGAAGTCCGAAAACTCTTTCTTCAGCTCCTCGCCCTGCCTGCGCAGCTCGTCGAAATGGCTGGAAGCCTGCTGACGCTTGAATGCGTCCTCCAGCTCCTTCTGCCGTGCCTGCCGGTTGGCTTCATCTTCGCGCGCCTTGCGCTTGCCGTCCTGTTCGGCCAGAATCATTTTTTTGGCCGTGCCTGCGTCTGTCCCCATTCTCGCCGCGTCCTCCTCGAACATGGCGTCGTCTTCGCGGAACTTCTGTATAAGCTCCTCCACGTTCAGGTTAGCGGCATCGAGTCCGTAGCGGCTGGCCAGATAGTCATACAGCGGCGCGGCCGCAGCTTCCTTCGCGCGCAGTGTCTCAAGCTCTGCGTCGCTGTTCTTCAGCCGTCTTTTGATCGTGCCCTGCATCTCTGCGTCAAATTCCGCCTTGTACTCTGCCTTGACCTCATCCCAGCTCTTGCGGACGGCGGCTCCGCTTTCTTCCTGCTCCGGCTCCTTCTCGTGCGGCTCCTCCTGCTGTGCAGGTGCCGCGGGTGTCGGGGCATTCTTGTATGCGCCCTTTCTTATCTTGCTTTTGGGTACGTTCAAGGCCTCAAGTCTTGCTTCAAAACTCTGCCCGGCGTCGGCAGTACTTTCGCCCGTTGCTTCTCCTCCGCCCTCGCCTGCGGGTGCGCCGCCCTCGGCAAAAAGCTGGAGGTCGAAGTCAAATTTTGTGTGCATAGGATGCCTCCTTGTTTATTCTCTGGGTTAAGCCCACGACTCTTAGCTTTATGATAACAAATCCCGCTCTCATTTCTCTAACCCCAAAACGCGAAAATTTTTCAAAAAATATAAAAACACACTGGGATTTCTCCCAGTGTGTCCGCGTATTAGTGCCACGGGGTCTTTCTCAAGCTGCTCTTCGCGTACTGTGTCAGGAATAGCACGTCTTTCTGCTGCGACGTCAGGTTTAGGCTGTCAATATACTCCATCACCTTACGCATCTTCGAGCCGTTTATCGCGTTGCCGTCTGCATCTACATCGGCGCTTGTGCTGCGTATAAAGCTGGCATAGTTGACGTATTCCCGTACGCTCACGCCGCTGCCGTCCACGCTTTCATAGTATTTTGCTATCTGCGCCTCGGTTATATCCTCCGCGTCGTATTCCGGATAGCTCCGAAGGAAATTGAACGCCTGTATACTGCGCTCTGCCTCCTCATCCGTCTTTCCCCCGTACTGCGTCAGCATGGTTTTTGCGGTCGCCTCGCTTATACTTCCTCTGATATATTCATCCTGCACGTTGCTCCTGCTGTAAGTGAATCCGTATTGCTCCTCAAACTTGTAGTTCTGAACGCGTTTGTCCGCCTCCTCAGAGGTAAGCCCGCCATATCTCATAAGCATTTGCTTCGCTTTGACCGCGTTCACATCGCCATCGAGATACGCCGTCTTTATATCGCTGTATTCCACGCCGGTGACGATTTTGCACGTCCATTCAAGCACCGCTGCCTCCGCGTCGGCCTTGCTCATTCCGGCGAATTCCTGAAGCTTTTTGATCGTGTCCTGCTTGCTTACGCTTTGCGGCGTGTCTTCCGTGCCCTGATACCACTCCTTGAGTGCACTGCGGATCGCACTCTGCGCGTTCTTTTCTGTTATACCGTGGTCGGTAAGGTCTTTAAGCGCGCTCTTGTATGCCGCTTTGTCCCCGGCCTTCGCCGCGTCCTTGATCGTACCGTACTTGCTGTAGCTGCTCTTTCCGCTGTCCCACTCATCCAGCATAAAGTACACGTCATTTTTGTCTTCCGCTACGCCCTCGTTAATGAGTATCTTCTCGGCCTCCTCAGCTGTCAGATACCCGTCCTGATACGCGTATTTTACGGATGTCTTCACGCCGGGGTAATATGTTCTGAGCTTCTTGCCCGTCCATGCGCCGAATGTGGTGTTCCAGATCGCCGAAACGTCGCGCGTGAGGTTCGCAATTGCAAAACCTGTCATCTGGCTCAGCGGCTTCAGCGTGTTGTACAGTTTCCCGTACCAAGTCATCTTGCCGTTATATGTGGCGTCAGTCGGCTTGTCGAGCTTGCCTGTCGCAAGGTCTATCGTTTCCTTCCATATCTTATACGCCTTTACAAGGTTCGCCGCCCACGCCGTGTCCATGCGGTCGTTGCTGTAGCCGTCAAACATCGAAACGATATCCTTCACAAGCGGCAGCTTTGTGGTTATTCGCAGGTCGCCTATAAGGTTGCCGTCAAGGAACCAACCCTCCTTTGTGCCGAACATGGCTTCGAGAATTTTTTCGAGCAGCGTCTCGTAGTCGTCATCGTCGCGGAATGCATCCCAAAGGGACTCAATAATGGCGCTTGCAGCCGCGCTCATCGCGTATATGCCGAGCGCCTTTACGAGCTTCCCGCGTGTCTTCTGCCATGCCGCTGTCCCGTTCTTGCTTATCTTGCGTTCGTCCATATAATCCATGAAAGCATCCTGCACCATGCTGTAACTCAGCGTAGGCTCAGACATAAACGCCGTAGCGAGAGAGGCATACGTGCTCTTGCTGCGCATATTGTGGCTGCGCGTCAATGTGCTGTCCATTACCTGTGTCAGATAGATGACCTCGCGGAATCTGTTTGCCGTGGCCTGCATAAGTTCCTCGCCGCTCAAATGCTGCTTGTCCTGCACTTCGAGCTTGCAGGCGTTCCACAGCGCGCCCCATGTCAGACGGTCGCCGAGTTCAGCAAGCACCATGCTCTTTTCCTTTATCTGCTCGCCGGCCGTGGCGTCATGCTTTATCTGGTCGCGGATGTTGCGGCTTATGTTAGTGTCATAGCCGCCGAAGTCCTTCCAGATCGCAGTGCCGGAATACTTCATCATTTCCTGCACGCCGCCCTTTATCAAAGCGCCCTTTGCAAGATACTTCGCGTCGAGCTCCATTCCGGCGCGGACATATGAGGTCGGCTGTAGGAGCGCCACGCGGACGTTCGCCGCCACTGAGGCCACCTTGTAGTTCGAGATCATCTTCCGTGGAAGATCCTCTCCGCGCCCAAGCTCCTGTTTGCCGTTGATATCCTTCATCAACGTCACGATGTAGTTGTTCGCGCCTCGGCCATACGCCCCCTCTATCGCGCCCTGCACGGAAGCGGTCTTTATCTGCCCCGTTGAAAGCGTCTCTTTCTCGCGGTAGTTGTACCACTTCATCGCATCCAGCACCGGCAATGCAAGCGCGTTGTATTTCGCCATATCTGCCATATGTGCCGAAAACGTGTCGAATATGCTGCCCACAACAAGTGCGTTGTTTGCTTTCGCATTTCTGCCCTTTGTCATGCTCATGTTAAGCAGACGGTACATATCGTTTGCTCTTGCCTGCGGGTCAATGGCGTCTCGTGTGTTGTCATCCGTCGCTATCGGCCAGTAGTTTTCCTCGGTGAACGCCCTGTATCCGAAGCGCTTCATGCTGACTTCATTGCCCCATGCAGCACCGGTGCCCGCCGCGAAGCGCTGAAGCGCATCCGCGACCGCCCTCTGCCTGTCGCTCAGCTCTCCGGTTATTGCCGCGATGTCCTCCGCCGTCATAAGATAGTGTTCCGTCTGGTTTACCGTCGCCCGGCCATCCTTGAAGTCGCTCACGCGGAGGCCGCCGCCGTTCAGATGGTTCATAGCCTGCTCCTGCTTTGCGCTCACGTACAGCTCCATGATTGCGCTCACAGGGATACGAACCTTCTTCCCCGTGCTCAACTCAACCTCGCGTATATCCTTTTCCCATGCTCTGACTTCGTCGGCGGTGTACGCGTTCTCGGCATAGTCATAGATGGTTCTCATGTTGAACGCCATCTTGTCCCAGCCGCGCGTAAAGGAATCGAAAATTGCTTTGCCGCCGTCGCCGAAGCGCCGGAACGCATATACGGGCGTTACGTTGTCCCAGGCGAAGAAGTCCTTGACCTTGCCTGCATACTTTCTGTTCGTTTTCAGCGCGTCCATGCGCGTCATGGTGTTCTGCGCCGCTTCTATGGAGCTTTTGAAGTGCGCGTTTGCCAGCAGCTTGTTCATGTTTTTCACGCTGTGCTGCAGAACCTTCAGCACCTGATCCAGCCGCGCCAAGTCTGCTGCATTCATCCGGTTCACAGTCCATGTGCGGTCGCTGCCGATTGCCGCGTTCACGTCCTGCACGAGCTGCGATAGCGCGTCCATCGTGTCTCCGTCAATGTCCAGATATCCGGTGAAGGTGTCTGCGTCGGAGTTCTCTTCCAGCGCTGCCGCCTGTTTCCTCAGCAGCTCCTGCAAAGCGCTGAGTCTCTGCTGAAAGCGCGCGTCCTTCTGCGTAGCTGTGCCGCCCTCAAGCGCTCTGCGGCTCGTGAAATCCAGAGTTGCGAGAAAATCGCCTATGGTTTTTTTCAGCACCTCCGGCACATGCTGCTTGTCGCTGTTGGTGAGCAGCCAGTCGCTGAGTTCTTTCGTGCGCTTTTCGACCTGCGCACGGTATTTGCCCCTGTCCGCTGACTCTGCGCGCTCCGCCCTCTGGCGCTTTATCATGCTCTGGTAGTATTCGCGCACCGAGCCGACCGCCGCCCACTTGTCAGCCTTTTCGCGGGCTACTTCTTCGCGCCGCCGTTCGCGTTCGCTCTCCAACATTGCCTGAAGCCGTTCGGCTCGCGCGCTGCCGCGTTCCCGTTCAGCCGCAACCGCTTCCGCACCTTTAGCGCGTTCGCGGGCAAGCTTGGCCGCCGCGCGGTCTGCGTACGTCGGCGCAGTCTGGCGTATATCCGCTCCGAGCACCATGTCCATGATGTCGTTCGTCAGGCTCTGTATTGCCTCGCCCATATAGTTGTAAAACGGGTTGCCCTCTATGGCCTGCCATGTGCTGAACTTGTCGGCCATTATCTCAAGCATATCGCTCTGCGCGTAGATGTTGCTTGGGAACTCGCCCTCGCCGTATCTTTCCTGCAGTTCCATCCATACGCTGTCTACGCTGCGCCCGTCCGCACGGAGCTTTATCTTGCCCGAGTATTCTTTGCGGAATCCCTCCGGCAGATCATTCAGTGTGTTGTCGCTCACCTTCAGCGCCGTGTTTCTCAAGAACTCCTTATATTCACCGAGCCCTGGCATTTCTTCGGCGATAACAGCATGGGCGTTGTCAAGCACAGTTTCCGCAATATCTTCTGCGCGGCTGCGTATCTCGTCGTAGCTCAGTACCCGCGCATCGTTCTGCACGATGTAGTTGCCCAGCTCCTGAAGCTGCTGCTGTATCTCCGCGCTGTCCGCACGGCTCGTGTACTCCTTGAGTATGCTCCGCGCATACTTGGCAACGTCGCTCTCGCGCACCGTCGCTTCCTTCGTCAGCTTCGTTTGCCCTTTGAGGTAGTCCACGCGGGCTTTCAGTGCCGCGTTCTCGCGCTCAAGCCTTGCGTATGCCGCTCTGCGCTGTGCCAGCTCCTCCCGTGTGTCTCCGGTCGTCACATCGCGCATGGAATACCTGAACTGCTCATACTGCTTGCCCGTCAGCTCCGCCACGCGTTTTCTCGCCTGCTGCCGCTCTATATAGCGTTGCGTGTCGCTGGTGAACGACGGGTCATATACGCCGTTGCCTATCCAGCCGCCGCTCTTGAGGTCGTCAACGTCTATGCGGTTCGCTTCTATGAATGAAACGTGCGTCGGGTATCTGCCGTCGCGCTCGGTTATCGGCAGAACGCTGCCGTCGGTAAGCTCTATTGCGGGTACGCCGTCAAGCTCCGATATGTCCTCGTTGAGGTTGAGCTGCGGATATTTTGCAGACAAATCAACGTCGCGGTTAGAATAACGTACGTCCTCGCTTGCTGTCGGGGTTTTGTTGCTGGTATACTTAATCTGCGCAGGATTAAATACAACCGTTTCGGTGTCTAGTATAAGCCCGTCAAAATTTGCCCCGTTTACTTCGTTGAACAGCCGCAGCGTCTCTGCCATATCGCCGATGGCCGTCTGGTCAATATCATATAGCATAGCAAAATCTGATTTGCCGTATACAGATCGAAGCACACCCTCAACTGTCGCCCCATATCCATAGTTTTCGAAGCTGTAGTCATCAACGTTTGCGGCAACCGCATTAAGAAACTTGCGGAGTTGGGCTTTTGTAATCGTTGTCTCCGTCGTTGAAACCGGCGTTTTGACATTAAGATAAAACTCCCGCGCCTTGCCATACTGTGCAGCATGCGCCTTGCTGTCCGTAAAGTAGAAGCCGCGCCCATACAGGTTTGAACTCTTGGACTTTCGCCTGTCAAATACAGTAAAATCCCCAGCCCCCCCGCGATACATAACGCGAAGATTGCCAGCTCTATCTCTTACCTTGCTATCTGCAAAATAAAACTGCTGCTCCTTGCTGAGTGCCCGCCCTTCACTGTCTCTCTCAGATTTTTTAATTTTGGTATTGACATTTTCGGCAGAATCAGTTATATTATGTGCCGGTAGGGAGTTGCGCGACGTTCCGCGCTGCCCTACTTTTTTTGTATTTTCGGCAAGATTTACTGCTTTTATCGGATCAATATCATAAAGATATTTCAATCCGTCTGTTGCATTTGCAACGTGAAGGGTAGCTGCCCACACATTGCCGCTTTTGTCCTGAATGTAAGATGTCCACTGCTCCCATTTGTTCTTCCCATAGTTATCAAGCCAGCCGTGAGGATATCTTGAAGCGCTTTCTTTCGGACTTTTAGCTGTTGTTATCAGCTCATCTGCAAGTACAACGCTTTCCTGCTTGATTCTATTCTTGCTGTACTTTGTTGCAAGGTCTTTGGTGACGCTAACCTTTTTGCCGTTCTTGTTCTTGAAATGTTCGCTTGACTCTGCAATCTTTATCGAAACAGTATTGCCGGAGTTGTCGTATGCCGTAAAGCTCTGCCCGCCAAGCTCTCTGACGCGCTCCTTTACCATCTGGACGCGCTCCTTGTCGGTAAGGTTTTCAAGCAGCGTAGAATCAAGATACACGCCGATTCCGTAATTCACACCATCGCGTTCAATTTCTCTCACAGACATTTTCCCGTCGCCGATTTCGGCGGCGTTTTTGTTTGCCCTGTTCCGCACGGCCTCGGCGAGTGCGTCGTCCCACATCGCCCGCAGCTCGTCCATGTAGTCGGTCATTGCCTTGGCCTCGTCGTGGACGGCCTCAAGCCCCGCAAACGCGCTTTTGATTTTCCTGAAGAAATCATTCAGCCACTTGCGTATCTTCTTTGCCAGAGGCATATTATCGCTTGCAAGCTGCCTTATTGCCGTCGGCTCCGTCAGGACTGTCTCGCACGCGTCGGCTATTACCTCCTCCACGGCCTCGTCATAGCTCAGCTCGCGGCTCTCTCGTGCGCGCTTCTGTGTGACAAGCTCTTCGATATCCAGCCCCTGCTGCATGAGCCTGTCGGTTATAAACTCGCGCAGCGCTATATATCCGGCCTCGCTGTTCTCGCGGATGAAGTGCGTCATTTCGTGCGCCGCCGTCAGAACTATCGTCCGCTGCCCGCTCTCCACGCTGTTCATGCCTGCGTTCACATCGAGGTAAACCGTGCCGTTGTAGTACATGCCCTGCGCGCCGCTGTATCTGCCCTCGGCGTTTGCCTCGCTCTCGAAGAACACAACGTTCACGCCCGTAGCCGTCAGCGCCTCCGCGAGGGTCTTCTCGGCGTCGCTCATGCGGTCTATCGCTTCCTTGCTTGGGGCTTTGAGTTTGCGCCCGTCGGCCTCGCCGCCGTCGTAGGACACTTTGCCCTGCTTGACCTCGCCCTTGCTCTCGCCGGTGCGCTCCGCCGCCGCTTTCCGCTGATCCGCGAGCTTGCGCCCTGCCTGCATCAGCGCGTCGAGCTGGGCGTCGCTCAGCATCCGGAAGGTCGCCTTGCCGAAACTGCGCGCCTGCTCAAGTGTTGCTTTGGTCTGCGCGCCGTAGAGGTTCATCGCAGTGTCCGCCGCCTGCACGTATGCTGCTATGTCCTGCCCCGGCATATACGCCGCGTACATTGCCGCCTGCGTGTCGCCGTCATAGCGGGATATCTCGTCAAACAGCCTGCGCGTCTGCTTGGGGAGCTGCTGCACGTCGTCGGGCTTTACCTCCCGGATGGTACTCTTGCCGTTCTCCGTGACCTCGACGCGCGCCATGCCGTTCTTGAAGCCGACAACCTTGCCGCTCTCGTCGCCGACTTTCACGTCAGCCCGCTTCTCCTCTGCGGTCACGGTGTTGGTGCTGCGTACACCGTATTCTCCGGGTGCAATGATGCGTGTGCCGATATCCCGTGCCCACTCGTTAGAGCGCTGATACTGGCTGCCGTCATACCCGCTCAGTTCCGCCGCGGTCTCCATGCGCATGTTGCCGATGTCCATCTCGGAGAGCACGCGCTTTGCCGCCTTGCTGTTCTGGATCAGGCCGCGCTGCTTCTCCGTGACCTTCGGGACGCTGATGTCCGCCGCCTTTGCCTCCTGCTGCACCGCCTGCCGCACAACGGCTTCCGTGAGCGCCGAGCTGTTTTCGCCGAGCGCGGCAAGCCGCTTGCCGACGGCCTCGCGGATGTTATCGAGGTCTTTCGAGACCACGGCCTCCTGCGCAAGCTCCGTGAGCGTCCCCGCCTGATAGTTCGTCATGCGCTTCCCGCTCTTCACGCGATCCTCGTATTTCTGCGCACGTTTCGCCGCTGCAGTGTCCGCGCCCTCGCTCTTGGCGTAGTCGATAAGCTCCTGCGCATCGCCCTTGTATGTCATGCTGCCCTGCACGGTGCTGTGGACGCCGGCGCTTGCAACGCCGCTCACAAAGCCGCCCAAGGCATCATACATAACACCCTGAGTCCAGTCCGCTATTACAAGCTTTTCAGCGTCCGCAGGGCTGTAACCCGCCTGAATCAGCGCGTAGTAGTTGCTCGAAAGCTCGCTCTTGTCGCCGTTTATTATTGCGTCTGATATCGTGTTCATCAGCGTCGTGGCCGACTCTTCGCTTGCCTCGATGCCGCCCTGCACGAAGATGTTTTTGATAATGCCCTTGAGTGAGCTGGGGTTCTTCATTTTTATCAGATGCTCTATTGAGAACATCTCGCCCGCGACCTCGGCGACACCGCTTGCGTAGCCGTAGGTCAGCGCCTTGTCTACGCTGAGTCCGCGCTGTATGCCCTCCTCATAGGCCGTTTTGCTCGCCTGCCCGAAGAAGTTGGCGTACGTGCCCACGCCGCCCAGCATGTATACAGATGCGAGGGAGTTGAGGATGCTTACCCCCGTCTCGTATAGGTCGCCCAAGCCCTTGCCGCCGATGACCCACACATTGTCGTTGATAGTCCCGCTCTTTTTGTTCAGTGACGAGGCAATTGCGGACGTCATCGCCATGCCTATGTCCGCGGGGGTGAGGCCGGATTTGGCCGAGACGTCTCCGGTCGCCGCATATTCTTTCGTCCTGTCAAGCGTGTCGGCAAGAGACGTCATGGTCAGCCCCACGGAGGCTACCGTTCCAGCCAAGCCCGTCCCGAAGTTCTGACTTGCCCACTCGCCGACCTTTTCCTTCTTCGCCTGCGCGTCCGAATAAGCGTATCTGTCATTGATGCGCCGCGCATAAGCCTGTGCCTCGTCCTTATTGTCGTTGTAGAGGTAGTAAAAGTTGCTGCGCTCTTCATCCGTCCAGTTGTCCCGGACACCGTTGCGCCAGCTCATGGCATAGTCCGCCAACTGTGCGTTTTTGTAGCCCGCGCCGAGAGATTCCAGCTCCTGCTGGATGGCGTTCCGCTCACGCTCGATCTCGTCCGACTGCTCCACCGTGCTCGCCCAGCCGCTGTTCTGGTTCAGAGCGACCAGCCGCTGTTCAAGCTCGCCGATGCGTTTCCGCGCAGTCGCAGCGTCGGCACTCTCATACGTAGCCTTGCCCCTGGCGCTGCCGGCCTTGTAGCCTGCCTCGTCGCTCAACCCGGCGTCGGCGAAATAGTCCGCCCACTCTTTTTCTTTGAGGAGCCGAGCCAGCTGCTTGTCATACGCGTCGGAGTCCGCCTTGCGGCTTGCCTCGCGCTGCCTGTATTCACTCATGGCGTCCGGAAGCGCGTCGTACTGCTCCGTTGTCGTCACCCACAGGCTGGGGTCTTCGACCCCGCTCGGCTTGTTCTTGGCTTTCGCGGCTCGCTGCTGTGCCTGCAGCTCTTCAAGCCGCTTGTTCACGTCAGCCGCCCACTGCCGCCCGGTCATGCCCTGTTTGAGCTGGTTCTGATACTGTGTGCCGTACTTTGCGTATTCCTGCGCCATCTGCTGATACGCTTTGCCCTCGTCGGTGTACTGGGGATTGTTCAATATGCCGTGCTGCTCCGCGTCGCTCTGCCAGTTGCGCATCACGCGCTCTCTGTCGCTTCTGTCCGCGCTGGTCTGCCGGAACGGATTCACTCGCCCGGTCTGCGTGCTCTGCGTCTGCTTGCCGTCTCGGAAAGGATTGTAAGCCATGCTCCGCCTCCGTTTTCATCTTGTTGCCGCCGTGCTCTGTCTGCCGGAGCCGCCGCTGCCGCCGCTCTTCTTTTTCTGCCCCGGCTTTTTTATTGTTGGGTTTTTCTTCGCCTGCCCCGCGCCGTTCATCAGCTCCTGCGCCTGCTGCACAAGCTGCGCGTACTGCGCGTCGTTGAGCTGGCCTGCGTACTGGTCGAGCCTGTCCGCTGCCGCGTCCTTGCCGTAATATTTGTAGAGGTTGTATATCGTCTGTTTCATTCCGGCAAGCGTTGTCGCGTCAACGTCCGCCCTGCCGTCTCCTCCCGTGCTCCCGCTCCTGCCCGAGCCGCCCCCGCTGCCGCTGCCGGAACCGCTCGCGCCCGCGTTCTGCAGCTGCCACATATAGAGCAGCTTGTCCGCCTGATCGCGTGTCAGCCCTGCCGCCGTCAGTTCGTCGTCGGTGGGAGAGTATCCGGTGTTGTTGATGAAGTACAGCAGCTTGTTGTATGCGTCCTGCTGCCTGCCGTATGCCGTCTCCTCGTCCTGCCGCCTGAGCGCTTCGCCGTACTGCCAGTCGCCGAGCTGGTCGCGGTAGCGGTTGTAGTCGGTCGTCGCCATGTCGTTGAGCATCGCGTACTGGTTCGCCAGCGCGTCGCCCTCGGCGTTGTACTGATTGAGCGCCATGCTGTAAGTCTCTGGCAGCACCTCGCCGAGCCGCTGAAGGTACGCGTCATACTGCTGTTGCCCCACAGCCTGCCCGTAGCTGCTGCCGTAGCCGCCGGTGAGCGCCGCCGCCTGCCCCATCGTGTCGCGCATCGCCTGCTGTCCCTGCTGGGTGTACTGCTGCTTGTACTGCTGGTAAAGCGGGTCTGACGCCGCGTCATAGCTGAACTTCTTGCGGTTGACTATCTGCTGGTATATATCCTGTATCTGCTGGTCATACTGCCCGCCGTACACGGGAGCCTGCGTCTTCGCGCCCTCAAGCGCCTGCATAGTCGCCTGATACTGCGTGTTGTCCGGCTGCTGTGCGGGCTGCTGCGTATTCTGCTGCTGTGTGCCGCTCATCGCGGCCTGCTCCTGTTTCTTGCGTTCGTCTTCGTAAGTAGCCATGATCTCCTCCTTATGATGTAAATGCTGTAACCGAAAGATTGCCGCTGTTGTCCACCGCCAGCGTGTACAGGCTGCCGTTGGGTGCCTGCAAGTACACGTTCGCCATGTTCTGTTTGACGTCGTTCCCGAAATGCATCGGCTCGCCCACCCATACCTGCTTATAGGTGATCTCCTCGTTTTTGCTCACCACAAACCCGCTCGGATCGCCGTTGCCGACGATACGGATGTATGCAGTCGATGCGCTGACAATAGTGATTTTGAAGCCTTTGCCGTCCGCATCAAATACTGCGTCGTATGAAGTGCCTGATGTTCCTTTGTATGTAACTGCGCCGATGGACGCCTTGCTGCTGTTGTACTGCACGGCTATCGGCCAGATGCTGCCGCCTCCGCTCTCAAAAGTACCCGCAGTACACCGCACCCGGATAACGTCGCCGGCCTTGCACGGGATATAACCCGATGTCTCCATCGTGTAGGTACGTACGTCGGTGGATTCCGTGCCCGAACCGCTGAGTCGCGTCTGAAGCTTATAGTCGGGGTCGGTCTGCACCGCAAGGTTGGTAAAGTTCGGCTGTGTCTCGTAGTGTCCGTCGCTGGCCTCGATGAAGGTCGTGTCCGACGGTGTGACCGGAGCGACAGCCGGAGTCCACCACGCAGAACCCGTCCACCATTTGGGCTTACCAAGCGCAGGATCCCACACCGAAAGCCCCGTGTAGTATTTGTCCGCGTCCAGTACGCCGCCCTGATTCGGTAGCGCGATGTTGTCGGCCAGATACTGCCGGTTGCCGGATGCATAGCCGTCATAGGGCACAAGCCCCGCCGCCGTGGGGTAGTAGTAACCGGCCAGCCCATCGGTCGCCAAAAAGATTTTGGAGCTTGCGGCGGGGAGCGTCCTGAACAGCGTCGGGAGCTGCCCTGTCCGGCCGGACGTGCGGATGATGCTGAAGCCTATCAGCGCCAGCCCCACGACCGCGCCAGTGCTCGCCGCGTCCACGAGGAACGTATTATTGTAGGTAGCCGCGCTGCGCTCGTAGAGCTGCAAGCCGCATACTGTCACCGTCGCCTTGCTCGCCAGCTTGAGAACGACGCCGGTCGTCTGCCTCCAAGCATAGAAGCCGTTGACGGCGATGTTGCTGTCTGCCCCTGCCAAGATGCAGACGTCCGCGTCTGCCGACTCTGTGCCGCAGCTCGTGAGCGTTACGCCGTTGCCTGTGATGTCAAAGATCGTGCCCGTGCCGCCGTCGCAGCAGACCTCGGTGAGGGTGCTGTATGCAGTTTTGATGATGTAGGGATTCGCCGCGCCGCTACAAAATACCCTCTCGATCACGGTGCTTGTGCCGTAGTCAATGTAGATCGCCTGCGACGTGCAGACCAGATAGAGATCGGCCAGCCGGTTGAAGAAGCTGTGCAGCCGTATACCGTGACTGCCCGTGCGTATGTTGCAGTGCTCGATCAGACAACGGCTGCGGTCGCCGTAGATGCCCCAGTGCTCCGCGTTGCCGGATGCATTCTTTATGTTAAGATTCGAGATCGTGACACCGGTTCCGCGTTCCGTGCCGTCCTCGCGGCCAAGGATAATAACGGCATCGATGGCACCCCAGCCGTTTGCCCAGCTCGCCGCCGCGGGCATTGTACGCTTGCCGTCGCCGGTCTTCTTGATAATGGCCGTGGACTTGTTTTCGCCTATCAGCGAGGGCGCACGGCCTTCCCACCATTTTACCCCGTCGATCGTGGCGTCGCTGTCGCTGTACGTCTGTATAAGCAGCGGCGTAGTGATGATGTACGTACCGGCGGGGATATATACAGCCATAGCAAGCGTAGATACCGCCGCGTCAATTGCCGCCTGTATGGCCGCCGTGTCGTCGGTCGTGCCGTCACCCTTCGCGCCGTAGTCCTTGACATTGACAGGCAAATATTCTCTGTTTGTTGGCGTGTAACCTAGCGCCGGCTGCTTTTCAGCGAGTGCGGCCGCAAGGCCGGTTATGGCGCTCATAGGGTGCTGATCCGCCGCGTCGCGGTTGGTAAGCTTGCTGTGGTCGGCCGTGCCGCCGCTGCCTCCTTCCTTGAGCGCTGCGATCTCTTCGGCCGTCAGCGACTCGTTGCCGACATAAAAACTCCAGTCCGCCGGAATCTCCAACGCCTTGTCGTGCTCCGCCGCCTTGCCGAATGCCGCGCCCTGCCCGTTCGGACGGAACTTGAGCGCCCACTGCCGGGTGGGCAAGGACGCCACCGATATTGTTGTATTGCCGAGCGCGTCCGTTGCCGTTATTCGCACCTGATACGTGCTGTCGGGGGATATCGTGCCGATGATCGCCGCCTCGCCGGACGTGAGCGGCGTCTCTGTGCCGTATACGCCGCCCTGTATCTTGTGCGCCGCCGTCAGCGTCAGAGTGTTCTGCCCGCCGAGCGAGCTGAATATCGCCGTCGCCTTTGCGCTGTAATGGTTGCCATCCTCGGCCTCCACGCCCGCCGCCGTGCAGCGGAGTATCTGCACCTGGCTCAGTGTAGGCGGCGCATATGCCATCGGCTCGATACGGATCGTCTGCGTCGCTGTCCGGCCTCTGCTGTCTGTCGCCGCACACACTACGTCAGCCGCGCCAAGGAGAATGGGCGTCCTGTAAGGTGCCGCAGTGCTTGTGACACCGCTGCACGTCACTGTGACGCTTGCAAGCGCAGCCCCCGCCGCCTGTGTCAGTTTGCCGGCGTTGAAGCTTATCTCGGCCTGCGAATAGCCCGCGATGTAGCCCGTCAGCCCCGCCACTGCGCCGATGTTGTACGGTGCAGCCGTTGCCCAGCCCTCGGATATCTGCGGCCTCATGCCGCCGTCCGCCGTTATCGTCACCGCCGCGCTCGCCGTGCCCACTGCCGTGTCGCCGTTGTACGTCGTCACCGTAGCCGCGGCGGATATCGTCGTTACGTTTGGGAAACTGTCAAACCACGCCCTCGGCACAGTCACGCTGTGCGAGGCGTCGAACAGCTCCGACGTGTACAGCGTCTTGTCGCCCGCCGTCACCGTCAGCTTGTGGCGGAACGCGTCCACCGCCTTGTTAAGGCTCACCGTCAGCGTCCCCAGTGTCTCGACCGTCTGCGTTATCGCCGCGATCGTCGAGCTGCCCGCCGTCGTCGTTATGTTCAGGCTTGCGACGTTCGCGAAATTCCACAAAAAGTAATTCGCGTTGTTGGGAAATATATATATGTAGGCTTCCGTGCTCGCGGGGAGGTTGACCGCCGCTTCCGCCGCGGAGATGTCGTAGTCCTTGCCGTTGCCGGTGATCGTCAGCGTCCCGCAGCTCGCGGAGCCTGCGCCCGCGTTTACGTGTGACGTCGGCGACGTGGTGGCGTACCAGTTAAGCCCGCCCCACGAGTACGACGCACTGTGCGCCAGATGCGCCCCCGTGAAGCTCAGCTTACTCACGCCGTCCGCGGGCGTTGTGAAGGTGTAGCGGAGCACGCGGGTGAGCTTGTTTGCCGTCTCGAAGCCCGCGAGATATCCCGTATGGCTCGCACCTCCGCGGTATGCGGCGCGCCCTGTCGTTGTAACCGTCATATTACCTCCACAAACTCCGGATACGCGTCGGCCAGCAGCTTATACCCGCGCCGCGCGAAGAGTATCGCCGCGGGGTCTCCGTGCTTGATGCTGATGTGCCCGTCCTCGCACCTGATCTCCGCGTCCTCGCAGATGTCCAGCAGCGTCATGGCCAGTATCGACGCCGCCGCGCAAACAATGTCTTCGCCCTGCGGCGCATAGTGCGCATGGCCTTTTATATCTATCCCCGTCAGCCCCGCGTGTACACTTATCATTCGGCGCCTCCCGGCTGTGACGCCTGCCTGCTCCGCGCCCGCGCGTTTTGTACGCGCGTCTGTTCCTGCGGCTGTCCCGCGTCGAGGTTGACGTCTGCCGGTGCCTGCCGCTGCTGCGGCTGTTCGCCGGTTATCGCCGTCATAAGCCCCGCCGCGAGGTTTGGCTCGTATTTTTGCGCCAGCGTCAGCGCCATCTGCTGGTACATGATGAGCTGCTGATACATCCCGCCCATCTGCGATATCTTTTGCATCAGCGCGTCTTTGCCGTCAAACTCCATCATGTCAAGGCACATCAGGCTCGTGTCCGCCTGCGCGGGGTTGAAGAAGCCCAGCGAGTAAAACTGCAGCGCCAACTCGTTTTGGCTCATCTTGGTGTACGCCGCGGCCTTTTGCGCCTTTACCTCGATATCGAATACCGGCAGTCTCATGCCCATGTCCTGCCCGCCTAGTATGCCGAGCGGCTGCCCGCGCAAGCCCGCGTTGCCGTACTGCACAAACTTTTCTTCGCCGAGGCTGCCCGTGATCCTAAACTGCCGCGGCACATCGTAAAACTGCCGTATCAGCTCAATTACCAGCGTTACCACTTGGCTGTACGCCCTGTAACTGGTCTTAGTGCTGTCGCGGCTGCCCTTGCCGCTCGCCTCCTGAAGCGCCGCGATGGCGCTTGCCGCCGTCACGCCCTGCGAGGTCGAGCCCGTGGCCGTCTCGGTATTGCCCGAAGTCTCGCGCAGCTCGTTAACTTTTCCGGCCTGAAACTCCATGTAATTGCCGCTCAGAGGCCGGTAATCTATAATTTTAAGCGCATCATCGCCGAGGTTGCCGTCCACCGTCACCAGCGGCGTCGACAGGTCGAGAAACTCGTCCTCATGTACGCCGCCGTCGTTGCGTTTGAAGTATCGCGGCATCGCGCCCACCATCGTGTTTTTAACAAACGCCGTGTCCATCAGGTCTATTGCCGTCTGCGCGTTGCTGCACAGGTCGACAAAACCGTAGCCGCAGGGGCTGCCCTCGACCGGGAACAGCGAGTCGAATACAAACGGATAAAGCCCGTGATCATACAGCGGCTTGCCCTCGTCCTCCGTCGCGTAAAGCACGGTGTCTCCGACGTACTTGACGTAGTGAAGCACCGTGCGCCCGTCCTGCCACAGTTTGTAGTAGCAGTCGATAACCGTCGTCTTGCCGCTCGTATCGACCGCATCATCATATAAAAACTTGGTCGCCACGAACGGGCTGCCCTTGAGCTTGCCCTCAAGCTGCGGGTACCTCTGCTCCAGGATGTCGTTGTCGTGCAGCGCCGTGTGGTAAAAATACCGGCTGTCCTGTATGTCTCGCACGCCCGGCTCCCAGAACAGGTTCAGCAGGTCGACGCGCTCGATCGAGATGTCGCCGAGGCCGCCGAGCTTGTCCGCGTCCCACGTTACCTTATATACGCCCGTGCCGGTCTTGAGCTTTTGCCACATCGCATCGCAGTAGGTATCCTCAAAAAGGTTTTGCTCCATTACTACCGGCACGATGCTGCTGAGCATCCGTGCCTCTTCGCGGTCGTTCGGCTCGCGCGGCAGTATGTTGGGTTCGGGGTACGCCTCCATCGCGTCGGCGTGTTTTGATACAATGACGTTGTGCAGCCAGCCGGAGCGGCTGCGGAAACCGCCGTCGTCGAGCGACGTGGTTTTCATTTCCTCGCTGCTGTTGCGCAGCTTCCACCAGTTTTCCGCGCTCACTACGCGGCGCTCAAGGTGCGCTTTGCCGGTCTTGTATTTTTGTAGTATCCGCGTCAGTTCCTGTAGTCTTTCAGGGGTTATTTTGCTTTGTATATTGTCCATTCAACGGCCTCCTTGCCATTTTGTACAAATATTGGGTTTAAATTTTGTGCATTCCGCCTATTGATTTGTACGCACAAACGGCGTACAATGTAGCCAAGATAGCAAAAGGAGGAAAACACAATGACAACTACGATTTATGCCCATTACGGACTTCTCGGCGCGGAGAAGCGCACGGTTTACAGCTGCGGCCGCGGAGAAATCTACGACGAGTTGGTCGTGGATATCCCCGATGATCTTTACGCGGGCTGCACCAGCTACGGCGAACCCCTCATCAGCGCGGAAGGCGAAACCTATATGCTCAGCGAGGTTCTTTGCGGCAACGATGTGCCATGCATCCGTTACTTTCATTTCGCCGGCGGCGACTTTACCGACGTCGTGCGCGAGCTGCCCGTCCTGAGCCGCACCGAGCATTATGACCCGATGGGTTAACCGAAGGAGATATCATATGGCAGGGAAAACCGAACGTCTGTACATCCGGATCACGCCGGATGTCAAAGCGCGGCTCGCGGAAGCCGCCGCAAGCAAAAACCGCAGTATCACAAATTATGTCGAGGATGTGCTGCTCGCCTCCCTCGACGCTGAAGGAGAAACAACCATGACAAACGATGAGATCAAGGCCGCAGCCGGTATATTTGCCGTCTGCTACGCGGCAACCAAGTCCCGCAGCGAGGCGGACATCGCAAATGCCCAGCGCTTCCCGCTCCTGCTTGTGTCCCGGTACGTGCAAAAGCTCCACGCGATGCACAAGGCCACGCCGGAAATTGACAAGCAGATCGGCGATTTGTTCGACCGCATAAGCGCCGAGACCATGCAGCGAGACTTTAACAAGTGCCTGACCCTGCAGCAGCAGGGCGTGTGGATGCTGGAGTTCGCGCGGATCCGCGCGGAGAGTTGACCCTTGACAACTCCGCCATGAGCCGTTATAATATCGGTGTCAGCCCCTCGTGGGCTGTGGATTGAAATAATTATTTAATTTTTAGCAAGCGATGAAGATGATGCCAAAAGGCGTCATCTTTTTTTATATTGGTTCAGCGGGTCGTTTATGATGTTCGGCTGCTCGACCGGCCGCATCGGCTTTATCGGGCGCGACATGCAAAAATATCTCCACTCGTCGGCCACATGATCCTCCATGTCGCTGTCTACGTCCTCAACGTGCGTCTGGCTGTACATCAGCAGGGGGATCGTGCGTATAAACGCCTTGCAGGTATCAAATACATACATCCTCGGATATCCACGCTCATCAAACTGCAGCCGGTAGTGGCACTGCATCCAGCCGGGTATGCGCTCATTGTCGCCGGGGTCGAAGTATATCCCGTACTTTATCGCAGTCTCTGCAATGCTCACGCCGCCCTTGTTCGCCCATATCGACGGGTCGGCCACGCCCTGTATTTTCTTGCCCTTGAGCCACGGGTGCGTTCGCTCGATCTCCGCGATCTTGGCAAACTGCTCTTCGTTCGACCACTTCACGCCCTCGTTCGGCGTCCGCGTGCAGCCGTACAGCTCCATGATCCTGTATATCGTTCCGTCGTAGTCAACCGCCCACCACGCGCAGGAGAAGGGCTTGGCATAGCCCCAGTCATAGCTCCGGTATATGCGCCAGCCCCGGCTCTCGCCGTGCGAGATATCAAAAGCCGGTATAACGTGCGTAAAGCGTCTTTCGGCTTTCGCGTCCTCCACGCTTATCCCCGCCGCCGCGCACTTCCCCACGTCTGGCGAGGCGCGGAATTCCGTGAAGTACTGCCCCTCAAAGGTGTCCCATTTGCCGTACAGCAGCGCCTCGCGCTCCTTTTCGGGGAGCAGTGCCAGCGTCGCCAGATATTCGGGGTCAGCCTCAAGCAGCGCCTTGTTGTCAAATACCGTCGCCGGCACGAATATCCTGTCGCGGTGCATCTCGATGAGCTTGCCCTCCGGCGTCGTTATCTCCACCGTCTCGGTTATCGGAGTCAGCGGGGGAGCGGCATCTATAAACCTATCCTTCACCCAGCCGTGACCGATGCCGCCGGGGTTTGTTGTTGCGCGTATGTATACGCGGGTTTTTTTCGTGCTCCTCGGCTTCCGGCTCGGACGGTTGCGGGAGAACATGTAGCTGTACTCCTCCCATGTAAAATGCGTCAGCTCGTCAAAGCCTATAAAGTCGTAGCGCTTGCCCTGATAGTTTATTTTATCCTTGCTGTGCTGCATCGAGCCGAAATATATCTTCGCGCCCGAAGGGAACATCCAGACGTGTTTGCTGTCGTTGTACTTTGCCCGCGGAAAAGCCAGCGGGTATATCGCCATGCTGCGGTCTATCAGCTCCGCCAGCTGCGGGTACGTCTTTCGCAGGATCAGCCCGCGGTAGTCGGGGTTGTCCACCTGCCGCAGTGCTTCGACGAGCAGCGCGTCGCTCTTGCCGCCGCCCGCCGCTCCGCCGTATAAGGCCTCATATTCAGGGCGCTCCATAAAGGCGATCTGCTTTTCCTGCGGCGTCCATATCACCTCAGCCATGCAGCACCTCCGGCAGGATGATCACGCCGGTCTCGCCGGTATCCTCGGCTTCAGGGCTTGCCGCTTTCTCAAGATTCTTGATTCGCGCCTGTTGCTCTCGTATATCAAGAGCAGACTTGATCATCTGTATCTCCTTTATATCCATCAGCGCCGCCGTCAGGCTCCGCAGATCGCGCGGGGCTATGCCCTTCATGTCGCACATCTTCTCGCAGAGGTCAAGCAGCTTGTCTGATACCTGCATTACCCGCAGAGCCCTGTCTGACTGTTCGTCAGCTTCCGCCGAGGCGAGTCGCGCCCCTACCTTGTCCGCTATCGCGTTTTCGTGCGCCTTGCGCTTGGCTACCCAGCCGCGCTCGCGTGAGTGCCGGTTCAGGGAGCTCATGCCCACGCCGTACTTTGCCGCCAGCTGGCGGAGGCTCGCCTCGGTCGTCACGTATTCTTTTTCGATTTTTATCCAGTTCGGTGACTTCTTTCCCATCGGCTCACCTCCTCCTGCTTATTTTACTAAATCCGCCCGCCCTTTCTCTAACCCTAAAACAAAAAAACTTGGGGCTTTCACCCCAAGTCTTCGTATTTCTTGTCATCCAGTTTGCGTATAACGCATGGAGACGCGATCTGCTCGCAGTTCGTCGCTATGTGGTTCGTCATGTCCTTCCTGCGGCGGAACTTCGTGCTCAGGGTCGTCCGATCCATGATGCCCTCGCAGATTATAAGCCGCCTGCTGTCGTCGCAGTTTTTGTAGTACGGGCATTTTATGTCCGCCGCCCGCCAAGATTCCATCGCTGCACCTCCTGTATCACACTCTTGCTATTATTGTTCGGCTGCTGCTTCCCACGATATAACCACTCTGCGCATTGAGACTGTCGCGAGCAGGGCATATGCCGCAGCGAATGCGTCTTGCGCAGAGGCGCCCGAAAACACTAGCGTGCCGCTTATTAGGGTGCCCGCCCACCCCTGCGGCTTCTGCTCGGTTTTCCCTTCAGGCTTTTCCGCCGCGTCCGTCGGCTCTGCTGTAGTTTCGGCGTTTGCCCATGCCCAGAACGCATCGTTCCTTCCGGACGCGCTCCGGCAGCCACGCGGGGATGGGATGCCCAACGCCGTGTACAGGCTACTAAGCGTGCGCTGAGTTACTCCCAACATCTCCGCGACCGCGGCCTGCGTGGGGTTAAACTTATCCATAATTGATGCGATATATTCGCGCTTGATATCATCTGGCATCTGCTTGAATTGCGCCCACTTCATCGGGTGCGCCATGCTGTAACGCTTCACTTCACCGTTCATTTTGTCCCGCTCCTTCTTCGTCATATAGTCCGACGGCGTTTTCATTCTGCCGCCTCTTCCCACGTGGCTGCGCCTGTTGGCGCTTCCTCTCGCCACACGTTTTTTCTCTGCGCAGTCGGCGCGAAATGTGTATTCTTCGTTACTCATCGCCGCGGCTCCCTCCGATAATGACGGCCACTATCAAAACGTCAAGCGAGACGCTGAGGATAAACGCCGCGAGCACCCATAGCCAATGTATCATGTGTTTCTCCTTTCTTCTTCAAGCCGTTGCATTATCTTGTCCTGCTCTGCTTTCGCAGTTGCAATTGCTTCCTCCCGCTTCGCGCGAATTACTTGTTCCATGTCCTCGCAGAACGCTTGCAAAGCAATGGCGTCGCGCTTGTTCTTTTCACGCTCACGAATATTTGCTTCGGTGCGTCTTCGCCAATGTTGATATCTGCGAGTGTCTGCCAGCGTCGGGAAAAAGAATGTTATGTGTCCAGAACGGGTGCGATATATAAAGCCGCGGTAGAATAACTCAAACCTTTCCGGCGCTAAATCATAGAATTTGCGAAAGCGAGAAAACGCCATTGTGGGTTGGTCGCTGACGTTCTCTTCATCTGGCTCTAGGTAGTACTTGGTAACGAGGGCAATTACAGCTGCAACGGGAATTATTACACAAAAAATCGCTTCGAGCAGATGTCAACCCCGCCTTTCTCCGCGGCTGCAAAAGTCATCGTTTTTCGTTGTTGCCGAAAAGCGTCTGCATTCGCCATAGTCACGGTTTACTTGCGTATGTCTTTGCCACCGCTCGCAGTCCTTGCAGCGTACCACCGGCGCAACATCAGCGGCGGGAATGTTGTAACAGTCCTCCGCCAAGTCGTTATAGGCGTCTGCGTAGATTCCGCTTTCCCCGCCAAGCTCTTCAAACGCTTTTTGACATTCTTCCGATTGCTCACGGATATAAGCGATTGCCGCCTTGCGGCTTATGTATTCATCCATTTAGCCCTCCTTAGCAGTAAATACCAACACCGTAGTCGGCGTCGTTAGCCAGTTCCGTATTAATCCTTGCAAGCTCATCGTCGGTCAAGGTGCGGTCAGACGATATCAGTACACTCCGGCCGCATCTGTTTGGGCAAGCCAAACGCTCGCAACGCTGCACGTTGCTGGTTTCGTTGCTGCGGAATGGGCAAGAATGATTGAAGCAGTCCATCAAGCCCCTCACACCCCCAACGCCTGCATGATCTCAACCAGCTCGGTCTCGATTTCCCTAAGCGTCGAAACCTGAAGACTGACAGCATCGCGGAAGCACCGAGGAGGATCTTTTTCCTTGTCGGGATTACTCTCGGCAATCAGGAAGGCTTTCACGCGATTCACCTGCGTCAGAATTTCGCCGGCTATATTGTTGGCTTGCTCCATCATGCCCGTAAGCGGCTCAAAAACAGGCTGAGCATTCATCCCGCCACAGGGATCACAGGTTTTAGCATTTTGCAGGTTATCGTAATTCATAAATTATCCTTTCTCGCTTTCGCGTTTAATTATCCCCATTGTTCGGCCATAGCTCGCGCTATTCCGGGAAATGTTTTTGAGCGTACCTTGCCGCTGCGACTGTATGTATCTTCCCACGTGCGAGCCTTGCCCGACGGCATTCGGGGTGTCCGCCAGAGCAGTCCTGTATATCGCAGCTGTACGCCTCATGCCCGCGCTCCATGAACGCGATGCACACGCGCTGCGACTCCTCGCAGGCTATGAGTACCTTCATTTCGTCCTCCTCTTCGCCAGGATCTTGCCCATAATGCCCGCCTCTTCCAGCGGTACCTCGCGGATAACCAGCGCTTTCGGGGCGCGAACTTTGCCGGTTTCGTACAGCGGCACGACTATTTCGTCTGCGTCGGCCTCAAGCTCCAGCAGCGCTATATCGTCCCAGTAGCTCCCATACACAGCAGACCATTCCAGCGTCGCCATGTGTATTCCCTGCCCGCAATCTTCAGCAGGGTCGGTGGTAAACCCATTTGCCTCGGCGACCGCGCCGATGGTGTATATAAAATCGTTATCCCAATCGGCAACGTATTTGCCATCGCGTTTATGTACGGCCTTATACAGTCTGATTTTGCCTTCGGTTATGGTGATACCGTTTGCTAACGCCCAATCGGTGATATTGTCGGAGTTATACACTATGCGGGCATTGCCGGAGACCTTTATGTTGCCTCGTCTATGCGCGTCAACAACTTGGCTGTTGCCCCTCGCCTCGACGGAGCTGTTTTCCCTCGCCTCGACGGAGCTGTTTTCCCTCGCCTCGACGGAGCTGTTGTCCCACGCCTCGACGGAGCTGTTTTCCCTCGCCACGACGGAGCTGTTTTCCCTCGCCACGACGGAGCTGTTTTCCCTCGCCTCGACGGAGCTGTTGCCCCACGCCTCGACGGAGCTGTTGCCCCACGCCTCGACGGAGCTGTTGTCCCTCGCCTCGACGGAGCTGTCGCCCCACGCCTCGACGGAGCTGTTGCCCCACGCCACGACGGAGCTGTTTTCCCTCGCCACGACGGAGCTGTTGCCCCTCGCCTCGACGGAGCTGTTGTCCCACGCCACGACGGAGCTGTTTTCCCTCGCCACGACGGAGCTGTTTTCCCTCGCCACGACGGA
>ERZ1035037.61-NODE-61-length-44268-cov-11.715265_pt1 | contig 44268 bp, 55 predicted proteins | sample MGYA00520618_ERZ1035037 | MGnify/ENA primary metagenome ERZ1035037 (study PRJEB33766, sample SAMN09781741) | gut metagenome | biome: gut microbiome | host: Homo sapiens | place: Madagascar | study: EMG produced TPA metagenomics assembly of the PRJNA485056 data set...
CGAACGCGGAACTGCTGATGCTGGTAACGCCGCTCGGTATCGTTACCTGAGCGAGACTGAAGCAATTGCCGAACGCGGCGTTGCCGATGCTGGTAACGCTGCTCGGTAGCGTTATCGACGCGAGACTGTAGCAGTAGTAGAACGCGGAACTGCTGATGCTGGTAACGCTGCTCGGTAGCGTTATCGACGCGAGACTGTAGCAACTGCCGAACGCGGAACTGCTGATGCTGGTAACGCCGCTCGGTATCGTTACCTGAGCGAGACTGAAGCAATTGCCGAACGCGGCGTTGCCGATGCTGGTAACGCTGCTCGGTAGCGTTATCGACGCGAGACTGTAGCAGTAGTAGAACGCGGAACTGCTGATGCTGGTAACGCTGCTCGGTAGCGTTATCGACGCGAGACTGTAGCAACTGCCGAACGCGGAACTGCTGATGCTGGTAACGCCGCTCGGTATCGTTACCTGAGCGAGACTGAAGCAGCGGTAGAACGCATTTTGGCCGATGCTGGCAATGCCGCTCCCGAGAAAAACGCGCTGAATTGCATTCTGATAGGCTCTGTCCCTATCATCTGTGCCACTACTATAACAAAGTAGTGCCCCACCGCTGAAGGCCCCAACAATCCCAAACGTCCCACGCACCGTCAGCGTAATCACATAATCCCCCGGCGCGGCGTAGTTGTGCGTCGGTGTCCGTCTGATAGCAGTCAGGCTCGTTCCCTTCAGCCTGTCCGGCGTGGTGCCGTCGCCCCAGTCCACCGTCACCGTTCCGTTCGGGCAGACGCCCAGCATCGGGCTTGTGCGACCCTCTTGGAGCGTGATGTAGATTCTCGTCTTTCCGTCCGAGGTGATGTACATTGCGCCGACGTTCATCTTGGCGTTTTCCGCTTTCAGGTCTGCCAGCGTCCAGTTCCAGCCTTGGCACGTCAGCCCTTCGTGGGTGGGATAATCCGGCAGCGCGGTTTTCCCCGCCAGCTCCGCAAGCGACCACGCCGCAACGCAGGTGCCGTCGTAGTCGTAGAAGTTGATGTCCTTTGGAGAAACGGCACCGCCGCCGCCTCCGCCTCCGCCGCTTTCCAGCGTGCCGACCACCCCGCCGATGTTTACGCCCTTCTTGATGTTCTCGGGGAGCATTGTCGCGGGCTTTTTCATCGTAACCGCGCTCAGGAATTTCCCAGCATCGGGGCTGACCGTCTGGTCGCCGCTCGGCATGGAAAGCTCCACGGTCTTTGCCTCGGTGGGAACTGCCGCAACCACAACGTCGCCGGTGGTGTATTTCCCCGATGCAACGGCGGTCTGCTCCGCGGCAGACGGCGTAACTGTTTTTGCCGATTGGGTCGCAAGCTGCATAGTCGCCTTCTTCGTCCCGGCGGCAACAAGGCCTGCGGCCTGCGTCGCCTCTGCCGTGACCTCGCCGGTCGCCGCATTGAGCGACAGGGACGGCGTAGCCTGCTCCACCGCCTGATAGGTTTCCTTCGGAATGCTGTTGATTGCCTCGGCAAGGTTTGCGACCGTTTCGCTTACGGGCAGCGTGCCGCCCTTCCCCTCCACGGCGTCATACGCCGCGCCGACCGCCGTAATGATGCGGTCAATTTCGGTCTGTACACTCATAAGTAACCTCCTCAAATAGCTGCAAGAGCCGTTTCAATTGCATCGGTGAGACTCACCGTGCCGCCGGATGTATAGCCTGCCGCAATGGCGACGGAGGTCGTCGTCAGGCCGTCCATCGTCTTGGACACCGCGCCGTTATTGGGCATCGTGCCCTCGACGAGCGTGCCCGCTGCATCGACAAAAACGTCACCGTCCAACACATTTGCCGCTGTGGCAGTAACGCCGGACACGTCCTTATACTTTGCCGGGATGGCAGCAACGCTGACCTTCTTGAGAACCTTTCCGGCCGTAGGCGTGATATCCTGCGCCGCCTCGGTGGGCGTGGCGGTTTTTTCCTCCAATACGATTTGGACGGTACCTTCGCCGCTGTGCTTACCGGCGGGGATGGTATACGTCTGATTGTCCTTCGTCGCGTCGAGCGTCTTGCTGACGCTGCCGTTATTGGGCATTGTACCGGCCACGGTTCTGCCGTCCGCCCCAACAAAGACCTTGTTCGCCAGCACGTCGCCCGCTGTGGCGGTCGTTGCCGAAACGTCCTGATAGTTGTCGGGGATAGCGCTGACCGTCACGCCTGACAGACCGTAGTAGCCCTGATCCGGCACAACGCTCTGCTGCTCCTTGGTGGGTGTGACCGTCTTGCCCTGCAGCTGATAGTTGCCGCCGCCTGCGACACCCTTGACCGTACCGGTGCCGTTGTGGTAACCGGCAGGAATGGTGTAGCTCTCGCCCTCCTTGACGGAAGCATCAATCGCGCCGTTATTCTTGATTGCCGCCGCCTTGGTCGCCAGCTCGTCCAGCTTGTCCGTCGCCGTAGCGAGGCCTAGGCCGACAAGCCATGTGCGGATTTTGTTTCTCGCCGTTTGCAGTCTTGTAATTTCGGTTTGTGTGCTCATCATTTACCTCCTAAATCGTCCCCAACAGGGCATTGATGTTGCCGACCGTCCGGCTGACCGCAGCAGCCGTAATCGGCAGGGTATTGTCCTCGTTTTCCAGCCCGTCGACCGTGTTGACGGATAGCGTGTTGGTGTTCTCGTCGAGCAGCAGGCCGTGCCCGATGTTGTAGCCTCCGCCGCCGCCTTGTGCAAGGATCGCGTCCAACGCCGCCTTGACGTTCGCCACCGTGTCAGACCCGACCTTGCCGGAATAGGCCACGCTTTCCGCCGAAAGAGGAACCTGTGTCAGCGACCATGCATTCACCGGCGGTGTGCTTGCCGCGTTGTAGCTCAGCGTCGCGACGGCAAGCCTCGAATTGCTTACCCATGCAGCAAACGAAGCGACCATGCCGCCCAAGAACCGCACCAGCGGCAGCAGCCAGTAAATTCCCCCGGAGGTATCCACCTTCAGGAGAACCTGCTTCCCGGCGCTGTACGCCGCCGAGATTTCCGGGAACGTCGCCGCGCTGCTCAGCGTTTCGCCGGAGAGCGTGGCAGAAAACACCGCCACATCCTTCTTCGCATTCAGCGCCTCCAGCGCCGCCTTGACGTTGGCTACCGTCGTCTCGCCGATAGTACCGGAGTACGTAATATCCGATGCAGCAAACGTAAAGATGCGCTCTCCGGTCGCCGTAATGATGGGGTCGCCATCGGCGGCAAGCGCTGTCACCTCTCCGGTGTAGCCATTCGCGCCAACAACCAGCTCGCCGACTTCCGGATCGCGAGGCCAGAACGCTAACCCGGTCAAATCAAGCGTTTCGCCTTTTACCGTTGGGAGGGCTACCTCGTCCGTAAAGCACAAGGCTTTGTCCAAATCGACGTCCATTGTCCATGTGCCCGTATTTTTTCCGAGCACAAGCGTCCTGATTCCCATCGCGTTGCCGTCGGCTTCGGGAGCACGGAAATATGCGGCGTTGTCGGCAAGCGTCGACAAGGGGATCACTGTTTTTTCTCCAATTGTCGGCGTCACAATGCAAATCACGGCTTTCTTTTGCGCAACCGCAGCCGCAATCTGTTCATAGGTGCAATCGGCAGACACCGCCCCGGACGTGTTGTTGTACGTCGCATTGACCGTCAGCACGCCTTGCCGAGCGTCCTCGCCGAAGACGTTTCCGTAAATCACCGCCTGCGGCGCGCCGGCGCTGTCCAGCGTGGTGTAAATGGTGTAGCCACCGCCGCCTGGGAATACCGCGTTTTCGTTGTAGGTCTTGATCTTCATGACCTCACCGGTCACGCCGGAGACAACGTAATCCCCTGCCGCCGGATAGGGGCCGTCTCCGAATTCGTTCTTGTAGAACCCATCCACGGCAATGCTGGCCGGCGTGTCGTTCACAATATAGAGTTTCCCCGGCTCGCCCTGTTCTCCCGTGTCTCCCTTCGGGCCCTGCGGGCCGGGGTCGCCTTTCTCGCCCTGCGGCCCCTGCGGCCCCGCTGCGCCAGTGTCACCCTTTTCGCCCGTGTCACCCTTCGGGCCCTGTGCGCCCTGCGGGCCGGTCTCTCCCTTCGGCCCCTGCGGCCCCGTTGCGCCGGTCTCACCCTTGTCGCCCTTCAGCGACGCGAGCCATTCCTCCTCTGTTCCGGTGTAGCCGTTTTTTACCGCTAAGCCGTATGCGGAAATGTAGTATCCCTTCCACTGCGCCTCTCCGTCTCCGGGTGCAATGTGCTCTGCGACGTATCGCCGCAGATTCAAAATCGCCTCGTTGAACAGCACGACCTCGTTGTTGTACCGCTCAGCCTCGCCCATCTCGCGGTAGATCATCGCCTTGAGATAGTTCTTGTACACATCGCAAAACGGCGGCTTCACATACAGCTCCGTCTGCATATCCTTTTCTGCGTCGTACTGGATGATGTCCTCCAGCGCAATCAGATAAATATCCTGCTGAATTTCTGCCTCAATTTGGTTCACCATCTCGACCTTCTGCGCCGTGTTGAACACATTCGGCACGACGGCATCGATATAATCGATCAGTTGCTGCAGTTTCATATCTCACCTCATTGTAGCGCGATAACGGCGGGAGGGTTTCCCGCCGTATCGTTTTTTCTCAGCTCGTCGCGAGCGTCAGTTCCTTCCACGTGGCAGTCGTTCCGTTCGCCACGCAAATATATACTTTCGGGGACGAGGCATCCGTCTTCACCCACAGGGTGCCGACCGGCAGCTTGTCCGATGCTGTCGGTACAGTCGTCTTTACCATCACGCCCGTCAGCTCGGTGCCGTTCTCCGCAAGGCTGGCTTCCTTTGCCTCCAGCTTCTCGCGCACGACCAGCTCGTCCACGATGACCTTGCCGGGAAAGCGCGTGCTTTTCATGCGCTCACCCCTTTACAGCGTGCTTCCGCTCGGCACGCCGAAGGCCATCATGCCGCGGAAGTCCACGAAGCCAAGGCCGTAACGGGCGTATGCCTTCCACAGGTTCTCGTCGTTGTCGCCGAGCTCACTGCGTACCTCAAGGTCGCAGCGCTCCTGATAGATCGCAACGTCCGCAGTCTGGATGTACGTTTCGTCGAGCAGGATCCACGGCGAGCCACCCGCCGTGATCAGCGGCTCTACGAAGTCGTTAAGATACGAGCAGGTGTAGATGTTCAGCGCGCCGTACAGCGGATTGATGCCGTTGTTGGCATTCTCCGCCTGCTTGTAGCTGGCCACGGCCGTGGTCACGTCGTACACAAGCTTCGCGTCCAGCGTCGGCAGCAGAATTGCCGAGGGATGCAGCGACAGGGTGTTGCCGTTGTCGTCCTTCTGCGTGGCCATCTTCATGCAGGCCGCAAACAGGACCTCGGAATTGAACGTGTCCTTGTAGAGGTTCGACTGCTTGCCTCCCGCCACCTTCGGCGCGTGCTCCTTGGAAAATACGCACTTGCCGTCCGCGCCGCGGGTGTCAAACTCCCAGTCGTTGCGCTTGTACTTCTCGTTTCCCTGCAGTGCGTTGCCCAGCATGGCGGCCATGTTTCTCGCGCGGCCTCTGTAGTACGAGCGCAGCAGCTTCTCGGGCTTATCGCCCAGCGCGACAAGAACGTTGTCGTCCATCATCTCGCGGGACACGCCAAAGCCGCCCTTGTAGGTGACGTTCGTGATCGTTTTGTCATAGCCCTCCTGGAAGCCGCTGAACGGATAGGTGCCGTTTTCACCGACCGGCATCATTTCGTCCATTTCGGTCAGGGAGCGATAGTTCTCTGCCCAGTGATTTGATGTCTTCTTCTTGAAGACCTTGAACAGCATGTCCTCCTGCTTCTCGATGTCCTCCGCTCTATGCTCCAGCATCGCGGCGATCGGCTTCTGCACGTCGCCGTACAATGCCTTCAAAAGGCCGGAGGCCTCGGAAAGTACAACTCTCATAGATGTCCTATCTCCTTTCTCAGAATCTGACGCGAACCTTGCTGCCCGCGGCAGTGCCGTCGTAGCTGACCACCTCGGCCACGCCGCCGGAGGTCGTTGCAGTGATCTTTTCACCGCTCGCGTCAAGGGTGTATTTTGCGCCCAGCGCGATACCGGTCGACGCGGCGGACAGTTCCGTCTCGTACACCGTGTCGTCGCCGACGCGGATGACGGCGATATCCTCGCCCGCCGTAGTGGCAGGGATCTCCGTCATGCTGATGTATTCCGGCTTGGTCGTGCCGGACGCAATGGCCAGCTTGCCGCTGGAAAATGCCAGCGCCGTGCCGACCTTGATCGACAGGCCGCCCGTGACCGGCTTGTATTCAAAGTGGTCGGGCTTTGCCTTGTCGTAGCTGTAAGGCAAAAACATAAAATCATTCCTTTCTAGCCCTTCATGCGCTTTGCGAAATCCGCACGGATTTCTTCATCGCTCATCCACGGGCACATTGTTTTGTAAATTTTCATTTCACGGTCAGAGACCTCCGTTCCGCCGTTGGCCGAAGCGTTGATCCCCTTCATGTGGCTTTTGGATTCGGCATTCTTCGCCGCCTGTCGCTGCGCCGCAGCGCGAAGCGTCTGGATGCGGTCGAAGTTCGCGACCTTGAAGGCCTCCAAAAAGCTGATATTCCCACGATTGACCAGCCTCCGAAATTCCGCCCCGGTCGGAAGCTCTGTAATGTCGTTGATCGACTGAATGCTTGGGTCGAGCTTCTTGATTTCCTCCAGCTCCTGCCGAACGATCTGTGCCATATCCGGCTTTTCTTCCGGCTTGTTTTCCGGTTTCTCGCGCAGGCCCTGCACCGTCGGAGAGCTCTCAATTGCCTGCTGTAAGCTTTCCGGCGTCAGCCGCCCCTCCTTCAGCTCGCGGCTGAGCTGCTCTGCCTTCTGTGCCTCCTGCCATGCGCGGAACTCCTCCATATTCGTCACGGGCTTGTTGTCGTGGTACCGGTCGATCAGCCCTGCCCCTGCGAAAATGGCCTGCAGCTCTTCCTTGTGTGCCTTGCCGGTCTTCTCGCGCTCCTGCGTCAATGCCTCCTGCACCGCCTCGTTGATCTGTCTCTGGCGGCGTTCCTTGGCCTGCTTCTTGCGTTCGTCCCGGCTCATCGGTGCCGGAGCACCGTCCTCACCTTCGTCAATGGGAGGATCGACGACATCCTCCGTATTTTCGGGCTCGCTCTGCGTGTCCTCCGGTTCAGTGCCTGCGGGGTCAGCGACCTCCCCGTCTGTAGCATCCGGCTCCGGAGCCGGTTCCTCGCTTGGCTGTTCCAGCCCAAACACTGCGTAGTAATCCGCTTCGCTCATTGACATAGCTTTCCTTCTCCTTTACTTCTTGTTCTTTCCGGTGCGCAGATCATTGCCCCGGATGGTCTTCGTGTCGCTGCTGCCCTTCTGCGGGTGCCGCGCCGGGATAGACTGGGTCGCGGTCGTGCTGACCTTGCCCTCATAGCCGCCCTTTTCGCTCATGTCCGCCCCTCCTTTCTCCCGTTTTCCGTTTCTCACGGACTAAGGGTTTTCTTCCCTTGCCTCCATTATCATCGAAAACCCGTGTCAGTTTTCGCATATTTTCTACGCTTTACGCGTTATTTTCGTTTTTGTCATTGCGAAGGCGCAGCCACCCACGGCGCCCCTTACCAATCTGCAGCCGCCCATGGCTCCCCTTGGTAAGGGGAGCTGTCACGCGGGACGCGTGACTGAGGGGTCGCCAGTAAGAAAAGACCGCCGCAGGGCTCCCCTGCGACGGTCTCCGCTCAATTATGCCACCAAACCTTGTCCGGATCTGTGTTCGGATATTCCGTCATCAGCAGCACGGTTTTCTGTTCTGACGTCAAATTCAACCCGTTGATATATTCTGTGATTTTATCCTTTCGCGCTTGACCCTTGATCTCTTTGCCGTCCTCGTCGCGGTCGGACGTAGCATCCCGTGCCATCCGGTAGAATTCATAGAACACCTTGCAGGGAATCCCCGCGCGGTAGGCCTCCGTTAGTTTTTCGTAGGCCTTCTCGTTCAAAATCGTACCGAGCGCCGCATAGATTTTCTTTTCTGTCAGATTCTGTGCCAGAATTGCCCGCACCTTATCCTCGGTTGTAACTTGGGCGTCCCCAGCGTTTTTCTTTGCCTGCTTCACGGCGGCGGTTGCTTCCTCCGCTGTCATCCCGGCTGCAACATAGTTGTCGAAAGCCTCGGTTTTTGCCGGTACGATGCTGTAATACTGGAGGGCCTCCCGCACAAGCTGCTTCTGCTGCTTCGTGTAGCGCTGCTTTTCAATCCACCGCGCCATTTCCAGCGCCTGTTCTGCCGCAGAAAGCTCCTCGTCGTCATACAGCTCCTTGTATTTCTCGTAGGCCTCCATGATCTTCTCCCAGCTCATCCCAGCCTCCATCATCTGCCCGAATGCCTCGTCACGGCTGTTGTTGATCATGACGCTGTACATTCTTGCTTTCTGCGCATCGGTCAGGTCAGCCTCGTTGATGAGCCGCCGCTTCGCCATGCCCTGCTGCTGCGAGGTCAGGTCATCCCGCTTGTCGATCGCCCGAATGGTCTGCATAATTTCGTAAAGCTCCGTTCCGTCAGCTCCTTCCTCCCGCAGCTCCTTCCAGAGCTCCGTCTGTTTGACAGAAAGCCCGCTGCGCCCGGACGCATAGAATGCTCTGGCTTCCGGCGTAGAATACACGCCGAACAGCGCCTGCCGGATCGCATTTAGCGCATTGCCGTCCGTCGCAAACTGTAAGCGCTCCTTGTCCTTCGCGCCGGTAATTCTGCCGCCCTCGGTCAGTGCCAGCAGTCCCTTTCCGGTTTTCTGCGCCTGATTTCCGCCCGGCAAAATTTCAGCAGCGAATTCCAGCGCTGCCAGCCCTGTGTCTCTGCTGAGCAGCCCGCTTTCGAGAATCGCTTCGACAACGTTCTTTCCCTTCCCGTACACATTCGGCAGCGGCAGAGTCTTGTCGCCCCATCCCGCAAGGCTTGCAAGGTTCGATACGAACGGAATATCGTTGGAAATATTCTGTGCTGTATCGCTCAGTGCATTTCCGAGGTCAAAGCTTTCGCTCGGCTCCGGCACGTTCTCGAACACTTCTTCGTCAAACAATTCCTTCGAGACCTGATTGAACAGATACCGGATCCCGTCATTGGTCGAAAGCCCATTGCCCGACGCGATAAAGTTCGCGCTGAGGCCGATCAGGTCAAACGGAGCCGGTGTTCCTCCGTAGGCTTCCTCCGCAACGCGGTTCAGGATGAATGCTCCCAGCAGCGTCTGAGCTACCACGCCAATCAGCATTCGTATCGCCGTTGCTTTCCCGTGCTCTCGCTGTACCTTGCGGAATTCCTCCGGTACATCCCGCAGCAGAAACTCCCAAGAATTGAGGTTTTCAATCTGGAAGCGGTTGATCATTTGTCTTACCGGGTTTTTGGCATGGAAGGCAACCGGCTTTGCGCCCTTGGTTCGGTCTCCCATCAGGCTGCGGGCATAATTGTCCGCAAACCGCATCGCGTCCTCGTGCTCCATCGGCTTTAAGCCCTTTCTCCCGCCGACTGCGTCCAGATATGCCGCTCTCGCCGCAATGGTAGAGAGCACCCGGTCGGTAAACTCTGCCGGTGTGAACATGGCGCTCAGCACCTTCTCGCCCAGCTTGCTGTTGATGTAAGAGATTCCGCGCTTTCCGGTAAGGAAGTCGCTTTCCAACGTGAAGTCCTTCAGCTTCCCTGTCGTAAATTCTCCGATTGCCCGCATGATCGCCGTTTTCGAGCGCGTTGCCGTCAGCAGCGGCAGCTGCGCCGACTGGTTCAGTGTCGTTGAAATATTGCTTGCAACCTTCGATATGCTGAAAATTCTTCCCGCCTGATTCATTACGTTCAGGATTTTCGCTCCCGGCCCCACGCGTCCGACCGAATGCTCTAGCCCTCGGTCGCCGCTGTACTGCTTCCCGGCCAGAATGTCCGTATAGGTTTTTAACCAATCCACAAGGCCGCTGTATCGCGTGTTGTTCTCCTGCTCTCCGATCAGCTCATCAATGAGGCTGTCCAGCCGCTGGTTGATTTCTTCTGCGCTCAGCAGCTCGTCTCCTTCGATTTGCCCGACATCCGCAAGAAACGCTTCCTTCTCCTCAAGGTCTCCGCTCCGCGACATCTGGATTGCAGCATCAAGCGCGCCCGTGAAGTCTCCCGCAACACCCTGCCGCAAAAAGCTCTCTGTGATTCTCAGCTTTCGGATATCGTCAATGTGGAAAATTACGTCTCCGATGTAGCTGATGTAGGATTCAAAGGCCCCGACGATATCGTATTCCGTCTTGTCTGTCATGCGGTGCTGGAAGAACGGTGTCCAGCGCTTGTTCGGCCGGAGATCCTCGGTGCGTCCTGCAATGCTGGCCGGAAGGGTGGTTGCATTCTCGCTGAAGCCCATTCGTTCCAGTAAGCCATTCAAAAGATTCACCTTGTCGTTGGTCGTCATATGCGGCGCATAGAATTCGATCTTCCCGATCGGCTCCTCTCCGTGTGCAACCAGCAAATCAACAATCGCGTCGTAGTACTCATCAAAGGCTTTTCGGTATTCTTCCCTTGCCCGCTCGCACTTCTCGGTGTCAATGCCGGAATCCTTCTCCCCTGCCTTCTCCTGCTCGGCCAGATACTGCGCATACTTGGCGACCCACTCTGCTTCCTCCGAGCCGAGGCCGAATTCTCTTGCTTCATCACTCGTCGCAGCCCGCAGATCTTCATCCTTCTTGATTTCCCCCGCTGCGATTTTCTTGGCAATATTTCCCGCTGCCGAGGTCAGGGTTCTCTTGTTCTCACTGCGGTTGATTTTTTCCCTGTAGCCCTCCAGATCGAGCAGCATATGGACGTATTTGCTCTCGGCCTTGTTGAGCTTCTCCTGTTTCCCGTCCGTCCCCTCAAAGGTACGCATCCGGTCGAACTGTCGGTTCGTCCACCGCATTTGCTCCGCTGTATTGCGGATTACCGGCTCAAACAGATACCGGTTGATTTTTTCACCGGCCTTGTCGCCGAAGATGCGCAGCATCGACCGTCTGGCCGTCCGGTAGTTCATCGTCAGCAGGCTTTCTGTCCGAAAGGTTTCCGTTCCCGCTGCAATTCCTCGCTCAGAGGGAAATAGCTGCATCACCTCGTTCAGAACGCCGTTTCGGATTGCCCGCTTTCGCATTGTCAGCAGATCCTCGCCCAGCATCCGTTCGCTCATGTAAAGGTTCGCAAGCTCGTTGACTGCCCGGTAGTTCATCCGCTGCGGGATATCCTGTGCGCTCACCTTCCCATTGGCAATGCACCACGCAAATTTCGCCTCGGCGCTGCCGTTTTTCCAGTTGTACCGCCTCATGAGCTTCTTAATTGAGTTTTCCACCTGCTTCCGTGCGCGAGCCGAGGCTAGGATTTCCGGCGTTGCTTCATAGTCGGCTACGCTGCCGTCAATTTTGATGCCGAGCTTTTCCATAGCCGGTGTCCCGACGAACGCAAGCTTCTCCGTTCTTCCTTCGCTTGTTTTCAGCACAGGGTCGCCCGTCAGCGTCCGTTTGTTTTCTTCCAGGATCTTCAAGGCCTCTGCCTTGCTGTACCGTGGTGCCATTGCAAGGTTATCCTGCTGTACGGCCTTCCACGTGCCGTCTTTTCGCCTCTGAATGCTCCAAACCTGTCCGGTCACGGATTCCAGCGCTTCCACCGCTTCCATCGGGCTGAGCTTCGTGCTTCTCGACCACAACGGCTTATAATAGCCGTATTCCGTTCCGAAGCGCTTCTTCTCAGCCTTCAGCTCCGCCTGTCTGTCCCAATATGCCTCAACCGCCTCACCGATTTTCTGCCGGAGCTGATCCGGAGACCTCCGCATTTCCTCGATTTTTTCTTCCTGTCTGCCTTGCAGGACGTTCCGTTCTCTCGGCGCATCCGCGTCTCCGATGCTCTCAACCCGCTGCCGGTTCAGTTTTTTCGCTGCCGCCGCATCTGCATCCGCCTGTGTTGGCCGCCACGCCATGCCGATCGCCTCGTTGACCAGCTCCTCTCTGGTTCTCTCATCGTTCGCGGTGTAATCAATGGCGTTGATCCCCATTTCCGTCAGATCGCGGAAGGTTCCCAGTGAGGACGAGCGCGGTAAGATCACCTGCTGCACGCTTGCAATCGGGACCGTCCCGTTGACCTCCGTCCCGCTGCGGTAAACAACGCTGACCTCGCCCTCGCTGTCGTCATCCAGCAGTGTGATCGCCCCGGAATTTAACCCTTCCCGTAGATCGGCCTCGCTCAGGTTGTTCACCACCGTCAGCTCCCCGGCCTTTTCGCTGGCCGCAAGAGAGAATTTTATCTTCCCCTCTTGACTTTTTTCTGTATCTTGGCGTATACTATCTGTAGACGCAGAGTTGACGGTCGAAACCCTCCCTCCCAACGATTGGCTACCGTTGGTGAAAGATTCGGCGGTATTCATCTCTGCGTTAGCCTTTTCCGGCAGCTTGAACTTTGCACCGTCTGTCGTGTAAATTCGATGCACTTTATATCGGTTCCCCTTGGTTTGTTTAACCACCACGGCCATGTTTGCCCGTTCGCCGTTGATTTCTACTGGTGCGGCAATGGTCGTCGTTTCATGTCCACGCCCCTTATGGTCCTCATGTCCGCTGATCTCTATGCCGCGCTTCAGCACATCCTTTAACAGCAAAAATCCGGTTCGTCGTGCATCTTCTGCCGACGGACTTTTTTCTTTATAGTTCAAGCTATTATTGATTTCGCTTTCATCAAATTGAATTACGCCGAAGCCCGGTCGTTCAACTTTATAGCCAATTTTTTTCAGCTCCCCGACCAGTTTTTCTCTTGCCATCCTTGTACTTAGTCCGGCATAGTCCCTTGTGTTGACTTTCCCGACTGGCTGCATTCCCGCAATTTCGTTCCGGTGTCTTTGCAGCTGTTCCCCAATTCCGGCTTCTTCGTCGGCACTCATGGCGAAATAATCTGCGCCGTTCTCCGGCAGCACCGTATCCTCGTCCCCATAGTCCGGCGCAGTTTCCTTTCGCTGCTCTGCGGTCATGTCTCGGCGGCTTGCGCTGTCCCTTGCCTCGATCTCACCGGCGCTGTTGCGGTACATCTGGTAGTACCCCTCGCTCGGATTGCCGATTTTCCGGTCAAGGTCCAGCAGCTTCCGGAACCATTCATTCGGCCAAAGCTCCTCGTAGAGCTTGTCCTGCTCCGCCTCCAGCTTCGCGTATTTTCTGCCATCCTCGCTGTCCGCATCTGCAAGGAACAAGCGCTCCAGCTCTCCGTCCAGCTCTTTGTACCGAACATAGCGGTTCTGTTCCTCCCGGCTCAGCTCATTCATGAGCTTGTCATACCGCCTTTGCAGTCGGTCGGAGATAGAATCCCCGCTTTCATAGTCCTTTCGCGCCCAGTATTCCGGACTGGTACCGCCGGAGAAGCCCTCGTAAGCCTGAATCGCGTGCTGTATTTCGTGCAGCAGCGTGTCCTCCGGTGCGTTTTTCAGCTTGTTGCTCAGGTGGATCGCATTTTCCTGCGCGGAATAGTAGCCATTCTCGCCTTCTTCCAGCTTCTCAAAGATGATTTCCGTGTCCCGCAGCTCCGGATAAGCTGCAAACAGTGCATCATGCCGCAGATAATCCGCTAGGACTTTCCCCTCGGAGTAATCTCGGCTCTCTCTCTTTGCCTCCAAAGCAGCAGCATAGTCCTCAAATGCACTCCCGAATTCGTCGGCAAGCTGACGGTACAGCGTTTCGTCAAAGCTGCCGCTGTCCGCTGCATTAACATATTTCCTGAGGATGTTTCTCTGCTGCTGCGTCGTTACCTTGCTTATCAGTGCGTTCCATCTCCGGTTATACTCGCGCAACGCTGTACTTCGGTCAATTCCTCTCCGTTCTCCGCTTCGGTCAAGCCGCATCCCGCTGTCGTCGATCTCAAAGCGCCACTTTCCGTCTTTTCCCTTGTGCCAGCCGGTCGCCTTTCGGATGCTCTCCATGTCCGCGCCGATGTCTTCCATCTCCTGCGCGTCCCGCAGCGCCTGTACATTTGCCGTTTTCGCCCGTTCTCCCGCATAGGAGAGCTTCGTTTTCCCGTCATCTCCCACGCCGCGCCTTGTCATGGCTGCGGCGTTTTCGTTTGTCTGCGGAAGATTCCCCGCCTCTGCCATCGCCCGCTGCACCGTTTCTCGGTACTGTGCCGTGTTGGTGTTGCGGAAGCGGTTCATTCCAGCATAAGCGTCTGCCAGTGTCTCCGCCTCAATCTGCTCGTCGTCCTCCACAACGCCCCGGTATGCCCGCAGATACTGCTCCACTGTCTGACGGTACTCCGCCTCGTCGAAATTCTTGCGGATTTCATCGGCAATCGAGCGTACCAGCTCTCCCCGTCCATGCACAAGATTGTGGAATTCCTCATGCTCGACGAGCTGCTCCGGGTCAAACGTCAGGCTGTCTGCCTTTGCAACGATCTTTCTCTGTCTCGGGTCGGTCACCGCGTCGGCGGAATAGTATTCTCCGTCGTCGCCCTTCACGTTCAGCTGCCCTGCAATATAGGTAACGGAAATTCCCTTCGACCTCGCATTCTCCACTGCCCGCTGCATACCCTCGTCATACCGCTCCTCCGGTATCACCGCGCAGTAGGTCTCCGGGTCGCCTCCGTCGATCAGCTCTGAGTTGGCAGTGTCCCAGCTCAGTCGCCCGAATTGGGCGATTCGACCGTTGATCCGTTCTGCCCGAAGATTCGCTGCACGATCCTGTTCGCCATCTCCTGCTCCTCCGGCGTTAATGGCGCTTCGTGATCCGCCGCTCTCCAGGCCGCCAGCTTGGATTCCGGGATCCATACCTGCATCCCGTCCTTCGCCCTCACGCATACTCTCCGTTCTGCCATTGTTCAGCTCTCCTTTCTCCGCCCCGGCCGTCATGGCCTCGGCAATTTCCGCATGCAGCTGCTGCACTTGCTCCGGCGTCCCGCCGCCCTGCGGCTGCGTCGGCGTCTCCATCCCTGGCTGTCCCTGCGTTCCCGTCTCCGGCAGCGTCAGCATCCCACCGCTCAGGCCGCCGGATGCAGCCTCCGGTGCGCTGTTCGTTCCCGGCTTCACATTCTGCGCAATCCAGTTTCCTGCCTCGTTCGAGATAAAGTCGAGCGCCGCTCTCATCTGGTCGACCGTTTCCTGCTGGCCTGCAAGGTAGGTTTCGTCCAGCACAGCCTTGACATCCTGCGAGTACTGATATACCGCTGCAACACGCTCGGCCGCCTGTTCCTTCGTAAGCCGCTCTCCGTTGGCCGTGAGCGCGCTGTACTGCGCCTTCACGTCATCAATCATGCTCTCAATGCGCTGCTTTGCCGCCTTCGTCGTGCGCATCGTCCGCAGCCCGCCGTCGATCATGGCAAACGCGAACGAGCTGAGTAAGCCGGAAATCACCTCGCCGGTCGTCGGCTTTTCATCCGCCGCCAGATACCCGATCGCCTGATTCACCGTCGAAAACGTCATGCTTGCCGTCGTATTGCGCAGGAAGTCCATAAACGGCGTCATCAGCCCTTTTTCTGTCAGCCTCTGCGCAATCCCGGTGCTGACCAGCTCCTGCGCCAGATTCCCCGCCGCGCCCTGGATGCCGCTGACGAGGATATTTTTACCATATTTGCCGGTCGTGATCTCGCCGGTCGCTGCATTGCCCGCGTCGCGGATCGCCTGCGCCGTCGCAAACGAGAGCGCTCCTGTGGCCACTCTGGAGCGCAATGCGCCGCCCGCCGTGCCGACGACCTTGCCTGCCACGCCGCCCGTCGCCGCCATCAGTCCGAGATTGCCCACCGTACTGCCCGCATAATAGGAGACCGGATTCTGCTGTGCCGCAGCCGCCGCGCTCTCCTTGAACGCGCGGTAGTCCATAATGGCATTCTTCTTTGCGCCCTCTCCGCCGAAGAACGATGCCGCACCGGTTCTCACCGCCGAGGCTACCGAGGCTAACCCCGTCCCCTGTGCAAGGCCGTAGCCCACTGACTGCATCCACGTGTATTCCCTCTGTACCGTCCGGTCAAGGTATTCATACGCCGCGTCCTTGCCCTCCGTCTCGTACAGGTAGTTGAAGATCCTTACCGTCTCCTCCGGCAGGTCCTTCCACATTTCGTGTGTGGCCTTGGTGTTGTTGTCGTCCTGCACCTTCACGAGCGTCTGCGCATCCGGATCCCCGTTGATATAGTCGTAGTACACGTCCTTGTACAGGTGATCCAGTCCGCCGCGGTATTCGTCCTTTGTCTTTCTCGTCGTGCGGTACTGGCTCTTTTCGTCGAAATCCTCCCGATTCTGCAAGTCCGTGTATTTGTAATAATACACCGCCTGATAATCCCCGGCGGCGCGCTTCTGCTGCCCCTCGAGGATCCTCTGCTTTCGCTGCTCGTTCTTGATTTCCTTGTCCAGTGCTGCAAGCTTCTCGCTGTCCGCCTCTGTGCTCACCCATTGGTTCCCCTCTCGGCGTCCTCCGGGATGCTCCGCCCTGCTTCGCTCTGCGGTCAGCTGCTCCACCCGCTCCTGCGACGCGGTGATCTGCTTGCTGATTTCCTGCAGCTCTGCTGCAAGGTTTTCCATTGTTTTTGCCTCGCCGTATTCCTTCTGCACGCGCTCAAACCGCATTTTTTCGGCCTGTGCCGTTCCCAACCGCCGGGAGTAGTATTCTAACCTCCGGTATTCGTTCTCCTTCTCCTGCGGCGAATTCCAGCCCGCCGCCTCTCTTTTCTCGACATATGCCTTCTTCCGCTCGTAGAGCTTCCGCGCATTGGCCTCGGCCTCCTGCTTCCTCCCCGCGGCAAGCTCCACGTCATACTGGTCTCCATAGGTCTTCTGCAGCTCAGCGCCGCGCTGTACCGCCGCCCGCTGCTCCTGCGGTGTCAAAAAGCCCAGCTTCCGCCGCTGCGTCTGGTCGATTGGCATTGTCATCTGCCCCATCGGTGCGCTCAGCGCCGCCCCGGTCTGCGCCCGCTCCGTTATCGACCTCGGCTGCTGTGCGGCTGTCGGCTTCTGTGTCATCCGCTTTTCCATCGCGGTCATCGTGCCGTTCAGCAGCGCCTCATGTCGGCGAAGCTCGCTGTCAAAGCCCTGCAGCTCCTCCGGCGTGAAGTAATCGGCGTACCTCTGGAAGTATGCCCGCTGCTTTTGAAGTGCGCTGAGCATCCCGCTTACCCTGCCGCGCTGCGCCAGCAGCGGCTTTGTCCGCAGGTCGTTGTCCAGCGTCGTCAGATCTTTCCGCAGTAAATCCATGCCGGAGGCCTCGTAGGCCTGCTGCCTTTGCTGTGCAGTAATTCCGAAATGCTCCTCCATGTACTGCTTGTACCGGTTCCCCTCCGCTGCCTTCTGCCGTCCCTGTTCAATGGCTTGCTCCCAGCGTTTCCTCTTGTCGGCTGCGCTTTCGTCGTTGTATCCCATACTTGCTCCTTTCACGGTTCTCTCCCGCACTCTCTTTCGAGAGGCGGGAGAAACCTTGTATCGTTTAATTCAGCATCGCGGTGTTGCGGTTCTGCAGATCACTTCTTGCCTTTCCGCCGGACGTTTTCCCGTTATACCCGCCGTCGAACTCTCCGCTTGCTCCATAGTACAGGCCAAGCCAGCCCATCAGTTCGTCCGCGTCGTAGCCGGATTTTTCCAGATAGTCGAGCTCGGCTTGAATGCTATCAAGGCCGCCCTGTTCATAGGCCTGTGCCAGCGCCGAACGTTTTTCCCAGTCGATGAGCTTTCCCGTGCTCTTCCCGCCGTATCCGCCGGAACCCGCCGACGCTTGCGCCGCAAGATATCCCTGCCAAGCATCCGCCTCTCTCCGGCTCATGCCCGCTGCGGCCAGCTCGTTGTCGTCCGGCGTGTAGCCCGTGGCCATCAGATTCATGAGGTTATCCTTCTTCGCCGCCGAGATCTGGTAATCCGTGTACGCCTGATCCGACGTCGTCGTCCCCACCGGCACGCCCAGCACCTGCGAAACATAGTCGTCCGCACGTCCCAGCGTCGCCCAGCGGTTCATTGCGTCGGCGATCAGCGTCTCATATCCGTTCTGCTGCAGCTGCAAGCGCGTCAGCTCCTGTTGCTGTCCGCTCAGATACCGGCTGTACGCATTCGCCTCCAGCTCCGGCACCTTGTCGGCCAGCTGCGAGCGGTAATAATCCCCCGCCTGACTTGCCGCCGTAATCGCCGCCGAGGACGGCACGCCCTGCGTCATTCCGGCATAAGCGCCCATGGTATCCCGCATCCCGCGGTCAGCCTCCCGCAGATACGCCCTGCGATACGCCTGCATCGAGGGATCCGTCTCCGGGTCGTAAGAAAACGGCTCGCTTCCTACCTTCCCGATCTTCTCCAGCGTCGCCGTCAGCCCCGCGCCCGCGCTGCCTCCGACCGCCGGTGTCGTCTGCGGCAGATACGCCGCGTAATTCTGCGTCGTCGGATATTGACTTTCCATTCCGGTGCCCCGGATTTTTTCATTGCGCTGCTGCTCATAGATCGCCGCCAGCTCCTTGTTCCCCGCTGCGTCTGCGGCCTTCATCAGGGCCATGTAGTCCACATTGGGATCATAACTCCATGCCATTTTGTTCTCCCTCCTCAAAATTGTTCGCTGCCCTGCCGGAGATCCAGCCCGAGCCCGAAGATCTTCCACACGCCGTTTCCCGTGACCCTCAGCCGGAAATGGTCGCACCGCCTTGGCAGGATCGGCAGATATACACTCTGCTTTGTCATTGCCTCAATGGTCTTGACCGTAATCCAGTCCCCGGTCGAATCGTACCGGATCGCCACCGTCACCGTTGTATTGGCTTCAATTACAAGCCGCAGCTGCACGCGGTGCACGCTCTTTCGGTTCATCGTCTGCATCGTAATGTCCCCAAGCTCCGCCACTGCCGCGATTGCTCCCTCCTGTGTCGTGGTCGAATACCGGTCCAGCAAGTCCCCCGCCAGCGCCCACACCGTGTCAGTACCGCCATTCGACGTCTCCAGCGCAAGCAAGCCGCCCTGTGCCGCCGTGAACGTTGTCAGGTTGAGCTCCTGTTCCCGCAGCCATATGCCGCGCCATACGTCGAACACATACAGTGCCTTGACCCCGCTGTTTTCCTTCGCGCAGAGGAAATACTTCTGCCCGTCCGACCCTGCTGCTGCATCGCTCAGCACCACGCTTCCAAGCGCCTGATCGCATTTTTCCGGGTAGCCGCCTGAATACGCCATCACGCCGACGTTGGATAGATACAGCAGCGTGTTGTCGGCCATTGCAATGCTCTTTCCGCAGCCCGGCTTCACGCCGTTGGCCGCCAGCTCCTGCAGCTGGTAGGTGTCCGGCTTCGCCCCGTAGATGCGGTAAATGTAGTCGGCTTTGAAAAATGTCGGATATCCGTAGGCGGTGCACCCTGCCGTAAAGTCCCCCGGTGTCTGAACCTCCAGATGATAACTGTCCTGTGATAGCCCCTCGAACGTGTCGAAGTTGAACGGGTCGCCGAGCTTGCTCGCATAGATTTGGCTTCCGATGGTTCCCCAGAGCCGGTTCTCGTCGGCAAAGCAATTCTCAATGCTCGGCATCCCCCGCCGGATCGTCGCCGAATCGCTGTACCGTGACAGCGTCACGCTGTCCTCAAAGCGGATGAACTCGTCATACTCCGGCGAGGTTCCCGGCGTGTAGGTCGTCGTGCTGACGGTGTTGATCTGCACTCCGTCGCGGTATACCACCAGTAGGGTGTCCGTTAAGCTTTTCTGCGCCAGCATATCGTTGTCAGCCAGATTCTCCTCCAGCTCGAACGTCCGGATCGTGTCGGGTCCGAAATATGCCGCATAAATGATCTTCGTCTGCGTCCCCGTTTTGTACGCCGGTAACGGTCCGGCCTTTGCCAGGTACGTCGGCAGCTTGAAGGTTTCCGGGTAGAACGTCAGCAGCCGCCCGCTGACCCCGCGAATAATTACCGTCTTGTTATTCTCCTCGATCGACGAACCCTCGATCGTGATGCTGTCGCCCTCCTTGAAGGGGAACATCATGCTCCATTGCGTATCGATTCTGATCGTGTTGCCCTTGGCCGGCGCGTCCTGATACGTCCCGTCGAGGAACATCACCGAACCGCTTGCATGGAATTCCTTTGTCTCTATGAAGTACCCGCAGTCCGTCCATTGTCCCTGCGTATAGACATAAGCCTTGACCGCACACGGCTCTGTCGTTGCGCTTTCGCTGAAGGTCCCGACAAGTCCTGCGTCGCCCTCCTCCGGATCTGGATAATAGGCCTTCAGACCCGCCAGCGTTGAAAAGCGCATGGTCGCCCCGTATTCCGTGTGCAGCAGCACCTTGTGCGGCATCAGCATGACCTGCCGCCCGAACGGGATGAACCTACACTCCGTCGTCACGTTCTGCATCGATACCCAGCCGAGTTCGGTGCTTCCCAGATAGATCATTCCGTTGTTCCCCAGCGACAGAAGCCCTTCCTCTAAGGCAAGCATTGCTTTTGTTCCGCTGGCAGGATACTTTTTTCGCTGCCCTCGCGTCGCGATCAGCGGCAGCTCGTCCGTCGTCAGATTCTTCGTGTCCCACAGCGTCCCGTCCGCCGCCCCGGGCGACCGGTCCAGTCCGCCGAATTGCAGCTGCACCGTTCGCTGAATCCCGCTGCCGCGCGGCATGATCGGTAAATCTCCCATATTCAGCCGTCCTTTCCCTTTGAGAGCGCCGCAATCTGCTTTCGCAGCGCCTCAAGCTCCTGCGTCAGCGTCGCGTTCGTCCCCCGCAGATCGTTTACCTGCTGCGTCAGCAGCTCGTTCTGATACCCCAGTTGCCCGACAAGGTTGCATGAAAAGCTGTACATCCGCTTCCCGTCCACCACCGAATCCCCCGTCGGCCGCGGCACCTCCGACGCATCCATAAAATTCTTGTTTGCCATATTCTCATCCTTTCCGCCCGCCGCCACGTTCCCTTCCGTAGGGCGGGCTGCCCTCAGCCCGCCGCCGCAGGCACTTTCGATTCTGTCATTGCGAAGTCGCAGCCGTTGGCAGTTCCCCCCTTTTGTCATTGCGAGGAGGGCATCAGCCCGACGTGGCAATCCGTCCCTTGGCTCCCCTGTGCAAGGGTAGCGAAGCGGCCTCGCGGTAGTGAATGACATGCCGGTGGCATGTCAGAGCCACGAGGTGACCGAGCCGCAGCGAGACCTGGCGCGCAGCGCCTGAGGGATTGCCCCCCCGTCCCCACGCCGCTTACATCATGCCCGCACCGTCCATCTCCGTACCCGGCATCTGTTGTATCATCGCCTGCTGCTGTGCCATCTGCTGCAGCATCTGCTCCTGCTGCAGCCGATCCTCCAGTCTCCGTTTGATGGCCGCAGCCGCCGGATAGTGCTGCTCCTCCATCAGGCCCCAGTACAGCACCAGCGTGTTCGTATCCTGTGGGTTTCCCAGTCCTCCGGCCTGCAGCTGCGAGGTGATCTCCTGCCACATCTGCTGGCGGTTGTTGGCCAGCGTCGAGCTCTCGTCGCATTCGAAGATAAATCGGTCATTCCACCAGAAATCACCCGCTGCATCCTGCTCGAGAAAATCCCACCGGTTCCATTCCTCAAAGGTTGTTGAGCCGTCCATCTCCGTGTACTTGTACGAGCGCGGTTCATCGGCATAGGCCAGCATGTTTTGGAAGATCGCCTCATAGATCTTCGCCCATGCCTCCTTCTTCATCACCCGCTTGGATTCCATGCGTCCTGCCGCCTGCGCCGCCGAGAACTGCTTTGCCGTGCCCGAGGTGGCAGTGGAATCCTTCCGCCCCTGGAAAGAGTCCGTCACGCCGAGGATCTGCCGCGATTCCTCGTATACACTGGCCCGCACGTTCATCTCATTGACCAGATTCCCGTCGAGCTGGATCACGTCGATCATGGTCTTCTGCGCAGGATCCTTCAGAATTACGACCCGCTGATCCTCCGGGTCGGTCGTAATGTGCGTATCCGCCGGCAGCGTCACAATTGTTCCGGCCTTCACCATCCGGTCTAGGATCTTCTTGTCGATTCGCTTGAGCGTGTTCTGCTGGTCTGCGATCTTGTCCACGTCCGAGTCGCCCAGCAGCTGTCCAAACAGGCTGATGTTCTTCTGCAAAATGATTGGGAAACTCGCCGGAACATAGTACGGAACCTTTTTCTTCGGCTCGAGCCAGTACTCTCCCGTGTTCGGATTGTACCTTGTCTCCGCGCCCTCCAGCCGGATCTCCGTTCCGGAGGCTGCCTGCAGCTCCATCGGCTCAAAGATTTCCTGCCAGTCTACATCGGCAGTTTCAAATTCCGTCCCCTCGCAGCGCGGGCAGCGATGCGGCTTCTGTGCAGCCTCGCCGGAGATCTCCGCCTCCTCCTCGTCCGCAGCATCCACCGTTGGCAGCTCCTGCTCGATCCAGCCGCAGCTCCTGCACCGCCGCATTTTCCGCGCCTGGTAGTTGTCGATATCCTGTACCACCGTATCGCCGACCCATGCAAAGCGTCCGAGTCTTCCGTCGTCGCGGCGGTACAGCATCAGGTTCAGCGTCACGATATCCTCCGCCGTTGAGCCCTCAATGCTTCTGCTCTGCGTGTCAGAATCGTTTTCCTCCTCTACCGTTACGCCAAAGGTGCGCCGGATTGCGCGCTTGGTATACGGCAGCTTCACCGCGCAGTGATCCATGTCCTCCAGGCTGGTATAAACGCCATCCTGCGGCACCAGCATCTTCGGGTGCAGATAGGTAATCGCGATATCTCCGAGTCCCTCTCCGTCTCGCTTTTCTGCGTCCCACTCCACAAGGTATGCCACCGCGCCTTGAATCGGCACCGTCCGCTCGGCCATGTCGTTCAGGCTGTGGAGCTTGAGCTGCGCCACTTTCCAGCGCAGCATGTGCTCGATCCTCTGCGCCAGCGCCTCGTCGCACTTCCGCCGCGGCGTTACCTTCGGTGCTGGAATGGTAGAGTCTACCATCGATTCGATGTTCTCCGCCACAATGTTCCGCACATGGTAGCACTGCAGGCTCTGCCCGTTCGGACGCTTGTCCTCCTCGGAAACCACCGGCCTGTAGCCCTTGTCGCCGCGATACAGCAGCTCCCGCTCGTCCATCTTGTTTCGCTCCGCCTGCCATGCAGAGGCGTCCTTCTTCAAAACCGCCTTCCAATGGTCAAGGCGTCTTGCCGTTCTTTCGTTCTCTTCCATGCAAAACCCTCCTCCGGTTTATCTGTCTCTATTGTCCGGCAAAACCGGTGTCAGTTTTCGCATATTTTCATTATTTTACGCGTCGTTTCTCGCTCCTGCCACCCCCAACAACACCCGCACTATGATTAAACCGCGCACGCGCCCGCACGCGCGCCCCCGCGCCCCCATCCGCGACGCAAAATAAAAGCCCCGCAGCACTTCCCGTGCCGCGAGGCAATTCTATTTCGCGCCGCAGCCGCGCCCTACATCGGCTCCCCCCACATCTGTCGCAGCATCGCCCGCTGCGCTATGGTGGCGTTGCGGTAATCCTCCCACATATCCGCTGTCCATTTCTCCCGCCTCCCGGTGGGCTGTTCTCTGCTCACGCTCTGCGCTCCTCTGAGCTGCAAGGTGATTGCAAAGCCCATCACCAGATCGTCGTGCTTTCCCTGCTGCGCCTCCGCTCTGCCGTCCTCGTTTTTAACAAACGACAGCATTTCCGCCAGCAGCTCCCGGCTCGGCAGCTTTTCCGGAAATTCCTCTGTAAATTCCTTCAGCGCCGCCAGCATCATCGGCCTTGAAACCTTGTCCGTCCGCCAGCCGTAAGCCCGCTTGGCCTCGTGCGTGTAGCTGTCCACGCTCGTCCGCACGTACAGCCTCGGATAGCCCATCGCCTGCAGGGTGTTGATCGGATAGGTGGAGAAATTCACCTCCGGTGCCGTCAGCGCGTCGTTGTAATACCGGCCTAAGCAATATAACTGCCGCGTGTACTCCGTCTCCGACTGCCGGTGCCAGAGCTGCGCCACCGTGTCGGCGTTGGAGTTGTCCACCACAAAGCCCGTGAAGAAGTCCGACCCCTCGCCTGCCGTGTCGCCGCCGAGGATATACGGCACACCCTTCTCCGGCTCGCGGTAGATCGTGATCGCGCCGTTGGCATCGTCCACCCACCGGATATTCTGCAGCGTCACAAATTGCAGTTCTGCCGCATACACCGTGTCATACTCGAACCTTCCGCGCTTCACCGGCTGATAGCCCTCCAGCTCCCGCAGCCGCCGCCGGATGATGTCCGCATCGAAATAGCACTCGCCCGAGGTCAGGAACGCATCCTCCGGGCAGGCCGGATACTCCTGCCGGAATCGTCTCAGGTCGCCGCCGCAGTTGTTGCTGATGCACCACCGCCGCCATGCCAGCTGCTCCTCGTCCAGCCCGTAAAGCTCCTTTTCCCGCAACTCGTCCTCCGACCATTGCGTCCCCGGCGGCACGGCCTTGCGATACGACGGCATTTCCCACCATGCGCAGAATACCGGTGCAAAATCCGTCCGTCCAGCCACCGCATCCTCCCAGCGCTGCTGGAAGTAGTCAAAGCCGTTGGCCGTGGATTCCAGCAAGACCCCTGTCCCCGGCTCTGCCGGTATCGCCTGCATCAGGCCGAGCATCGTGTCCTCCTTGCTCCCCGGCCACCACGCCACCTCCGACGCGTGTAAAAACCGCAGCGTAAACGACCGTCCGACGCCCTTGCCGCCTGCCGTTTCGCAGCGAATGGAGCTTCGCATCCCCGGGATCCGTTTCTTTTCCGCCGGATCCATCGTCGGATTTTCAAACCGCAGCTCCTGCTTACTCGATGTCTTGACCATCGGGCGCAGCGCCTCCGGCAGCAGGTCGAGAAACAGCTTGTGCATTTCAAAGGCCTTTGCCGTCGCGTCGGCCTCGTGCGTGATGATCATCGTGTCCGCGTTCTCCTGCGTCGCCGCAAAGTGGAACGTCAGCCCCGCCCCCAGCGTCGTCAGGCCCTGCTGGCGGGCCTTCAGAACGATCACGCGGACGGGCTTTCCCTCTCGCTGTTGCTTTGCCATCGCCGCATAGACCTTCTGCTGCGGCACATTCAGCCGAAACGGAATGATCTCACCGGCCTTCGTCCGGATCTTCAAAAAATTCTCAATATACCACCGCGCATTTTTCAGATTCCCCACGCACTCCATCTCCTTCCCGTGCGTTTTTCGTGCGTTTTTCGTGCCTTCCCGTGCGTTTTCGTGCCTTCCCTGATGGCACCCTCGATATGCGTCCGTAGGGCGGGGTGCCCTCACCCCGCCGCATGCAGGCACTCCCGGTCTTGTCATTGCGAAGTCGCAGCCGTTGGCGGCTCTGCCGCCCTACGGATGCGGACACTCCGCTTGCCGGTCAGCTCCGCAGGCCGAGGCAATCCGTCCCCCGCTAATACTCCACACCCCCCGGCAGCGTCTTGAGATACTCCTCCACGCCGCCGCGCACCGTCACCTCGCTCCGGCTCGTCCACCCGTGGTTGTGCTCTAGGTTGAACATCACGCCCCGGCTGTTCTTTTCCGCCAGCTTCGGCTCCAGATATGCCTCAATGCGCTCCCGTGCCCATGCCGCCGTCGCGCGGTAAAGCTCCGCCTCCTGCCTTGTCAGCCCGTTTCCCTCAGAGATTTCTCCGTATCGGGCAAACGTCGCCTTGTGAATTCCGAGATACAAGCACAGCGAGGCGATCCCCGGCGCTTTGGCATAGCATACCTGCACCATGGGCTCGCCGTCCAGATCCAATACTCTCTCCATGCGGTAAACTGTGTGCCCCATCTCGTCCTTCTGGGTTCGTATGATCCCGTTTTCGTCTATGGTTTCCACCGGAACACGCCGCGTCACCGGCTCAGTGTAGCAGATTGAGCGGAAGTAGCGCTCCACGCCGCTGCGGAATTGCTGTGCCGTCAGCTCGCGCGGCCGCCCGATGCGCCCCGTGCGGTCAGTTTTTTTCATAGCCCCTCTCCTCTGCATACCATTCTCGGTAGAAGCTGTTCCGTGCCTCGTACAGTGTGGACTCCGATGCCAGCTTGAATTGCGTCATCAGACTCTGCACCGACCGATCCGTCGTCAGCAGCAAAAACAGCGCATACGGATTGTTCCGTCCCACCATCTGGCACAGACGGATGATCTTTTTCTGCTGCTCCTTCGGCAGCTTCCGATAGTTTCGGCATAGGAAAAATACCAATCCCTGCTGCTCATACGTCAGCCGCATCCCGCGGTATTTCCGAAATCGCATTCCACCACTTCCTTCCCATATTTCGGCCGTTTCTCTCGCTTTTTCGGTATGTACCGCACATACTGCGCAAAGCTGTCCTCACTGTAGTTGACCCGTTCCAGCACATTCGCGCCGGGCGGTACGCGGATTTCATTGCCTCCCATGACCTCTCGTTCTGAAATCTCCGGCTGCTCCATGCCGCGCGAAACAATGTATTTGTTTTCGTCCTTCCGGTGGATCACCTGCCGCAGCATATACACTGCCACCGGCGTGTAGTCCGGCATCGCCCGCAGCGTCCGCACGTCCGTGCCGCCGTGCTTCCAGAGTTTCTGCATCGCTTTCATCATTCCCATGCGATCAGACCTTTCCGCCAGCTGCAGGCAAATATGGTGATGCACACGCTTTACCTCTCCGGTATCTCCGTCGATCTCCGCCGTTACTCCGAAGATCTTTGCCTCGCCGAACGCTCTGCGGACGCGTCGCAGCCAAAGCCGCAGCTCATGCTCTGCCGCGCAGTGGAGCTTTTGCAGAATTTCCTCGGTTTTCGATTCCTGCTTTTCCGAGATCGTCCCCACCATGGCCATGTAGTCGGCCTCTGGCACCGCTGCCTTTTCCAGCAGCCGCCGCAGCCCGGCCTGATCGTAGTCCAGCCCGATAAAATATCCTCCGTCTGCCGAGAAATTGCAGTTGAGGATCCGCGCACCCTTTCGGATCGCGCCGTTGAAGTTTGCCTCCTGCTTCCGGAATGTGGTGTTGCCCTTCTTTTTCTTTCCTCTCGCCGTGGCATTGTTCCCCACCGCATACTGCGTCCGCTCCACCACGCCGTTCCTGCACCGATATCTCCGCTCCATGATCTTCATCCTCCGTTCTCCTTCCTGTAGGCATCCTCGTTCCTTGCGTAGGGGCCGATGCCCTTAGCGCAGCCGTTGGCGGCTTTGCCGCCTTACGGATGCGGCATACCCCTTGCGGGTGCATCGCCCCTTGCAGGCACCCACGTTTTTGTTCGTAGGGCGGGATGCCCTCATCCCGCCGCGTGCAGGCACTCCCGTCCCGCTCCACATCGGCGTTCATCCGGTACGCCTCCAAATTTGTCATTGCGAAGTCGCAGCCGTTGGCGGCTCTGCCGCCCTACGGATGCGGGCTCTCCGCTTGCCGGTCGGCTCCAACGGAGCCGTGGCAATCCGTTTCCTCGTCCTGTCCCCCGCCCGGTGTCCTGCCTGTTTTTTCAGGCAGTACCCCAGCCTCTTCCCCATTATTCAGAAAATGGTCGTAAACTTAGTATCTTTCCGAGCGGCGAAAATACGCGCGCGCGCGTATTTATATAGTGTGTCTCGCCCCGGAATCTCCCGCGCCCTTGGCTCCACTTACGAAGGGGAGCTGGCGCGAAGCGCCTGATGGGTTGTCCCCCCGCCGCAGCGACTCCCGCGCTCCAATCCTTCCAAAGCTCTTTTCCGCCCTCCGTGAGAGCAGGAAACAACCTTGAACCCTTGCCGCAGGGGCGGTCATTGACCGCCCGCCACTGCCTCCTCCGATGTGGAAGCCGTACCGTCCTCCGGCCGCGGCCGAGGACCGTACTTCCCTGCCTTGCGCTTCCTTTTTCTTTTTATCTTACCACCGAAGGCGTGTCCGTTTTCGCAGATTTCTTCCAATTCTCGCATTTTTTCGAGCTGCGCCGACTTATCAATTTGCATTTCCTCGTCCTCCAAAAAATGATAGCACTCATGCAGCCTTGTCTTTCCGGCAATGTACTCACACCGCAGCCAGTGCTTGTCCCAGTGGATTTCCGTCACCCTGCAGCTTGCCGTGTGGGTCGTCACCTCGTGCGCATCGCCCATCGTCACCGGCAGCCGCATCGTCGCTCCAACCCGCAGCGCCCGCAGCGGCAGCTTTGCCGCGCAGCTCCCGTCCTTCCTCGGCAGCACCCGCACCATTCCGTCCTTCACGTACTTCCCCTCCATTTTCGTTTCCTGTGTAGGGGTCGATTCCCACATCGACCCGCCGCTCGCACTCTCGTGCCTGTCATTGCGGTGTCGTAAGCGTTTCTGCCGCCTCCGATTTGTCATTGCGAGGCTCCGCAGGAGCCGTGGCAATCCGTTCTCCACCCCCGCGCCCGCAGGCGCACTCCTTCGTCTCTCTCGGATAGAATCGTTCAACGTTATCCTCCAGAATCTGGTGCACCGCAAACGCCAATGTGTCCACGACGTGCTCCTCGTCCTCCAGTTTCAGCCCGTTTTGCTCAACCACCGCGTGGAGAATCTCATGCCACAGCGTCACCGCAGCCCGCTGCGGAGCCTGCTCCGACTGGAGCCGTATCCGCAGCTCCATGTGCCAAATTTCACCGGCCAGCACTTTCGCACCGTCCGACAGCCCATATATCTGCTCGACGCTGTACTCTAGTCCTTGAATTCTCACCTTATTCGGTATGTTCATTGCTTTTGTCCTCCTTAAAATATTTGCACTCCTCGCCCGGCAGCACAATGTCGCACTTGCACAGCCTCCCCATGTCCAGCTTGCAGTCCTTCCCGCTCATGCACCGCAGCCCGCACCTTCCAAACACGCACCGCCCGCACAGTTCCTCCGTCCGCACCTGTTCATTTTCCATATCGCACCTCCTTCAGCCACGGATACCGTTCCCGGAATGGGACGGTCTCCGTGCCGAAGATTTCGCCCAAGCGCCGATCAAGCACCTCCTGCCAGTAGTCCTGCTCCGGATTGGCATAAAACGCGGCGTTGAATGTCTTTTCCAGTTCGAGCATTCTCTCGAGAATTTTGCGGATTTTCTTTTCGCCCAGCGCCTTTCCCATCGTCTCCGGATCGTTGAGCGCAATCGCCAGCAAATCCGCCGTTTTCTGCACCCCGAAGTCCTGCCCGATCTTCAGATACGTTTCCCTCGCCAGCGCCACCCTCTGCGCATATCCGTTCTTCGCCATCAATCCGCCTCCCATGGTATTTTCATCCGTGACGGCTTGTCTGTTGCCGCCCTGCTGCAATAGTCCTCCGGCGTGATCGCGCCGCCGTACTCGTCGCACCAGCAAACGCCGTGCACGTTTTGCCGAAAGTTCGCGCAATCCTTGCAGCGCACAACCGGCACAACGTCTGCGGCAGGCGCGTTTTCAACCGAACTTATAACATCTTCGCAATCAAACATCCCCTCTGGATATTTCATGCTTCTCCCATACACGCCACCAGCGTCTGCCCACCAAGTAGGCAAATTCTTGATATGCGCTATCAGTGCTTCTTTTTCGGTGTATTCAGCCATTGTCAATCCTCCTTTCCCACGCGTCTATAACTTTGTCTTTGTCCTCGGACTCTTTTGTCCGATTGAAGCAACCTCCGCAAGCGACGTAATACACCGTCCCGCACATCGTATATCTTTCCAGTATGCTGATGTTCGCCGACCCGCAGAAGGGGCAAGCCTTAAGTTCAACCATCCCTTACCATCCTTTCCAGCCAGCCGATTTCTTCTTTGGTTGCTTCACACCGGCCAGCCGAGAACTTCGCATCGCCCGGCCCGGTCAGCCAATCCGAAATGTCTCGATCTCGTTCATCGCACCGAAGCTGTTCCTTGAGCAACACAAGATGGAATTTCAGCGCATAGTTCCTCTCTTCTAGCAGTCGCTTTACATTAAGAATTTCTTCCGGTGTCAGCCCCGTGTCCTCGTAGGCTGCAAGCCGGTCAACAAAATCTGCTCGGTACTGGCAGCCGTTAAAGTCCAGCCGCCAGTGACCGTTCTCAAAGTACGTCAGTCGTTCCATTATGTTCCCTCCTTCGGCGGCTTCGGGTAGGGCACCCAATGTGTGATAGTAAGTCTCGGCTTGTCGCTCTCGAACGGAACAGCATTGATGGCGCCTAATCCGCCGACATCGAAAATTCTCTGCTCTATGTCATATGCCGCCGAGGTTGCGTAGGGTGTCGCGGGTTCGTCAGTCAAAAAGCAATAAGGCTGCACCGTCACGAGAACCCTTGCGATACCGCTCCAATTTCCTTCCTTGGCCTCCGGAAGACGTTCTGTTACCGGAATCCACCTCGGCGCTTTCGCTTTCAGTTCCGCAATTCGTGCCGCCTGCTGCTCGATCAGGTCGGCAGCTTTCATCATCAGCAAGTCGGCGCAAGGGTAAACGCCCATCGTGTCTTTCAGCTCATTGCTGGGGCACTCCTTGCAAAACCTACTTTCTCCGCATACTCTCAGCGCCTTTACAATCTGTTCTGTCGTCATGTCGCTTCCTCCTCATACGCCTCTCTCAGTTTCCGAATCACGCTGCCGCCGTAGCTGTTTTCTGTGAGCTTGATAAACTCCTCCGCCGTCAGCAGCTCGTCGTCCGTGAGCCTGTAGCCGTGGCGCTTGGCAAACTCCGACCGCCCCATATCGCAGGAGCCGGTCAGCCTGTGATGCCATCCGTAGTAATCTGCCGATGGATATTGCTTGCCCCACTCGTGCGCCTTGACGAACTCGGCAATTCTCTCCTCCTCCGGCATATCCTCGAACAGCTTGTCCCGCAACGCATCCATCGCCGCGCGGAGCGTTTCCCCGTGGGCAAAAAGGCTGCCCTGCTTGACGATGTAGCAATCCTGCGTCGTAAGATTGTCTCGCAGAATTCGCCCCTTGGCAGCGTTCCCGTGTACGTGATCGATGAGCGTTAGAACGCCGTCAATTTGGTATACCTTTTGACCGCAAAAGGACACAACACCGCAGCCGGAGCCGGAGCCGTCGCCGTCGCCGGAGCCATAGCCGTAGCCGGAGCCGTAGCCGTCGCCGTAGCCGTAGCCGGAGCCGTAGCCGGAGCCGGAGCCGTAGCCGGAGCCGTCGCCGCTTACAAACTCAGCGAATCGATCCGCCGCCGTTTTCAGCACTTCCATACCTTTACCTCGCCCAGAATCTTCGCCGCCTTATCCGAGCACGGCAAAATCTGAATTGCGTCCGTGACAACCATTTCCGGTACAACCACGGTAAATTTGCAGCTGTTCGGTCTCGTCACTCCGTCCACCGCAAGCTGCTCCACCGCGCAGGCGCCCTCCCAACACCACAGCTTCCGCACATTCCGCAGTTCGACCTCCTGCCCGTTCCGACCGGCAATCTGACCAAAAAACACGCCGCTCCGGTCACCTCGGATGATGTAATACTTGTTTTCCATGTTAATTCCCTCCTTCAAATTTTTGATGAGCACGGGGTTTACTACTTCTTCAGCAAAATCCGAATTCATTTACAGTTCCTCCATACCGTCCATCGTTATTTGCCCCGGCAATACGCCGTCCTCCATCCAATGATGGAACACCTCTGCTCCGTTTCTCCACGTAACTTCAAGTCCGCGTTTTATTCTTTCTGCGACCATCCGATCAAACGACCGTACGTAAGCGTCCCTGTATTTGGGGTATAGCGCGAATTCTCTGCATCTTTTCTTCTTCCCCGCAAGTGGGCAGCCGATACAGCCAACGCGTTTCCATCCGCAGGCGTAGAGCGGATTCATGGGGATTTTCTCGGCCTCGCAGTAGTCCAACACATCCTCCTCTTGCCAATCGATAATGGGGTTTACCACTCTTTTCCCCTTGAGCTGGCAGTTCTCAAACAGCATCCGCGATTCGTCGTTATCGTTTGCGAGGATGAGTTTATTCTTTGTGCTACTCGTCAACACTTCAAAACTCCCTCGCTTATTTCTCCGGGCAACGCTCTCCGCCCAGCGGACGCCGGTTGCGGTAAATCGTCCTTTCCCGCCGCCCTCCTTTAGCTCTGCGCAGCAGTAGCGCACGAGCCGCGTCGGCGGGATGAGCTTGCGCGGGATGAGATTCCACATGGTGGTTCGCGTCCCGTCCGCCTTGATGTGCTTGTCTACATCACACCTGATGCCCTTCTCCTCAAGGCGGCGGAAGGTATCTCGGACGTGATACACGGTTTCCGGGGCATCGGCGGTGGTAAGGCTGTGCAGCACCTCAAACTGGATGCCGCTATTTTTGGCAAGACGCAGCAGCACGTCGCTGTCCTTTCCGCCGGAATATGCAATCAGCAGCGGGACTTTGTACAGCTTCAGTGAAAAGCTAGAAGCTGTTTTCAGCCGCTCAATGGCGGTTTGCTCAAGGTCGTTCATCGTAGGCCTCCTTTGCGAGTGCTCTTTCCACCGCCTTCTTCTCCAGCGGCGACAGCGGCGCGTCATGCTGGCAATACTGCGCGTTGCGCTCTGCTGCCTTGCTCTGATACGTCGGCGCGGGCGCGGCACCGCCTCTGTCCTGCTCTTTGGCAAGCCAGCCGTTGACAAACCGGCGGATTCCGGAAAACAGGCTCAGATGCGTCACGTCCGTGCCTCCGCCATCAGCCACTCCTTCGTGCAGCTTCTGCACCCGCTTGTCCTTTTCTCGCACCATTCCCGGTCGAAATCACAGACAATGTTGTGGCTCCCCAGCAGCTCCGCCAGCGCCGCGTCGTCCATCGCCCGGATCCGGTCTCCGTTCGTCATGATCTTCTTGTCCTGTTCCTCCATGCCTTTGGCCTCCTTGTCAAAATATGCCTCTGCCCCGAACGGTGTTTCCCGCCGTCCGGGGCTTTCGTTATTCTTCCCACCTGACCTGCGCCAGCATCTCCAGTCCCGGGTGCAGATCGTCGCAGACCTTCGTCACCGCCACGAACTCCCCGCCCGCGTCCACGGTCATCGCGTCGCCGGACCGCAGGGCAGGCCAGTTGTTTGTGATAATCGCGAGGTCGGAAACCGCCGGGTCAATCAGCAGCAGCTCGCCCTTCTCGTCCTGCCAGACCTCCAGCCGGTCCAGCGTCAGCCGCGTCCGGTGCATCCCCACGCCCCGCTGCCCGTAAAAGTCGCAGAACGCCCCGATGATCGCATCCGGCATCACCCGCTGCGGCTCCTCGTCCTTGCGCACCCGCAGTGCCTCGTCGCGCAGCATCGCGCCGACGTGCTCGGCAATCATGCCCAGCGCCTTGCGCGGCAGCAGCGGCGCGTCGCACGCCACCAGCCAGCCGCGCCCGGTAATGATGTACCGCCGAACCGTCCCGCTGTCAAACTCCGCCACCGAGTAGCCGCTTGCCTTCCACGCTTCCTTCATCAGCTTCACAAGCGCCCGTTCGTTGATCATCTTGCCTCCTCCTTACCGCATCCGGATTCCCGCGCCGACGGCCAGCAGTGCCAGCGCCGCCGGAAAGACCGCCAGCACCGGATAGGCCGCCTGCCATGCCAGCACTGCACTTGCCGCGCAGCACGTCGCTACCATGCCCAGGCACAGCACCATGCAGTTTTTCATCACTTGCCGCCGCTCCTTCCGTTCCGCCCGCTGCCGCCGCTCGCATTCTCGCAGCCGTTCCTCGCTGTTTGCCGCCGCTCTACGCTTTCTGCGGTTCGTCGCCGCCTCCAGCACGCGGAACTCCGCAGGCTCGTCCACGTACACATGGTCGATTCTCTCCCCGACCGGGATGATCTGATGGTTCATTGTCTTGTCCTCCTAAAAAGATTCTGGAGGCTGCGGCAGGAATCGAACCTGCGCTCTGTCCTGTGCCCGGACAGCGAGCGCCACGCCCCACAGCCATATTCCCATCGCGCCCCCGGCGCTCCTCTACAAGGCTCCCCTGTGTAAGGGGTAGCGAAGCGGCCTCGCGGTAGTGAATGACATGCCAGTGGCATGTCAGAGCCGCGAGGTGACCGAGCCGCAGCGAGACCTGGCGCGTAGCGCCTGAGGGGTTACCCCGCCGCAGCGGCCGCACTCCCGCTCCCCGGCGCCCGCAGCCCTTTTCCGCACCACGCCGGGCTTACGCCGAACCCCAGCACGGCCTTCCCGCTGCCGGAGGCCAGCGCCGCCCCAACGTGTCGCCGCGCCACCGTGCAGAACAGCATCTCCCGGCCGTTTCCCATCTGCTCCACCCGGCACTTTTCGCACTCCCCGCAATTCATTCCGTCACCGTGTCTCCCCTGCCGCCGGAATCGTCTACGTAAAAATGCGCGATCCCTCGGTACATCGCATTGAGATAGTCCAGCTTCAGCTTTGTCGCCGCATATTGCTTTTCCTCCGGCGTCAGATCGTCGAACCGTACCAGCTCGCCGTTCTTCTCAACATAAGTGATTACCTTGATTTCCTGCGTTTTCCGCAAAGCCGCCACCTCCTGTCTCAAATCCTATGCCCGAACCGCCCTCCGCGTACCTTGTCCCCCCGCCGCAGCGTGGCTCCCTTGTGCAAAGGGAGCTGTCAGCCAAAGGCTGACTGAGGGATTGCCCCCGCCGCAGCGAATTTAATCCGCGCCTCCGGCGCTCCTTTCAAAGGCTCCCTCTGCGAGGGAGCTGTCAGCCAACGGCTGACTGAGGGAGAGGAGCCCCCGTCCCCAGACGCACTCCTCACCCGCAGATCACCCCGCCCAGCGCTGCGTCAATCGCTTCTCCAACATACCGGCTCCCCGGCAGACCGTGCTTCACCTGCGACATATACCGCTTGATCGCCGCCACGCTGTACGCCGTCCTTTCGCCCAGCACCCGGTAGTCCCAGCCCCGGCAGTCCAGCGCCCGCCGGATCGCGTCATATCTTGCCTTCAACTCGTTCACCGTTCTCCTTCCGCAGTTGCTCCAGCTGCTCCGTTTTCAGCCCTATCCTGCAGCGCTCCGTCACTTCCTCCAGCGGCACGTCCCAGATTGCCGCCGCCTGTAACTGCGCGTCGATCCGGCAATACGCTTCTACCACCACCGGCCCTCGCTCCGGATGCACCACCAATACCTGTATTGGCTCCATTTTTTGATCTCCTTCCCCGCGCTCCTCTCAAAGGCTCCCCTGTGCAAGGGGAGCTGGCGCGTAGCGTCTGAGGGGTTCACTCCAAATAGTTCTTCCCGAACTCCGCCACGAACTCCTCCCGCGACCAGCCCTGTGTTTCCATCGCCAGCCGCTGGCCGTACTCGTGCAGCGCGTCCATCGTCTCGCGGCAGTTGTGTGCCGCCCGCGCTCCGTTCAGGTGGCAGCTCCCGTGGCACAGGTAAACCACCAGCCCCAGCCTCTCGCTTTTCCGCCGGTTCGCCCCGCCGAAAATGTGATGCTTGTCCAGCGGCTCGCCCATTCCGTTCCGCCCGCAAAGCCAGCAGCATCTCCCGTTCCACATATCCCTTACCTCCTACTTGTCATTGCGAGGCTCCGCAGGAGCCGTGGCAATCCGTTCCCCACCCCACGCCGCAGCGTGGCTCCCCTGTGCAAGGGGAGCTGTCACGCGGAACGCGTGACTGAAGGGTTGCCCCCGCGCCCACCTCTCAGCATTCTGCCTTGAAGCACTTGAGGGCGGCCTCAGCGTCGCGCTGGATTTCACGCATGGAAATTCTTGACGCATCCGTGGCCTCCGCACAGGCCGCTTCGACAAGCTCGCACGCATTCTGCACGTCCTGCATGGAGCAGTCCATCTCTGCCCCGCTGCGCAGAATAACCTCCGCCAGCTCCGCAGCCTTGGCCGCGTGTCCCGCCGCCCATTGCATCCTGCAAACCATCATCCGGTTCATTCCTTCTCCTCCTTCTCGTCCTTCTCCTTCGCGCACTTTCCCAGCATCACGCCCGCGCTCAGCCCCGCAGTAAATGCGGCGGTCAGCTCTGCGTTGATCTCAACATTGGCGTTGATATCCTCCACGATTCTCTTAATTGCCTCCGGCATCTCTTTTCACCTCCTATTTGACATCCCGCGCCCCTCCGTGCTATACTCAAGCAAAAAGGAGCTGATTTATATGCATTCTTACCAAGAACTCATGGCCGAGCAAGAGCGCCAGCGCCGCGAGGCGCAGGACCGTCAGCAGCGCCTGTCTCGCATAGAAGCCGAGCAACGGGAAAAACGCGCCCGGCAAGACCGCGAATCCGAGCTTTCCGCACTCTGGCAGATTGCATCTGCTTCCCAAACGCTCGCAGAGCAATCGATGAAGAAGGCAGAATCCGCCGAAAAGGACGCGCTCTTTTCAAAAATTGTCGCCATCATCTCTGCCATCACTGCGGTTGCTTCCGTCGTCGTCTCCATCATCAGCCTCGTCACACGCTGAAGCTTCCTCCTCCAAACGCTGGCAGTACGCTTTCAAGTGCCATGCCAACTCGCCCAGCGCCTCGCTGAGCTGCCGAAACGCTTCCGCTGTCTCCCTCGCCCCTTTTTCCGCCTGTTTGGCAGCCTTATATCCCCAAATCGCAAGCCCGGCCGCAATCGCCGCCACGCAAACCGCCGCGATCCTGATCCATTCCACTCGCGTTTCACCTCCTGTGTGGTTTTATCATCTCGTCGTGACTACAATATCACACGTTGTGATTTTTGTCAATACTTTTTTCGGAATAAATATTGACTTTGTGATTTTTTTCTGTATAATGAAGTCGAGCAGGAGGTGAGACTATGCAAAACCGGATTAGAGAATTACGAAAGTCTCTCAACTTAACCCAAGCAGCTTTTGGCGAAAGAATTGCAGTAAAGGCCAACACCATCACAAATTATGAAACTGGCCTTCGCGTTCCGTCCGATTCTGTTATTCGTTCCATTTGCCGCGAATTCGGTGTCAGCGAATCGTGGCTCCGTACCGGCGACGGTCCTATGTTCGTCGCGCAATCTCCGGACGAGCAGATCACGGCCTACGTCGCCAAAACCCTGCGCGGCGACAACGACTTCAAAAAGGCCGTCCTCTCGCTGCTCCTGTCCCGCACCGATGAGGAGCTTGCCGTCATCGAACGCGCCTACCACGACCTCGGAACCATCCTGAAGCAAAGAGAGGAGCAGTGAATCCCTTCACTGCTCCTCTCTTTTGTGCATCTCACCTCTGCAAGCCTCTGCAAAATGCTGCACGATTTTTTACAACTTTTTCACGGGAAGTATTGACTTTTTTGTTTCCCCCTGTGTATACTATAGATGCAGAGTGATCTGCACAACAAAGTGAAGAACTCTAACCCCGTTCCTCACCCGCCCATGAAAGCGGAAATCCCTTGCCGTATAGTAGGGAGCGAAAAAAGCGGAAACCCCTTGCCGTATAGTAGGGAGCGAAAAAAGCGGAAATTCCCTGCCGTAAAGTGGGAGCTTAAAAAATCATGGGCAACTGGAAGCGCGGCGGCCATTCCCCGCCGCGCTTCTTTCTTTGCCGGAAAGGTCAAGCTTTGGAGAATCTGTACATCTGCCACATTTCAGAATCGTACATCGATTATTTGCATTCCTTTGATTATCGTGTCCCGTTCAATAAAGGGCAGCGCCGTCCCTATGTCGGTGTGGTTCTCCGCATCGATTCCTACCAGTATTTTGTTCCCATGGAGTCTCCGCGGCCAAATCATGCGAAAATTCGTCCCGGCAAGCATATCATGAAGCTTTCCGGTGGCAGCCTCGGTCTGCTCGGCTTTAACAATATGCTTCCCGTCCCGCCGGCCGAAATCATTCCTTATGATATTTCCGCCGAGCCGGACAGAAAGTACAAAAATCTGCTTTTGAACCAGATTGATTTTTGTAACCGTCAAAAGGCCGCCATCTTCGACCACGCGCGGCAAACCTATTCTGCCGTGGTATCAAGCGGAAACGCCTTCCTCACGCGAATTTGCTGTGACTTCAAGGCGCTCGAGCGTGCCTGTACCGACTATCGCGAAAGGCTGGATTGATATGTCTGATCTTCTGGAATACAAAGGCTATCACGGAACTGTTGGCTATTCCGCCGAGGATAAGCTCCTCGTCGGCGCCGTCGTCGGCGTTCAGGATTCTCTGAGCTACCACGGCAACATCATTGATGAATTAGAAGCCGCCTTCCGCGATTGCGTCGACGGCTACCTCAATGACTGCCGCCTGATTTGCAAGGCTCTCCGGAATTAGCTCTCCGGCCTCCGTCACCAAAGCCCGCCCTCCGTTTCCGGAAGGCGGGCTTCGTTCATCCGTACAGCAAATAGTAGATAAAAAGGTAGATGATTCTCAGCTCCTCCTCGCTTGCCTGCTCCAACAATTCCTCGATCATTCCTGTTTCTTTCATCATATTTTACCCCTTTCGTGATATATCACAAAATGTGACCCGTTTTTTCGTCGATTTTTACCCTTGTAAACCCGCAACGGAGCATGATAAACTAAGTATAGAACCATTTTCTGACTACTAGTGCAGCATTTTTCCCCTCTGCTCGTCCTTTCCGATGTCGGCCACGAGCGACACCAGCGCCGGCGCACCCTTGAGATAATCGACGGAAAAGCTGTGTACCCCGTCCAGCCGCACCCCGTCGATGTAAATAACCGTCTTGCCGTTTTCGGTAATGATCCGAATCTCCCGCATCCCCATACCCCCTGTAAAATTCAGCTCTCGATCTTGTCATTGCGAGGCTCCGCAGGAGCCGTGGCAATCCGTCCCCTTGGCTCCCCTTACGAAAGGGAGCTGGCGCGCAGCGCCTGAGGGGTCGACTCCCGCCCCGTGCCTCTACCCTACCATCTCTGTGTAGAAATATCAATACTCATATATGGGTACTTCCGATATATTTGTGTGCTCTTGATCTCCATAAAAGACTACCTCGGTAGTCTTAAAAAATACTGCACAAAAGGACGTGGTAAAGTTGAACGCGAAAGAGATGATTTCTGGTATTATTGACCAGAAGGAGAAATGCGGCAAAACCAATCAGCAGATTGCCGACGAAACAAACCTTTCCAAAACGACCGTTGACCGTTTCCTTCGGAACGAGGACGGGCAGAACCCGTCCATGCAGACAACCTTTGACATCGCGAATGCCGTCGGGTATGAGCTCGGCGAAAAGTCCCCCGAGGGGCTCAGCGCCGTCACGCATGAGATCATCAGTATCTACGAGGAGCAGCTCCGCAGCACCAGAGCGCACTACGAAAAGCGCATCCGGTCGCTGACGCAGTGGCTTCGCTTCGCCGTCGCCCTCGCGCTTGCCGTCATTGCCATCGGTGCAGCTCTCCTTATCTACGACATGTTTCGTCCCAACGCCGGATGGTTCCGTGATCGCATGCGGGATAACGCCGTAAGCGGCCTTCAAGCCCTCCTCTCCGTCCACCGTGTCTTCCTGTGAGGTAATGCCATGCTTAACCCCGTAAAAACCGCCGCCGCCTATATCCGCGTCTCCACAGACGACCAAACCGAATACTCGCCCGCTGCGCAGCTCCGCGAGCTTCGTGAATATGCAGCAGATCATCGCCTCCTGCTCGATGAGCGTTATATCTACGCTGACGAAGGCATCTCCGGTCGAAAAGCCGAAAAGCGCCCCGGCTTTATGAAGATGATCTCCGACGCCCGCAGCAAGGAGCACCCCTTCGACGTGATCCTCGTGCATAAATTCGACCGCTTCGCCCGCAGCCGCGAGGACAGCGTGGTCTATAAGGCCATGCTCAAGCGTGCCGGCGTGGAGGTCGTTTCCATCCGTGAGCCGATTTCCGAGGGCAACTATGCCGGCGTTATGGAGGCGATCTACGAATCCTTCGCCGAGGCCTACAGCATTAACCTCGCCCAGGAAGTAAAAAAGGGCATGACAGAAAAGGCCCTGCGCGGGGAGCTGCAGAGCACACCCGCCTTTGGCTATCGCGTGGAAAATCACATGCTCGTCCCGCACGATACCGAGGCTCCGGTGATCGCCGAAATCTTTCGCCGCTATATCACTGGCTCAAACATCTTTTCAATCACAAAGTGGTGCAATGAGCAAGGCTACCGCACCCATCGCGGAAGCCGTTTTGAAAACCGCACCATCGAGTACATCCTCCGCAACCCTGTCTACATCGGCAAACTCCGTTGGAATCCCACCGGTCGAACGCGCCGCAATTACAGCAATCCCGGCATCCTCACGGTTGACAGCAAGCACACCCCACTGATCGACATGGACACATGGAATCAGGCACAGGCGCAGCTCGATGCGCAAAAAGCGCTCCACCGTCCCCATGGCCGCCCCAGCTTCGACCGCAAGCACTGGCTCTGCGGCATCGTCCGCTGCGCTGCCTGCGGCACCACGCTGGTCTGGTGCAAGCCGCACTATCTGAAATGCAATAACTACGTGCGCGGGCGCTGCACGCATTCGCAGCATATCGCCGCGCAGCTCCTCTCCGACGCCGTCATTGCGCAGCTTCAGCACGATATGCTCACCTCCTCCCCCGTCGCCTGTCAGACGCTCCGCCCCCGCGAGGAAAATCAGCTTGCGCCGCTGCGTCAGACCCTCTCCCGCATCGAAAAGAAAAGCGCCCGTTTAACGGACGCCTACCTCAATGGAGCCATTGGCCTTGACGAATACAAGCGATTGCGGGAATCTCTCGCCGCCGAACGTGCTGAGGCCGAGGAGGCCATTGCCTCCGTGCAAGCCGCTGCCCCCGCTGCTGATCCAATCGCCACCCTGAAGCTCCGCCTGTTCGATGTCCTCAAGACCCTAACCGACCCCAACGCCACCATCGAGCAAAAGCACGACGCTGCCAACCAAGTTATCTCCCGCTGCACCTTCGATAAATCCACCTTCACCCTCTCCATCACCTACCGCGTTTCCATTTAGCTAAAAACCGTAGTCTATTGCAATATGGCGGACGTTATCCCAATAGACTACGATATCAGACGTCTTAAACACCTTCGCCAGTATCCGGCGAAGGTGTTCTTCGTTATCTCTCGCGGTACATCTTCTGCAAAAGCTGCACTTTTGTGGCTTTCTCGATCTGTTGGTCATGTGAATACTCATACACCGCCATGATTGCCACCGGCACCTCAAGACCCTTCTGCCGGTATGCTTCCATGTGCCCCAACACACAATCATGCAGCGCAGTCGCGTGGGTCGTCTCCTCGCCGGAAAGCCGTGCAAACAAGCTTGCTGTCTCCGGGTCGGTCGCCCGGTACTCCAGCGCCAGCTTCGCGTAGTCGCAAGCGTCCTGCAATTCATCATCGATGCGCTCCATAAGCAATGTCATTACGTTCATTGTCAACCCTCCCGAATGTAGGCGTACAGGCTGTCCAGCTCGCGCCGCCCGACCTTGATGGTGATCCCGACCAGCGGGATCTTGATCGGCAGCGTTTCCGTTCCAAGGTAGGGAACCGCCGCCTGATACAGCGCGTCCACGTCAACCTCTCCGCTGTCCTTGTCGTATACGCCGAGCGCCGAAATCATCGGATGCTCCGCATACTTTTCTATCATCTGCGGCAGCTTTGCCGCCAGAAGCCCGCCGCCGCCACCGACGAGCACCTTGTCCCAGCCGCTCAGGCTCGGAACAACCTCTCGGTCGATGAACTTTGCAAGACCGGACTGCATCATTTCAATTTTCATCGTAAACCTCCTAAGTGTCGGGGCGGCTACTGCCGCCCCTTTTTGTCCTTAGTTGCAGCAGCACCCGCCGCACTTCGGGAGCGGATTGTAGAGCGTCTGCGCTGTGGTGCCCGTGCCGGTGGTGATGTCGGCGACCATCTTCGGATAAAAGGTCGCGTTCGCATACGTCACGATGCTGTTATCACCGCAGCAGCGACGTTCCGCCTCCTGCGCGACCGCACTCATGCACTCCTGCTTGACCGACGCGACATCCTGCCGCACCAGCACAAAGCTGTCCTCGGTGCGCTGGTTGTGGACTGCCTGCTGGCCGATCGTGTTGCGAATGTCCTTGAGCTGACCGTCGATGTACTGATACATCTCCAGCATCTTCTTGTCGCCGTAGGTGTTCGCATCTCTGAGCGCGACATCCGCCTCCAGCTTCGCGATCTTCGCCTGCTGCTCCTGCTCATAGCGGCTGACCGGCATATTCTCGCTGCACGTTGCAGCACGACCGCCGAACAGCCCGCTCAGACCGCTGCCCAGAGCGCCGAGCGCCGTGCCTGCAATGCCGAGGCCAAGCGCCGTACCCGCTACGCCCTTCGAGGCATAGCTCTTCTCAACTTCTACCATGTGTGTATCCTCCGTAAAATTATTTAAGGTGGCCACCTCATGGCTTCAGCATACCTTGTTTCTGCTCCTGCTGTGCCTCATTTGTGCATCACTTCTGCCCATAGAAAAATGCCGCCCCGAGAGGCGGCATCGTTCAATGCAGAATTCGTTTTGAAGTTTTCTCCATCCGGTTCAGAATCTCCGGAATCCTCCGCTGTACCGTCGCCCGGCCGAGATACAGCTCCGCTGCAACGTCCACCTGCGGTCGCCGCTCCACAAAATAGAGCTCCGCGATTTTTTCATTCTCCGCGCCGACGTTTGCCTGGCGAATCACCCGCTGCATCTCTGCGGTCGTCAGCATCATCAGCTCCGGTGGGAGGTGCAATCTCGCCTGTGGGCTCATAGGCCTTTACAGCACGCCCGCGCGCTCGAGCATAACCAGCAGGCGAACAGCGTCTTCGCCAAGGTCGATTACCAGATCTTCGCCGGAACCGCTCTTGCCATTGATCGTTCCGTTTTCGATCAGTTTGTCCAGCGTCGCCCGGTACTCCTTATTCTTGATGTCCTTCAGCTTTTCGTAACGCATTTCATTTTCCTCCTCTCCGCCGGAATTTTCGCCATACAGCCACATTCTGGCCTCGGCCTCTCTCCGTTTCGTCAGACCCGGCAGCTCCTTGCCGCCCGCGTGGTTCCAAGCCTTAAAGATGCTCAGCACCTCCGCGTCAGAGTACTTCGCACCCTTCGCCAGCTGATAAATCTGGTAGTTCGGATTCTGCATCCAACCCGCGCCGACGTTGTAGCTGAAGCTCACCAGCGCGTCAAACTGCTGCTGCCTGTAGGACCCGAAGCGATTCACCGCCGCCTCCGCGTTGGCCAGCTCCTTCTTCAGCAGCCGCTCAGCTTCCTCCTCGGTAATGCCGTTGGGATAGTCGTCCTTGCCGCACCGGCAACCGTAGCCCACCGAATACTGCGCATAGTCCCAGACCGGATATTTGAGGAAGCCCTCCATGCGTTTGATAAAGTCCACACACTTCTGACTGGTTTTCATTATTTTATTTCCCCACCTTCATCTTGTTGTACTTCGTGGTCGAGATGGTCAGTGCCGTCCCGAGGAACATGTTGACCGCTGTGACGGTACCGACAATCTGTTCCGCATACGGGAATCCCCAAATGCCCGCCAGCGCCGAATACAGCGTCCCAATCGCGGGCAGCAGGATCATTGCAACCCATTTCAGAATGTTGTACATTTTGTTGCTCATCATGGTTTCCACTCCTTTCCGGCTCTCGCCTTTTATCGTTCCGCAGCCGCCATTGCGGTGCTGCATAGCGTACATTTTGTGGCCGCATTGCCAAAGCCCGGCAGGCATTTGCCGCACACCCACCGGCCACCGGCCTTGTAGATCACCTTCGTCGGTGCAACGACCCGTCCGCAGGCCGCGCAGTGAATCTCATGCTTTTCCTCATCGTAGATCAGCGCCGCAAACTCATACTCCCGCGTCATGTCCGCGTCCCTCCGTTTCCTCCGGCTCATACGGCAGGGCATTGACCGTGTCCATCAGCTGGTCTGCGTCTCCGTTGCCGCCAAGCCCGTAGTGGTACAGCTTGTGCCAGTGCCGCAGTCTTCTTCTCTGCTCAAACGTTGCGTATCCGAGCGCGATCAGCTCCTTGCCGCGCTCCTCGATCACATACAGCATCAGATACCGCAGCGCCTTGGTCACGTTGTCGCTCTTGTCCTCCTGCGCGTCCTTCCGGCTGTCCTTATACTTCCGACGGTAGAGAACATACGCGCCCAGCGCCGTCAGCCCCGCGCCGAGGATCGTCCCCCCGGCGGCAATCAGCGCCGTGGTAATTGCTTCACTCAAGGGCATCCACCTCCTTGCTGTAGAAGCGTCTCATTCGTTACACCCCCACAATATTACTGGCATAGGTCGCCCAATTCTCCGCCGCCTTCCATTCGTCCAAAAGCGCCGCCGGAACGCGGATTTCGCAGTCGGCAGGGATGCCGTTAAAGGCGTTTGCGTTTTCCAGCGTCGGCACTGCTGTGTGGCTGGTAAAATCGTAGAAAGACATTGCATAGCAACCGCCGAACGCGGCGTTGCCGATGCTGGTAACGCTGCTCGGTAGCGTTATCGACGCGAGACTGTAGCAGTAGTAGAACGCGGAGCCGCCGATGCTGGTAACGCCGCTCGGTATCGTTACCTGAGCAAGGCTGTAGCAGCTAGAGAACGCGTAGTTTCCGATGCTGGTAACGCCGCTCGGTATCGTTACCTGAGCGAGACTGGAGCAGGTAGAGAACACGGATTCGTCGATGCTGGTAACGCTGCTCGGTATCGTTACCTGAGCGAGACTGGAGCAGCTAGAGAACGCATTTTTGCCGATGCTGGTAACGCTGCTCGGTAGCGTTATCGACGCGAGACTGCGGCAGCTGTCGAACGCGGAACTGCTGATGCTGGTAACGCCGCTCGGTATCGTTACCTGAGCGAGACTGAAGCA
>ERZ1035037.62-NODE-62-length-44121-cov-41.456679_pt1 | contig 44121 bp, 51 predicted proteins | sample MGYA00520618_ERZ1035037 | MGnify/ENA primary metagenome ERZ1035037 (study PRJEB33766, sample SAMN09781741) | gut metagenome | biome: gut microbiome | host: Homo sapiens | place: Madagascar | study: EMG produced TPA metagenomics assembly of the PRJNA485056 data set...
GCGAAAAGGGAGATACCGGGCCGCAGGGACCGCAGGGGCCGCAGGGCGAAAAGGGCGATAAGGGAGATACCGGGCCGCAAGGACCGGCCGGAAGCAGCGCAGAGCTGCCGGAGGTGCTGGGCAACCTCGGGACGGAGATGGCCGACGCAGCCGAGGGAGCGATCCCGATCGCGGACGGTGCGAACGGCTGGACGACGGAAAAGCTCATCAAGGCCTACACCGGAGACAAGGATCTGATCGGGTACATCCCGGATACGGCGTGGGTGGCGGCGTATATGGCAGCGCAAAAGGCGCTGCTCAAGCTGCTACCCGATAGCGCGGCAGCAGATGCCGGGAAACTGCTGCAGGTCGGAGCGGATGGAAATGCAGCGTGGGGGAATAGACTGCCGACGGCCCTGAAAAACCCGGCTGCGCTGACGTTTGCAGGCGCGGTAACCGGGACGTATGACGGATCTGAGGAGCTGACGATCACGATCCCCGAGGGAGGCTCCGGCGGAAGCTCCGGCGGTGGGCTGCGGAAGATGAGCGCCGTAGCCAGCTATATCGGCATCCCCGTTGCCGAGCTGCCGCAGGACGGCACGATCTGGATGTGCATCTCCAAAGGAGACGGCGCAGAGCTATACTCCGGTACCGTCACCATCGAGGGCGGAAGCCTAACGGCAAACAACCTGATCGCCGTGAGCAGCGGCTCCGTCATCCAGCTCAATCAGGCAACGACTATCGGCGCTGGCTTTGCCATATACGGGATGTCTGCGACGGATTACGTCGGCGTGTGGCAGCAGGTTGGGGCAGGTAGCGCAGCCATCAACTGGCGCGGCGAATGGGCAGAGGTCACGCTGTACAGCAAGCTGGATGCGGTATCCTACGAGGGGAGCAGCTATATCTTTGCCTCTGATACCCCTGCTACCGGTGCTATCCCCGGGATTGACGGAGAATGGCAGCTGATGGCGCAGAAGGGCGACTCCGGCACGGACCTCTCCCTCGGCGTAACCGGCGCGACGGTCGGGCAGATCGCCAAAATCTCCGCCGTGGACGAAAACGGCAAGCCGACCAAGTGGGAGCCGGTGGATATGCCGAGTGGCGGGGGAGGCGGATCGAGCTGGACGGTGCACACGAGTACGACTATACCGGAGGACGTTGCATACGTCCAACTGGACGGGCTGCCGGAGGATTGGCGAGAATTATGCATCCTGATCGAGGAAGGGAGCAAACCTGTATACCGTAAAACTGCGGATGATTCGGAACAGAATTACAATGTTATGGCGGGTAAAGCGGAAAGTTACAACATAGATAGGAGCAGCTTTTATATATACTCAGCCAAAGGGCGTAAATGGGCACATGTTAGCAGGCCGGGGGATAAACATTTTTTCTCCGTAGTATCGAGTTATGTCAAAGTGGGAAACTCCGGCAATTATGCATCTGCTGCTGCGTCAAAAACGAGTGCTTTGGAACAAGTCGATCCGACATCTATCACGTTATTTGGGTATGGGCCGCAAACCGGGAATGTGGTATCGGCCGGGACAACGGTAAAAATCTGGTATCTGAAGTGAAGCGAGGATCAAACGATGAAAATTTACGAAAACGGCGTGATCCGCGACATGACGGCGGAAGAAATCGCGGAAATGGAAGAAGCAAAGCTCCGGCATGAAGCAGCGGAGAAGCATAGACCGCTTACAGTTGATGAGGTAAGTGCGATGCTTATTAAACAACAGATCAACACGCTGGCAGTGGATGATCAGACAGCACTGCGGATGATTGCGTTTTATCCAGATTGGGAGAATGGCAAGGCTTATGCGGCTGGAGATAAGCTGGTATCTGGTGGCAAGCTGTATAAGGTGCTGCAGGCGCACACGTCGCAGTCAACGTGGGTGCCGGGCGCAGCGGGCACGGAAAGCCTGTACGCCCGCATCGACGAGGAGCACGACGGGACGCAGTACGATCCGATCCCCTACGAGGGCAACATGGCCCTCGAAAACGGCAAGTATTACACGCAGGGCGGCGTGCTGTACAAGTGCACCCGCGATACCGGCAACCCGGTGTATAACACGCTGGCGGAGCTGGTGGGAATTTATGTGGAGGTAGCAGCATGATCTACTTTGTACCCGGTATGGAGATTGAGGAGGGAATGCGGTACACCGACGGGATACGGCGGTATATCGCGATCCGGTCCGGGCAGGCGGAGAGCCTTACGGACGAGGAATTTTTTGAGGCGCTGTAAGCGCGAGAGGAGGACAAGATGCAGCAGTATCAGTGCCTGTTGGTGGCAAACGAGTGCTACCAGCGCGGGAGGATGATGACGCCAACCAAGATCGTGGTGCACAGCACGGCGGCCAACAACACGAGCATCAGCCGGTACGTGCAGCCCGCGCCGGGTCAGACGGCCGGGCTGATGCAGTATCAGCCGCAGGAGCGCAAGCTGACGGCGGCCGAAACGCAAGCCGTCCTCGGCGAAAACCGGTATGGGAACGACTGGAACCGGGAAGGCCTGTACGTCTGCGTGCACGCCTTTCTCGGCAGGCTGGCCGACGGCAGCCTCGCAGTATGTCAGACGCTGCCGTGGCAGATGCGGTGCTGGGGCGTCGGCTCCGGCAGAAAGGGCAGTTACAACGACTGCTCGATCCAGTTTGAAATCTGCGAGGACGACCACAGAGACGCGGACTATTGCCGCGAAACGTTTGAGTTGGCGGCCGAACTGTGCGCGCACCTGATGCGGGCCTATCCCACGATCACGGAGATCGTGAGCCACAACGAGGCGGGGAAGCGCGGATACGGCAGCGACCACAACGACCCGGATAACTGGTGGCCGCGGCACGGCTACACGATGGGGATGCTGCGGCGGCGCGTGGCGGAGCTGCTGGCGGGCAAGCCGCAGCCCGCGCCGGAGCCGACGCCGAAGGAGCTATACCGCATCCGCAAGAGCTGGGGCGACGCAGCCAGCCAGATCGGGGCATACAGCGATCTCAGCAACGCGATCGCGGCCTGCCCGACGGGCTACAGCGTGTACGGACCCGGCGGCAAGGCGGTGTATTCCGGCGGCACGACAGTCATACCCGACAACAAGGTGCAGCCACCGAAGCAGTACACGGCCGGATACCGGCGCGGCTACGCCGTTCGGGCAAACGGCGGGCTCAACCTGCGCAAGGGGCCGGGCACGCAGTACGTGAGCCTCCGCGTGATGCCGGACGGCAGCAGGTGCAGCTGCTACGGGTACCACACCGGGGAGTGGCTGTACGTTATAGACGCAGCGGGCGCGACCGGGTACGCAAAGCTCGAGTATCTGGAGAGGCGGTGAGGCGGTGACGCAGGATGAGCTGATCCAAAAGCTGACGGAAACGGAGCAGCGCAGCAAGAGCAACACGCACCGGATCGACGAACTGGAGCAGGATCAAAAGGCGTTAAACAAGCTGGCCACGAGCGTGGCCGTGATGGCACAGGAGCAGCAGACGATCCGGAGGGACGTGGCCAAGAGCGGCGAGGACATCAAGGCGGTGCGCAAGAGCATCGAGGCACTGCAGGCAGCGCCCGGAAAGCGCTGGGAGAAGGTCGTGGAAAAGATCATCCTCGTGGCAGTCGGCGCGGTCGTCGCGTGGCTGCTGGCAAGGATGGGCATCAAATGAGGAGGACAAGAATATGAGAAACTGGAAGAAGTGGCTCAAGGCGGCCGCGATCCGCGCCGTAAAGACGGTGGCGCAGACGGCCGTGGCGACGATCGGCACGAGCGCCGTGATCGGCGAGGTCAACTGGGCCGTTGTGGCCAGCGCTTCTGCGCTGGCGGGCGTGCTCAGCCTGCTGACCAGCGTGGCGGGCCTGCCGGAAGAAAAAACCGAATAAGGCCGGAAAGAGAGCGCCCTGCGGAGAACCGCGGGGCGCTCTTTTTGCATATTTACGCGGCATGACAAGTTGACGGTAACTAACACGGCTTTTGGGGTAAAATGGCCAAAACCGGTGAGAGGAGGGGACAGCATGGCAGACAGCAGAGACGGCTACGCGGGCAAGATCGGCCACGGCGGACAGCAGTACGTTAAGGCACCTTTTGCCAAAAAGCCGACGGCGGATCAGAGCCGGATCCACACCGGCACGGACCTGCGCATGACGGCAGGCAAGAAGCTCAGCGGCAACGCGGGCAGCAACAAGTGACGCCCTGAGGGGCAGAAAGGGACAACATGGACTGGTATCAGAAGTTTGGGCTGCCGCAGCCCGAAGATGGCGCAAACGAGCAGGAGGTCGCCGCCCCTGACGCTGACGAGACTCCGGCAGGCGAAAACGGGCAGGAGATCGCCGAACCTGCAGAAACCGAAGAAGCGGAAGATCACGCGGCAGAGACGCAGCCGGACGCGGAGGACGCTCCACAGGGGGAGGCGCAGCAGCCGCAGGACAAGGAGACCCGCCGCCAGCAGGCTGCGGCCCGCAGAGAGCGGGAGCAGCGGGAGGCGATCGACGCCGCACTGGCGTCCGAGCGGGCCAAGTGGGAGAAAGAGGTCTTTGGCAAGGCCGGGATCAAGGATCCGTTTACGGGCAAGACCGTGGAAAACATGGAGGACTGGAGAGCATTCCAGACCGCCACGGCTAACGCCAAGCTGGCAAACGACCTCAAGGCCGGACGGCTGACACCGGAGGGGCTGCAGCAGGCCCTGATGCAGTCGCCGGAGATCCAGCAGATCCTCAGCGGTGCCAAGGAGGCGCAGCAGCGCGCCGAGGCAGCCGAGCAGAGAGCCGGAGCGCAGGAGTTTTCGCAGCGCCGCGAGACGGAGCTGGCGGAGATCCGGCGGATGAACCCCGCCATCAAGTCGCTGGACGACATCATGGCGATGGAGACCGGCTCAAAATTTGCTGATGCGGTACGCCGAGGCAATAACTACGTCGACGCATACCGGCTTGCAAACTTTGATGCCCTGCAGCGCGGCCAGCGCGCGGCGGGAGAACAGGCAGCGCGAAACGCTGCGGCCGGGCTGCAGCATCAGCAGCGGACACGGCAGACGACCGGAGACACCCCGGCACCCGTCCCGGCAGGGGTCAAGGCCTTTTACAAGGCACTTAACCCCAATGCGACGGATGCGGAGATCTCCGCACATTACAACAAGACACACAAGGCCGGATAACGGCCGGAAGGAGGACAAATGGCATTTTTACCGCAGAGCTACCGCGACGGTCAGCCTGAGCCGTGGGAATACCTCGAGGCATCCGCCATCGGGGCATGCACCGTCGGCATGGCGCTGACGCTCACGAGCGGCAAGCTTGCAAAGTGCACCGGCGCAACGCGGCCGGACTATATCAGCATGTACGGCGGCACGGTGGCTGCCGGGGACGTGATCCCCTGCATCCGCGTGCACGAGGAGACGATCTTTGAGACGGAGTGGAGCGCGGCCAACACCGGCGCGGCCGTCGGCCAGATGGTGACGATCGACACGACCGGATCCAAGGCCACGGCGACCACGACCAACGGCGTCTTTGAGATCGTGGCATTCAAGGGCACGGCGATCGGCGACACGGTCCGCGGCAGATTTATTCGCCCGGGCACGGTGACGAGCACGGGCTAACAGAGATAGGAGGGGAAATATTTGGCAGGAATTATCGTATCTGAGGCCAGCAACACCACAAATGCGCTTTTCGGCGAGCTGCAGTCTCCGCTGCGCATGCTCTTGGAGAGAGAGTATGAGGCGTGGATGAACTCGGAGGAAGCGAAGATCCTCGAGGAGATCTTCGTGGACATCCCGATCACGACGGCCAGCACGGCGCTCGGCGGCCTGACCGGCAGCAACAGCTTTGAGCCGGTCGGCGAGAACGGCGCGTATCCGCAGGGCGGCATCGAGCAGGGTTACTTCAAGACCTTCCGCCCGATCACGTGGAAGGGCAGCTTCTCGATCTCCATGGAGATGATGGAGGACAAGCTCGAAAGCGTGCTCAAGGGTCAGCCGATCCAGTTCCTGGACGACTTCCGCCGGGCCAAGAACAACTTTTTCTGGGGCCTGCTCGGCAACGCGATCCAGAATAAGGACACCGTGAAGGTCGGAATTGAGACATTTGACCTCACGGCCAAGGACGAGGTCAAGCTGTTTTCGCAGTCCCACAAGATCAAGAAGACGGGCAAGACGCAGAGCAACGCATTCTCCAACGCGTTCTCTGAGGCCAACCTCGGTCTCGTGGCGACGGCCATGCAGAATCTGAAGACCGACAGCGGAGACGTGGGCAACCTCGCGCCGGACACCATCATCATCCCGAACGACGCCAAGGCCAAGGCCGACGTCTTCGGCGTGCTGGGCGCGTACCACGACACGAGCACGGCCGCAGGCAACAAGTACAACTACCAGTTTGGAAACTGGAATGTCATCGTGACGCCGTACCTCGTCCCGTACATGGGCACGAGCGGCTACCCGTGGATCCTCGCCGATCTGGCGTACAACAAGCGCAACCTCGGCGCAGTCAACATCAACCGCAAGCCGCTGACCGTGCGCAGCGAAATCGAAGCGAACGATGCAAATACGTGGAAGGGAAATTCCAGATTTACCGGCGGCTTCTACGACTATCGCGCGTTCGCGGTGGGCGGCGTCGCCTTCGGCAGCACGCTCTCCTGATGGAGCGTAAGTAAGTAAAGAGGGGGCAGGAAAATGGACGACAAGGCGCTGCAGGCTGCGCTGTGGTACAAGCAGCTGTGCGAGACCAACAACGCCGTTTTCCTGCCTCTGTTTTTTGACCATCACCGGCATTTGATCCTGATGGGCGGCGGCGGCAGCGGGAAATCGATCTTCGCGGGCCGCAAGGTGCTGGAGCGATGCGCGACGGAGCCGGGGCACAGGATGCTCGTGGTGCGCAAGGTCGCCAAGACGCTGCGCGAGAGCTGCTTTGACCAGCTCAAGGCGCAGGCCATGCAGTACTACGGACCGGCGATCCGGATGATCCCGCGCGGAAAGAGCGGCGACATGTACATCACGTTTACCAACGGGAGCGAGATCCTGTTTGCCGGGCTGGACGACGTGGAAAAGCTAAAATCAATCCACGATATCTCCGGCATCTGGATCGAGGAGGCGAGCGAGCTGCTGGAGGGGGACTTTAATCAGCTGGACATCCGCCTCCGCGGCGAGAGAAAGTATTACAAGCAGATCATCATCTCGTTCAACCCGATCTCCATCACGCACTGGCTCAAAAAGCGGTTTTTCGACCGTGAGGATGCGCGCGTCGTGACGAGCCGGACGACCTACAAGGACAACCGCTTTCTGCCGGAGGAGGATCGCCTGACGCTGGAGGCGTTCCGAGAGACGGATCCCTATTACTATCAGGTGTACTGCCTCGGGCAGTGGGGAGTGCTGAGTCAGACGATCTTCCGGCGCGATATCCTGATGGAGCGGCTGCTGCACTGCAAAAAGCCGATCCGGCGCGGGAGATTTGCCTACCGCTACGACGAGACCGCGATCACGGACGCAGCGTTTACGGACGCGGAAGACGGCGAGACGCTCGTCTGGGAGGAGCCAAAGGCGGGACACCCTTACGTCATCGGCGCGGACACGGCGGGAGAGGGATCGGACTGGTTCGTCGCCTGCGTCATCGATAACAGCACGGGGCGGCTCGTGGCAAAGTACCGCACGAGGACCGACGAGGATCTGTTTGCCCGCGAGGTATGGTGCCTCGGCATGTGGTACAATCAGGCGCTCGTCGGCATCGAGGCCAACTTTTCGACGCACCCGATCAAGGAGCTTTCCCGGCTGCGGTATCCGCGGCAGTTCGTGCGGCAGGTCGAGGACAGCCTGACGCATGTGGTGCGCGAGGCGCTCGGCTTTAAGACAGACCGCCTGACGCGGCCGGTCATCATCGCGGAGCTGCAGGGGATCATGCGTGAGCATCCGGAGCTGATCGACGATGAGGACTGCCTCAACGAGATGCTCACCTTTGCCCGAAACAGCAAGGGACGGCCGGAGGCGGTCGAGGGCGCGCACGACGACTGCGTGATGGCGCTGGCGATCACCTACTATGTGCGCCAGCAGCAGCGGGCGACCGTAGAGACGAGGAACAAGCGCGTCAAATGGGACAAGGATCAATGGGAGGACTACAGATCGGCCGACGCCACGGAGCGGGCCTATCTGATCAGCAAATGGGGCAACCCGTTCTGAAATAGGAGGGAAATATGCTGCAAAATATCCGACAGCTGGCGGGAGAGCCGCCGGAGCTGACCGGCAACGCCGCGGCTGACACGGCCGCGCTCAACCGCTGGCACCGAAAGCTGATGGCGGGCCTGGAATATCTGTTTTGCGAGGTCGAAAACCAAATGGACGCGCTCACCGGCGACCGGGCCGCTATGGCGGAGCGAAAGATGCAGGCCGCGAAAAAGCGGCTGGAACGGAGGAGACAGGATGGGTAGACTGCCGGGCATGGCCTATAGCTCCGGGATCACGCGGTCGCAGCAGGTGCAGTTCGGCGGGCTGCGGCACCACCCGAACGCCGGGGACGGCGAGATCTATGACATGGAGAATATGAGCGCGCGGGACTATCCCCTGCTGCGCTCTCGCGATAAGCGCCGGAACGGCGGGACGCTGACCGGCGCAACGGAGATGTTTTTTGATAACCACGCGATGTGGTACGTCGATGCGGACGGCTGGCTGTGGTACAAGTGGGCGCTGCTCAACCTCAAGGCAGCATACGTCGGGACGGGAGAGACAAAATTCGTGCGCTTTGGGGACCGCATCGTGCTGATGCCCGCGAAAAAGCTGGTGCAGGCAAAATACACCGTCAAGGGGAAGGCAGACAATCCGGCAGCCCTGCCGACGAGCGCCGAAAAGGGAACGGCATACGTCATCAACACCAATCCAAACGATCCGCAGAACCCGAAATGGTCGCTGTTTGTATGGACCGGCGACGAGTGGGACAGCAGCATGGGCGCGTGGATCATAAACATGGAGGCGGAGCTGACGGCGACCAAGATCACGATCTCGGACGGGACGATCTACGGAGCCGCCGCCACGGCCAACACGCTGACGATCAATTCCCCGGCATCGGCCGATTTTGCAAAGGCGGGATTCCAGGTCGGGGACGCCGTGGAGATCGACGGCCTGACCACGGAGCCGGACAACAACAAGATCGCGATCATCCGCGAGATCGGTTCAAAGAGCATTGCCTTTTCCGATTATTGCTTTAAGATCCCGCTAAGCGCCAGCGGCGAGAAGCAGACCTCGTACAGCGAGACGGGGACGATCACGCTGCGGCGCAGCGTGCCGGACATGGACGTGTGCTTTGAGTTCGAAAACCGCCTGTGGGGCGCGGACAAGAAGGAGATCTTTGCCAGCGCACTCGGAGACCCGACGAACTTTTACGTTTTTGACGGGCTGAGCACGGACAGCTGGTACGTGGAGCTGCAGACGCGAGGCGAGATCACGGGCGGCGTCGGCTGGCATTACCCCACGTTTTTCCGAGAGGGATACATCCTGCGGATCTACGGCGCGGGCGCCACGACATTCCAGATGAGCGAGATCCTCGCACCGGGCGTAGCGCACGGCATGCAGAACAGCCTCGGCGCAGCGGGCGGACTGCTGTTTTACTACTCTCCGCAGGGCATGATGGCCTACGACGGGGATTACCCGCAGGACCTGCAGCAGGTCTTTGGGCCGGGTAAGTACAGCGGCGGCCTCGCACAGAGCGACGGAACGGACTACTACATCCAGCTCAAAAAGCCGGGCGCGGCCCCGCAGAGGCTATACCATTACGACGGGCTGCGCGGCATCTGGACCGTGGAGGACAGCCCCAACATCGACAGCATGGCGCTGACGGAGGGCGCGGAGACGCTGCTGCCGTCCATCATCGCAATGACGACAGGAAAGGCGCTGACGACGCTCAAGGGGCCGGGCGGCCCGTGGGCAGAAAACACGGCGGCCGTGGCGAGCTTTGTGGAGTTTGCGGACTTTACGATGGAGTCGCCAAACCGGAAAGCCGTGAGCAAGCTGCTGCTGCGGCTGAGCCTGACGGGCGCGAGCGTGACCGTCAAGATCCAGTACGACAGCAGCGGGACGTGGAAGACCGCGGCAACGCTGACCGCAGCGGGCAAGCGGAGCTATTACCTGCCGGTCGTGCCGCACCGGTGCGACCATTTCCGGATCCGCATCGAGGCGACGGGAGAGTGGGCGCTGCACAGCCTCGCCATTGAATACTACGTCGGCAGTGCGCTGCACTAAGGAGGCAACATGGACAACGAGAAAAAGACCCTGCACAAGTGGCAGGATAAACTGGACCGCAACCTGCAGGCCTACGCCGGGGAGCTTGACAAGATGGACGCGCGCGAGCTGCAGTACAAGGGCGGCCACGCGCTGCGGCCGCTCATCGAAAACGGGATCGACGAGCCGACGGAAACCCCGCACGTCTGGAACATCACGAGCGAAAACATCGAATCGGAGATCGACAACAGTATGCCGACCGGGAAGGTAACGCCGAGCCGCCAGCAGGACAACCTGCTCGGCAAGATGATCGAGGCGATGCTCCTCGACGAACTGGACCGGCTGCCAGCGGAGCGCATCAACGACCGCGCAGAGCGAACCTGCAAGGTGCAGGGCGGCGTGCTGTATCTCGTGGAGTGGGACAGCGCACAGCGGACGCACACGACCGTCGGCGAGAACAGCATCACGGTGCTGCATCCCAAGCGCTACATCCCGCAGGATGGCGTGGAAGAGCCGGAGGACATGGACTACATGTTTATCCGCATGCCGCAGACCAAGGGCTACGTCAAGCGCCGGTACGGCGTGGACGTCTCGGACGAGACGGAGGAGGACGCCAGCCTGCGCGGAGAGGAGGCCAGCACGGCCGAGGACCTCGTCACGCTGGAGACGGCCTACTACCGCAACGAGCACGGCGGCGTCGGACGCATCGTCTGGGTGGGCGACACGGTCTGCGAGGAGCTGGAGGACTGCCAGAGCCGCCGCCTGCGCCGCTGCAAAAAGTGCGGACAGACTGAGGCGGACTCGGCCAACTGGAAGATGGTCGGTCCGACCGTAAACGGGGAGTATCCGCAGGGGCTGCCGCCGGAGCGCCGGAGAAAGGACGCCTGCGCCTACTGCGGCGCGCGCAGCTGGGAGGAGACGGACGAGGAAGGCCGCTGGATGACCATCGCCGACCTGCGTGAGAAGGGTGTCCGTGAGGATGTGCTGAACCGTCTGCAGGGGATGGCTGAACCGGAGCAGGCTGCGGCAGAGCCGGAGTTTACGCCGGACGAGACAGTCGTGGGCGCAGCGGGTAGTTTGACGCCGGAGGCAGAAAGCGGCGCAGAGACGATTCTGGGGCCTGAGACGCTGCCTCCGTACAACACGCAGACGCAGGCGGAAACGGAATACTGGGTGCCGTACTACCGCCCGAACATCTACCCCGTCGTGCTGCAGCGGAATGTGACCGCATGGGGAACGTTCCTGGGCGAGAGCGACTGCGACAAGATCCGGGACCAGCAGAATACGGTCAACCACCTGAGCCGGAAGATGATCACGCGCATCAGCAAGTGGGGCACGAAGATCGCGATGCCGGACAACCCAGGCCTCCGCATGGACGGGCAGGATCAGGAGCTGTGGTACATGCCGCAGTCCGATCTGGCGCAGGTCAAGCAGTTTGATTTTACCGGCGACCTCGAGTGGCCGTATGCATACCTCAACCACGTCTACGAGGAGAGCCGCCGGATCCTCGGCATCACGGACTCGTTCCAGGGCCGCACGGACACGACGGCGACGTCCGGCAAGGCCAAGGAGTTTTCGGCCGCGCAGGCTGCCGGCCGAATCGAATCGAAGAAGATCATGAAAAAGGCCGCATGGGCCGAGATCTTCGAGCGGCTCTTCCGCAACAAGCTCGCCTACTGCGAGGAAAAGCGGAAGATGCACGGCAAGAATGAGATGGACACGGAATGGAACTCGTGGGCATTTCTGGAATGCGACGAGGCGGGGGAGCTGTACTGGAACGATCAGTTCCGCTTCAGCTGCGACAACGCATCCGGGCTGGCCGCGAACCGCGAGGCCATGTGGCAGGAGATCACGCAGCACCTGCAGAGCGGCGCTTACGGCAACCCGAGCGAGCCGCAGACGCTGATCCGCTACTGGTCGCAGATGGAGATGCAGAATTACCCCGGCGCGGGGACGATCAAAAAGCTGCTGGAGGAGCAGGCTGCGCAGCAGCAGGCGCAGGCGATGGCCATGCAGTCGCAGCAGGCTATGCAGCAGCAGATGGGCATGCAGCAGGGCATGCAGTAAGGAGGGGCCATGCAATACGGATACAACAAGGACACGGACTATAAAAAGCTGATGGACGACGCGGCCGCGAAGGGCAACTACGCACAGGCCGCGATCTATGAGCAGATGCGCAACGAGAAGATCGCGGGCGAGGGCCTGAACCAGTGGGCGCAGACCAACCAGTACGCCAACTACCTGCAGGGGGCCGGAGCAAATACCGGCTGGAAGAACCCCTATCAGGAGGAGCTGGACGCTGCGATCAAGCGCCTGCAGGAAAACAGCGGCGGGGCCTACAAATGGGACCCCGAAAACGACACGGCCATGCAGGAGTACCGCAAGACCTACCTGCGCGAGGGCGACCGGACGATGCGCGACACGCTGGGAGCCTACGCCAAGCAGACGGGCGGCCTTGCCTCCACGCAGGCCATTGCGGCGGCCAGTCAGGCGGCTGACAACTACAAGGCGCAGCTGGCCGACAAGGTCCCGGAGCTGGAGCAGCAGGCATACAACCGATGGTACAACGAAAAGCAGACGGCCCGGCAGGATCAGTACAACTACCTCTCGGCCCTCATGAACGCGGGCAGCGCTGCGCAGAGCGACTACAGCCTGCGCATCAATGAGGCGCTCAACCGCTGGCAGCAGCTCGGATATGCGGACGATCAGGTATCCAGCGTGCTGGGCGTGGGCGTGGGAACGCCGACGACGGACCAGAGCTACCAGAACTGGCAGAAGATGCAGGCGCAGCAGGACGCCGACTGGCAGCGGGAGCAGTGGCGCTACCAGCAGGAGCTGGACAAGTACACCCAGAACGAGCAGCAGCGACAGAATGCCTACAACCTCGCCATGACGATGCTGCAGCTGGGACAGATGCCGAGCGCGGAGATGCTGGCACAGGCCGGGATCAGCGGCGAGGACGCGAAGCGCATCCTCGCGGGCGTGCAGGCGCAGAGCGGCGGGTACAGCGGCGGTTCCGGCGGAAGATCCGGCGGCGGCTCGTACAGCTCCGGAAGCGGGGGCGGGAGCGGATCGGGAAGCGGGAGCGGCGTGACGGGCGGAGTGGATGAGGACACGCCGTACCTGAAAGACCTGAATCAAATGAGCACGACGGCAAGGAAGTATTATCTTGACATCCAGAGGACTCTGCGATATGCAAAAACGGCGGATGAAGCAGAGAGGGCAAAGACGTCGCTTGTGTCCGTCATGAATCGTGCTTACGAAAACAACGAATTGACGCTGGAGGAGCTAAACACGTTGTTGATCGAGCTCGGATATACCGGCGAGGGCTAATACAGGAGGTAGGATATGCCTAGAAATCTTGCGCAGGAGTATTTGAATCGGCGGAAACGCGCTGAAGAGGCAAAGAAGAAAGGGGAGAAGCGGCAGGCAGACATTATTGTTGAACGGGCAGACAAGCAGATCGACAATATCATAAACAAAGCTAACCAGACAGTCGGGCAGTATGTGCCCGGTGTCGCGCTGAGAAGGCTAGAGAAAGGGACACAGGGAGGATACCCGCAGCGAACGGACACACGCCGGAATCTCGCGCAGGAGTATCTGCACAAGGCCGGATCGGCAGCAGTTGAAAAGGCAAAGGCCAAGGCTGGCCAGATCAACAGCGCGGCGGTGAAGAGTGCATACAAGCAGGTCCGCAAGGATGCCAACGAGAAAGCGGCGCGGCATGTGGCGGTCAACACGACGGCCCCGCTGGATTTTGCGGAGGCCGGAAGGTATCGGGCAAAGTTTTTGAGCGGCCGCAGCGTTGACAAGGTGCAGCGGGAGTATGACACCACGCGGGAGCGCGCGGAGGAATACCGCCAGAAGGCACTGCATCTGCGGGAGACCGGAGATGCGCAGCGGGAAGCCAGCAGTACCACTGCGACCGGGAAGGACCGCGAGGATGCTACCCGGTTTGGCTCCTCGCTGACACGTTCCGCCGACCAGTGGGACAAGCTCGCGCAGGAGGAGAGCAGCAAGGCGCTCGAGCTTGCGCGAGAGCTGGGATACGCCAAGGTGTATCAAGTCCAAAAGACAGAGGCCGACATCGTCAGCAAACCAGACTTCGAGCAGAAGTCGGAGGCAGACCCGAAGGTGCTGGAGCTCGGCAACGAGGAAAACCGGCCGAAAATGAGCCGCGCGACGGCCATCTACGGGGGAATCAACCATTCGCCGTATTTTGAGACCCGCGGCTCGGAAACGTTTATGACGGACGAGGAGGTAAAGATCTTTACCTACCTCTACAACACGAAGGGTGAAAAGGCGGCGGAGCAGTATTACGACATGCTGTCTGACACGCTGGAGCTGCGGCGCGGCACGGAAAAGGCGGCCGGACTTGACAATACCGTCGAGCGGACGCTGTTCTCCCTCAGCCAGGGCGTGCGGCGATTTGGACGCGGTATCGAACAATTGTTCACAGATGAGCAGCTGCCGCTCTACGGCGAGGACTACGCCGAGAACATCATCAACGCCAGCGCGAGCCGCGGCGAGCGGATCCTCTACAGCGCGGCAAACAGCATCGGAAACATGCTCCCGATGGTCGCGATCTCTGCGGCAACGCAGGGCATCGGCGGCGCAGTTGGACTGAGCGCGGAAGCAGCGCAGGCGGCGGGAAAGGCTGCCGGTGTGGCCAGTATGTTTGCCGGGGCAAAGGGCAACGCCTACACCGAGGCCATGCAGCAGGGCATGACCAAGGCGCAGGCGTCTACCTATTCGACGCTCGTCGGCGCGAGCGAGGCTGGGCTGGAGTATCTCATCGGCGGTATCAGCCGATTCAGCATGGGCAGCGGCATCGGCGACTTCGTGCAGGAGGCGATCTCCGGGCTGGGCCGCGGCTATGCGCGCGTGGCCTTCCGCTTTGCGGGCAGCCTGATCGGCGGCTCGATTGACGAGATTATCGAGGAAAACACGCAGAACTATCTGGAGCCGCTGTTTATCAACTACGTCACCGGCAAGGAAGCGGAAATGCCGGGGTGGGACGAGTTCATCGAAACGACCCTCTCCACGCTCATTACGACGGGCGTGATGGAGAGCCGCGGCTCGTTCGCCGAAGCGAAGCGGAACATCGCATTCACGCCATTTGAGGCGCAGCTGGAATGGGTGTCCGCCGCGAAGAATGTGTTTGCAGAAGGGACGGACGTTGCGGAATTTGCGGACGTGCTGGAGAGCCACCTGCAGGCCGGAGACCCGATGAGCTACAAGGAGTTCCGCGAGGGCATCCGCGCCCTCGGCGTGGATGAAAAGACCATGGGCCGGATCGCAAAAGGCAAGCTGACGGTCGATGAGGTCTTGACGTCCACGGAGAACGGCGATAAAATCAGCCTGAAGGAGTGGCAGGCCGGGCAGAATAGCACGGCGCAGCAGGGACAGAGCCAGACGCAGCGGGCCGAAACGGTGCAGGCGGAGAACAACAATGTCGAGGCCGCCATGACCGCAGCGGAGCAGGAGGCCGACCGCTTGATTGCCGAATGGAACCGCGGCGAGAACAGCAGCTATGAGTTGGGGCAGCAGGCGCAGCGCGTGATGCAGCAGCTCGAAGAAGAAGTGCGGGAGGGAACTGCGACGGATCCCGGAAGTTACATGAACCGCCAGATCCAGCTGCAGGAGATCGTGCGCTCTGCACCGGAGGCGAGCACTGCGCAGCAGGCCACTCAAAACACGACAGAAGGGATTGACAACAATGGCAGAACGGAAATTCTTAATGACAGCGCGGAACGGAATGCAGGTCTGGGTGCCGGAGAGCAAGCTGGAGCAGTGGCAGAAGGCGCAGGACGACCAGTCGCCGGAGGCGCAGGAACGCAGACGCAAAACGGCCGAGCGGATCTTAGCGGCGGTCGAGAGGCTGTCAGCGCAAGGGAAATCGGAGTAAAGGGCGGCACAGCAGAGAAAAATATCCACGTCGTCATTCCGAGCGAGATCGACACGGCGCGGGCGGAAGACGCCGCGCTCGTCGAAAAGATGAACCGCATCGTTGTGGAAGCGGCTGCAAAGGGGCAGGACGTTACGTTCGTTTCCGGCGCGATCACAGTCGAGTCCGGGAACCGGACCGTGCGCGTGGAAGGCGTGCGCCAGACCGGCGACAACGGAAGAACGCAGATCTATTTGCAGGTCGACGGCCGCCGGGATATGGAGCGAATTTACCGCCACGAGGATTTCCACGACGCGGTGGAGGCACAGCCGGGGCTGCTGCAGCGTCTTGCAGACCGGCTCATGCAGGAGTACGGCCGCGAGGAAATGCTGCGCATGGCGATTGACTATGCAGAGGCCTACGACGGCATTTACGGCGAATTTACCGAGGACATGACGGAGGAGCAGGAGAACGAGCTTGCGGTCCGGTACATGGAGGAGGTCTTTGCGGATGCCTACGCAGGGATCCGCAGAGGGCAGCGGCGCATCCGCTCCGCGCAGAAAACGCTGGAAAACAGCGGGGAGATCGAGACGCTCCGGGCAAGGGGCCAGACGGCACAGAATGCGCAGGAGGAGCAGAACGGAAAGTTCTCGCTTGCCGGGCAGAAGGCAAGGACGGCAAACTCGCAGACGCTGCAGATTGCCGAGCAGATGGAGCAGGAGGGCGCGAGCCGCGAAGAAATCTGGCAGGAAACCGGATGGACGCGTACCATGGACGGCAAGAACTGGCGCTTTGAAATCGATAATAGCGAGGCGGAATACCGCGGCGGCGGAGATGCGCAGTTCCGGGAGGCTCATGCAGACTATGCGGAATATCAGGACCTGCTGCAGAAGATGTTCGAGGGAACGATCAGCGAAAGCGAAATGCAGCGCATGGAGCAGCTGGATGATATCTGGAGCGGAGAGTATGCGAGGCTGCGCGAGCGGGTAGAAAGCGGGAACGCAACGCTTGCGGACGTGCTGCAGCATGACTCGCTCTATGAGGCGTACCCGGAGCTGCGGGACGTCAAGGTCCGGCTGGAGAGCGACACAGGAAGCAAGAACGGAAGCTATGACCCGCGAACAAACACCATTACAATCTCTGAGGACAAGCCGGGAGACAGCGCGAAAGTCGGGACCATGCTGCACGAGATCCAGCACGCGATCCAGCAGATCGAGGGCTGGGAGAGCGGAGCAAGCCCGGAGTACTGGGCGGCACGCGAGTATGAGAGCGGCGACACGGCAAGCGATCGCGCGCAGGAGCTTTACAGCAGGATCCTCAACAGCCTCGACAAGGCAGACCAAAACAAGGTGATCCGCTACAACGAGCTTGACCGCGAGATGGAGGCCACATTCTCGGCAGACCCGGAGAGCGAAGCCGGAAAGCGGTATGCGAAATACGAGGCAGAGCAGGACAAGCTGTACGAGGAGCTCTACAAAAACGAGTGGTTCCGGCGGCTGCTTGATCTCCAGCGGCAGATGGAAAACCCGCAATCCGCGTATTACGAGATGTACCTCAACACGGCGGGAGAGATCGAGGCGCGCAATGTGTCCGAGCGATACCGCATGGCGCAGGAAGAGCGAAGAAAAACCGCGCCGAAGGGCGCGGATGAGGACACTTTGTACAAGGGGAGCGAATGGACTCGAGCAATGGACGAGGACCCGGAGCGGTCGAAAATTAAAGACCAAATCAGGGGCGCACAAGACGAGTTAAACGAGATGAAAGTGGCAACCAGCATCCAAGCCCCAGAGAACTTGAGGGGCAGACAAGACACAATGGCGTGGGTGCAGAAGGTATTGCCAAATTACCACGGAAGCGTAGACACAAAGCTGCTGGGAAAGGTTACGTTCGAAAAAGAAGAGATCGCCGCGGGGCTTAGATACGCGAAAACACCGGAAGAACGAGCCGCAATTGCGACGGTCCCGATGGTTTTGAAGCGCGGTATCGAAGTTGGGGAACACAGTAACCACAAAGGGAGAAAGAAGCACACCGTTACAATAGCGGCTCCCGTAGAAATAAATGGCGTTCGCGGGAACGTGGGCGTGGTAGTGAGCATGAGCAACGGGAAATACTACGCGCACAGAATTCTGTTGCCGAACGGGGAAATGTTCCAGTTTGGCGGAGGAAAAAAAAACGAAGCAGCACGAGGACCGCAAAGGGGAGTGACCGTTTCCGGCTCTCTTGCCAATGCCACAAGTGCTGCTTCTAGAGGGAGTATAGCACAAAACAAGGCCGAAGTCAAGGGGAAATTCTCAGTATCGGACGACCTAAATGAACTTAATCAGCAGGTGCAGGGGGCCGAGGCTGCGACACGCAGCGACGCGCTCAAGGCACAGGCAGAAGCAGAGCTGCAGGAGTACCTGAAAAAGGGAAAGAGCGAACTGGCACAGTCCATCAGCAAGATGAGCGACGCAGCCCTGAAAAAGCAGACCGAGCGGGTCAAGCAGGCCATGACGGCAGAGTCGGAGGGCCTGCGAGTCAATGAGGCGGCCGAGGCCATGACAGAGGGCGTGCAGAAATACGCTGAGAGCCGCAACCAGCGCCTCGGAGACATGCTGCAGATGATCAAGACCGAGCAGAACAAGCGCGCAGCGGCAAAGCGAGAGGCAGAAAAGCAGCGCCGCGCAGAGGCCCGGAAGACGCCGGAAGCGAAGCTCCAGCGTAAGGTCGACAAGCTGCAGAAGCAGATCGACATTGAGCGGGCGGCGCTCCGGCAGGCAAAGCAGGGGGGAACACTCACCAGAGAGATGGCAGAGCAGAGCGAGGAGCGCATCATGGGCCTCCGACAGGAACTCCTCGATTACAAAAACGAACTGCAGGAGAAGAAGACCGCCGCCCGCGAGGAGAAAAAGCGCCAGCAGGATCAGGCAGCCAAAGAGGCGATCCAGAAGGAGAAGCCCCGTCAGGCCACGAGAGACCTGACGAACGCGCTGATCGAGAGCTTTAACGTCCCGGAGGAAAACCGCACACAGGCGACGATCCAGATCCGAGAGCTTGCCGAGCAGGCCTATCAGGAGGGGCAGAAAGGCCCCATCACAAACAAGCTGCGCAACAAGATGCTCGACACGCTGATCGAGCTGGGGACGGAGCGGGAGATGCTCGACAACCGGGAAAGCGAGATCAGCCAGCGGCTGCGCGAAAAGTGGATCCAAGTGCCGGACGAAGTGCGAACCGCGTTCGGCGAGGAGTGGGCCGACATCAAGGAAAGCGCGTATGACAGCGGGATCTATTTTACCTACAAGGACGGATACCGCAGCATCCAGAGCTGGACAGCGGAGCTGCAGAAGGAATTCGGGCAGATGTTTGACACGACCCGCAGCCTGCAGCAGCAGCTGCGCGACATCGTGAACCTGGCGTCGGAAGGCTACGGGAAGCAGATGACCATCGGCGACATGATCCGGCAGAATGCAGACGACTACAGCTGGAGCATGCGCGAGAAGGTCGAGGAGCTGGGGAAGGTGCTGGACGACCAGCTGCAGCGGTTTGGTGAGAAGGCAAACATCGAGGTCAAGCTCGCGGCCCGGTCGGCAAAGTCCCTGCAGGCGCAGCAGCAGTATTTCGAGAACCGGCTGCGCAGCCGGACGGAGCAGCAGATGGAGAGTCTCGCCCGAGAGAAGCTACTCAAGAGTGCAAAGCAGCTGAGCCGCATGGCGAACAAATCATCTGCGGAGCAGCGGGCCGCGATCCAGAAGGTCATCGGCAACATCGATCTCGTGGCAAGAAGCATCACGCCGGACGGTATCGAGAATCTGCAGGAGCTTGCGCTGAGCTACCGGCAGGCCATGGAAGCCATGGGCGAGAATTTTATCCGCGATAAGGACGTAGAGGACCGGCTGGCCAGACTGGACAAGAAGCGCATCGACAACATGGACGACATGGACGAGGTGCGGCAGCTTGCGCAGGACATCACGGCGGTAGCAACGCAGATCCGCAATCGGAATCAGATGCTCGCGACCGTGCGCCGCGAGACAGTGTCTGAAATGGCCGAGAACGTCCGCAAGGAAGTAAAGGCCGCGAAGGGGAGCAACGCAGGCAAGGCCAGAGACTTTGTCCTGATGCAGACCGACGCAAAGCGCTTTTTCCTGGAACTGGGAGGCTGGAAGGAAGACGGCGCGACAGCCGAGCTGCTGCACGGGCTGGAACGCGGAGAGGAGAAACGCCGCCTGTATGAGATGCGGGCGCAGGGACTCTTTAACGGGTTCCTCGCGGATAAGGCAAACAAGAAATGGGTCGAGAGCGCAACCGGAAAGGATGCGCAGTGGATCACAGTCGACACGCCGCGCGGCGCGGCCGTCATTAAGGACGGGACGGCGAGCGCGATCAATGAGCTGACAATGACCCCGATGATGCGCGTCTCCCTGGTCATGCACAGCAAAAACGAGGACAACCTGCGCCACATTGCCGAGGGAGGCATGCGCGTGCCGAACCGGGCGCTCTACAAGAAGGGCAACATCTCGGAGGCATATGCGCGCGGAGACGTTGTGACGCTGACGCCGCAGGCCGTGCGGGATATCGTGCGCGGAGCAACGGCGCAGGAGATCCAGTTCGCCGCGATCCTGAGCAAGTATTTCGACGGACAGGCCAAGAATGCGATCAACGAGGTGTCCATGATCATGGACGGCTATGAGAAGGCCATGGTCAAGAACTATTTCCCGCTCGAGTCCGACCGCGCGTTTACCGTGCAGGACAATGATCAGGTGCGCAACGACATTTCGCTGACCGGGCTCGGTTTTTTGAAACAGAGGACCGGGAAGGGCGCGAACCCTGTACTGCTGCAGGACGCCTCGCAGACGTTTCAGCGGAGCGTGGAATCCGTCAGCAAATACTATGGTCTGGCGCTGCCGATCCGCGACCTGAACGCCGTCATGAACAGCACCTACTACGAGAACGCCGGGAAGGTCCGGCTGTCGCAGACGGACAAGCTGCTCGGACGCGACCGCAGCAAGGAGGGCGGCGGCGCGATCCGCACGCAGAGCGCAGAAAGCGTGCGGAATGTGATCGCCGGGAAGTGGGGCAAAAGCTCCATCAACTACATCGAAAAGCTCGTCGGCGACCTCCAGCGCAGCGGGAAGGACATGGACGCGTTCTCCGGGTTCTTCGGATGGCTGCGCGGGCAGTATGCGAGCGCGGTGATCTCGTTTAATCCGAGTTCCATGCTCAAGCAGTGGGGCAGCTATGCAACGGCCATGGCGTATCTCAGCCCCGGCGATCTCGCAGCGGGCCTGCTGCGGGGCATGAAGGGCAAGGTCAGCACAGACACGCTCGGACAGTACAGCTCCGTCTACTGGTACCGCAATCAGGGCAACGCGACGCAGGAACTGCACGACCTGACCACGAACGAGGCACTTGTGACAAAGCTGCCGCTCGGCTACAACTGGGCGCAGGCGATGGACAGCTTTATCACGCGCCGCCTGATGCTGGCATGTGAGCGAAACGTGAGCCGCACAACAGGCCTGACACCGGGCACGTCCGAGGAGATCAACAGCGGGACGGATGCCTACTGGACGAAGGTCGCGACGCTGTTCAACAAAGTGGTGCTGGACACGCAGTCCAACTCGAGCATTCTGGAGCGTGCGGCCGTAGCACGAGCGAATCCGAACAACATCAGCCGATTTATGACGATGTTCCGCGCGGATGCCTTCCAAAGCTTCAACCTGCTCCGCGAGGGGCAGGGCAAGTACCAGACGGCGCGCGCGGCCTACCTGCAGAACAAGACGGCCGAGAACCGCAGAGCGATGATCGCAGCGCGGAAGCAGCTGGCAAGGTCCGGCGCGGCCGTGATCGCATCGCAGCTTGTGTCCGCCTCCATCAGCGTCATGCTCAATGCGCTGCGGCGGAGAGATGAGCTGTGGGACGAGGACGGCCTGAACTGGGGCGAGGTCATGAAACAGCTGGGGCTCGGCATGGTGGAGGGCCTCGCAGGCATCTCCATCGCCGGCGAAGAGCTGGTGGGGCTTGTGGAGTCCATCGCCTTTGATGAGACGTGGTACGGTCCGGACGTCAACGCGCTGCAGCTGCTGACCGATACTGCAGAGAGCGCGATCAGCGCTGCACAGATCCTAAAAAACGGAAAGTGGGAGCTTGCTCCCGGCGCGCTGAAGGATCTGGCGCTGGAGGCCTCTACGGTCATGGGAATGCCGCTCAAAAACGTCGAAAAGTATGTGCAGGTCCTGCCGAGATGGATCGCGCCGGAGCTCATGGCAGAGTACGACAACATCTGGGACGAGGTCGACCGGAACGCGCTCTCTAAGTCGTCCGTGCTGGACATCAAGGCGGACATCGGCGTGCTGCTCGACAACCGCACCGAGGACATGAGAGACGAGGACAAGGAGGAGCTGACAAGGCTCTACCTTGCAGGCGGGACCGGGGCGCTCCCGGCCGCCGTGCCGAACTCCGTCAAGTACACCAACGACAGCGGCGAGGAAGTGACGGTACAGCTCGACTACAGCCAGAAGCAGACGTACAAGAAAGAGTGGAGCAAGATTGTCTCCGGAGCGATCGGGTCGCTGCTGAAATCCGACCTCTACAACGAGGCGGACGACAAGACCAAAACAAAGATGCTCAACAACCTGTATACCTATGCAAACGGACTTTCGGCAGAGAAGGTCGTGCCTGAGAAGGCGGCTGACGGGTGGATCGATGATGCCAGAACGATCAGCGGAGAGGGCGTCAAGATCGCGGATTATATCCAGTGGCACACGATGCTCAGCGAGATGGATTCCGACGACGCGAGCGGTACCAGCAGGACGGGCCTGAAAAATGCCCGCGCGCTGGAGCTGGCAAACGAAAAGGGATGGACGTGGGCCGTCCCGTCGGATGCACCGGACGAGCTCAAATGGATGGAGGACGATACAGAGCAGACACTGCAGCTCACGGATGCGCAGAAGAAGCAGTACCGCAAGACATGGACCGGGATCGTATACGGGAGCGTCGGTGACCTGATGCAGTCCGACGAGTACCAGAGCGGGAGCGAAAAGGAGCGCGGCGCGCTCATCCAGAAGCTGACGTCCTATGCCTCCGCGCTGGCGGCATACGAGATCGAGCCGAAGAAAGTGCCGGACACATGGATCAGCGGAGGCCAGCAGGCTGTAAAGGACGGCGTGCCGCTGGACGAGTACATCGTGTTCCGCGCGCTATACAGCGAGCTGGACAGCATCAACGAGGACGGCGACGAGGAGAGCGGTCTGAAAAACAAGCGGACGCTGGATCTCATCGAGTCCATGGGATGGAGCGACAAGGCAGAGCAGAGCGCCTATATCAACACCGTAGCCTCGGAGAGCAAGGCGGCAGAGGCAGAGGCACTGCAAAAGGCCGGGATGACATGGGAGCAGGCTAACGACGTGCTGGCCGTACCGGGGACGGGTGTTGCAAAGAAAGCGGCCGTCACGGCGACCAACGCGAGCGAGGCGACCAAGGCGAAGGTCCTTGCGAGCTACGACAAGAGCGAGAAGCAGAAGACCGCAAAGCTCGTCATGACCGGCCTGAAATACGGCATCCCGATGCGGCGGTACACGGACGTGCTGCAGAACGCAGACGCGGACGGCAGCGGCGGCGTCTCGCAGGAGGAGGCCGGGAAGTACATCGCGACGCTGGGCCTCAGCGTGCAGGAGGCGGCGTACCTCTGGCAGATGATCACGAACGGGAAGGAAGGCAAGAAAAACCCGTTCTCCAGCTATTTCGGTTCGGAGTTTTACAGCGCCGCAGGAGCGTTTGACTGAAAACAAAATACCGCACAGCGGGGGAGGGCGAAAGCCCTCTCCCATTTTTATGCACAGGAGGGGGAACTATGTCAAAGGGCAGGATGCAGGCGGGGAGCTGCACGGCAGGGATGCGGCGCGAGGAGGTAGAGGCACTGATCCGGGCGGCGAACCTCGGGGAGGAGGACAGCTACATCGCGCGGCGGTGCCTGATCGATCAGGTGGCGCAGCTCGACATCGCGTTTGAAATGGAGGACAAATTCGGGCAGGGGATGACGCGGAGCACGGTGTCCCGCCGGATGCAGGGGATCGAGCGGCGGCTGCACACATTGCGGGCACAGACGCGACGGAAGCGGGCACAGCGCAGAGGCTGAGACGGTATGATATATCCATCAAAGACAGGAGGCGGAGACAATGGCATATCCCTATCAGACCGGGTACAATCAGGTGATGCCGCCGGTATACGGCGGGTACGGACAGCAGCCGATGCAGCCGCAGGGGCCGATGTGCAGGATGGTATCGAGCCGCGAGGAGGCAAGCTCGACACCGGTGGACTTTTCCGGCAGCCTGATGGTGTTCGCGGACATCCAAAACAACCGCATCTACACCAAACGCTGGGACGATGCGGCGGGCGCTGCACGCTTTGGGGAGTATATTCCCGCGCCGCCTCCGCAGCCCGCGCAGAACGGCACACAGCCAGCGACAGACCCGGTGCTGACGATGCTGCAGCAGATGCAGGCGCAGCTTAACGGCATCAGCGAGCGGCTCACTGCCGCAGAAAAGAAGGAGGCACCGGCAGAATGAATCCGCTTATGATGATGATCCAGATGGCGCAGCGGGGCCGGAACCCGCTGGGTGCCCTGCAGCAGATGGGCGCGGGACCTCAGCTCCAGCAGATGCAGCAGATGCTGGCGGGCAAAAATTATAACCAGCTCCTCCAGATGGCGGACAACGCCGCGCGGGAGCGCGGTACGACGGTAGAGCAGATGGCACAGCAGCTGGGGCTGCCCTTCCGTCGGTAAGCATATCCACTCGGTTTGCGGTCCTGACAAAAGCCGCGCAGCAAGGACTCACCGGGCGCGCGCGGCCCGTGGGATTATAAAAACTGAGGAGGATACAACAATGGCAGATGATTTTGGCATGGGGTATGCGCTGGGCGCTGACTCCGGCAACCGCAACAACAACGACATGTTCGGGTGCGGCGGATCTTGGTGGATCGTGATCATCCTGTTTGCCCTGATTTTTGGCAACAACTGGGGCAACAACGGCAACAACGGGGCCGGTATGGCGGTGCCGTATCTCAGCGGCATCGACACGCGGCAGGCAGTCAACGACGGCTTTGTGACGGCAGAGATCCAGAACGGCATCCGTGGGCTCCAGAACGGCCTGTGTGACGGCTTCTATGCCATGAACACCGGCATGCTCAACGGGCAGATCGCGATGCAGCAGGGCTTTAACGCCACGCAGATGGGCATGATGCAGGGCTTTAACGGCGTGCAGGGCCAGATCTGCGACCTCGGAGCGAGACAGCAGCAGTGCTGCTGCGAGACGCAGCGCCTGATGGAGCGCGGCTTTGCCGACACCAACTACAACCTCGCGACGCAGAGCTGCGACATCCGCAACACCATCCAGAGCACGGCCCGCGACGTGATCGACAACGCCAACGCCAACACGCGCAGCATCCTGGACTTTATGGTCAATGACAAGATCAGCACGCTCCAGCAGGAAAACCAGACACTCCGCCTGGCCGCCTCGCAGAGCGAGCAGAACGCGGTGCTCAAGGCCGCGATGGACGCCAACACGGCCGAGCTGATCCGCCGGACAGGCAACTCGACGCCGCAGCCGACGTACCTCGTACAGAACCCGCATGCGGCGTACTGCGGCGCAGGCTGCCAGCAGGGCTACGGCTGCTGCTGACGGAATGAGAGATCGGGGCGGCAGCTGCCGCCCCTGAGCAAAGGAGGATATACCATGGCATGCAACAACGTGTGTAAGCTGTGCCGCCGCCTTGTGATCTCGCAGGCCGTGACGTTTGCGGACGGCGTGCTGACGATCAACCTGCCGGCCGGGAGCTACAACGACGGCGAGAAATACTGTCTCGTCGTGGCACAGACGATCCCGACGACGGCGACCATCACGGCTCCGGTCGTGGTGACGATCGGCAGCGGGACAGTGCAGTATCCGCTGACAAGCTGCGGCTGCGCACAGTTGACCGCCTGTGCGATCCGCACGCGGACAAAGTACAGCACGGTGCTCAACACCACCGCGACGGGCGGCAGTTTCCGGCTGCTGGGACGCGCTGCCTGCGCGCCGAGCAGCAATCTGGCGAGCGTCAACGGCACGGCGCCGACGGCATAAGGAGGGACGATATGGACGCCAGGACAAAAATGATGTTCTACCGCCGCGGGAGCGGCGAGGAGGAACGCAGAGACCGGCCGGAGGGCCGATTCCGCGATGGGCGCGGACGCGAGCGCTACAATGACGGCCGCTATGCGCCGCGCAGCGACGGAGACTATGATCGCCGATACCGCGACGAGCCGATGGGCCGCCGGTACGACATCGAGCCGAGAGGCGGCGGCCGAAGCCGCGAGCCGGGGCGCCGAGAGATGGGGCATATCGGATTCGAGCAGCAGCAGGACGATGACGACCGTCTGTCGTGGGAGGAGGCCGAGAAGTGGGTCGGCGGTATGAAAAACGCCGACGGCACGGTAGGCGCGAAGTGGGCACCGGACCATGTGCTCAAGATGATGCACGAGCGCGGAATCGACTGCGATCCGATCGAATTCTGGTGCGCGATGAATGCGGTGTACAGCGATTTTTGCGAGGTACTCATGGACCACGGCTGCACCGGGACGGACCTCTACCTCGACCTCGCCAAGGCGTGGCTCGAGGACAAGGACGCCGTGCCGGACAAGGCGCGCGTATACTACGAGTGCATCGTGGAGTGACACAAAAACAGCCCCGGCAGAAGACTGCCGGGGCCTTTTGTGCACCGAATGAGCACCGAGAGTTTTGCAGATTTGAAAATCGAGGTAAGAGAAAGTTGAGGTTTGAGCAATGTAAAGAGAGAAAATGAGATGCGTTGAGAGGCAGAAAGAGAAAGAAAAAGAAAGATGAATAAAAGTTGTTGTTGATGAGCATCAACGAAAAAAGAGAGGATAAAAAACGCCGGAACCATTGAAAACACAAGGGTTCCGGCGTTTTCGGAGATGGAGCATAAGAGGGAGAACACCGAAAAAACACCGAAAATCACGGGGTGGTTAGAGGAGAGAGCTGGACGGTATCAAGAACGGTGATCGCGCGGTCCTGCTCGCGAGGATACAGGTGGGAATAGGTGTCCCAAGTCTCCTTGACATTGGAGTGGCCGAGGCGGCGCGCGACCTCCTGGATATTGATGCCATTATTAACGAGCAGGGAGGCGTGAGAGTGTCTGAAATCATGGAGGCGGATCTGCGGGAGTCCTGCGCCGCTCGCATAGGCAAGCTTGTGCCTGCGGACAGTATACGCCACGAGATGCGAAGGACCGCCGCAGACGAGGAAGTCCGGAGAAAAACCGGGCATGCCGCGCTGAAAACGGAGGTGCGCCTGCAGCTCCTCGAAAAGGGGGGCGGGGACGCCAATATCGCGGACAGAGGACTCCGTTTTGACAGGCCCCTCCCCATACCGATCGGAATAAGTGCGGCGGATGCGGATCAGGCGGGCGGGGAAGTCGATATCCGTCCAGTGCAAGGCAAGGACTTCGCCGGGCCGCATGCCGGTATAAAATGCGACGACGAAAAACATCATGTATTGCCGCTCTTGGATGGGATTTTTTGCAATGGAAACGGCGGCGGCTGCCGATGTGTAAAAACGCTGAAATTGCTCTGCGGTATAGAATTGGAAATCGTGCTGCGGGGCGTCTGGCATGGCCTTGCGTCGGCAGCGGAGCCGCCCGAAGGGAGATGTTGGGATGATGCGGAGTTCGACGGCGCGCGCGAACATGGATTTCGTAATTGCGTAGACCTCGGAGATGGTATTGGGGGCGAGGCCCTTACTGTGCAGGGACGAGACCCAATCGGCAACGTGCCGTGGGGTGACGGCGCGCATACGCAGCGGGCCGAAAAATGGGATAGCGTGCGTGCGCAGGCGGGCCTCATGCGTGGCGAGCGAGGATGCACGCACTTCGTTCGATTTGTATTTGAGATACTGCTGGGCAAACTCGGCGACGGTGAGGCGGTCGTCGGCGGTGGGGGCGGGGGATTTGGCCTCGGCGCTGAGCTGGCGTTCCGTCTCGGCGGCCTCGGCCTTGCCGTAGACGATGCGCTCGATCCGGCGGTAGGCTCCGGTGTCGGGATCGGTATAATTGACGCGGACGCGATAGCCCTGCAGGCCGTCGCGCTTTTTTTGTATTTTTGTGATCGGCATAGCAGACTCTCCTTGGGGCATCAGCTGCGGAACCAGCCGACGTGGGGGTCGCACAGGTCGAAGGCCAGTAAAAAGGCAAGGACGGCGACCAGAACAAGGCAGATAATGCCGAGGGCGTAGCAGATGTGGGAGCGGTAACGGGCGAGGCGCGCGAGTGCGGCGATGCGGGCGTCCTTTTCGGCGAGGAGGGCATCGCTGGGCTGCGCAGCGGGGGCGGCTTCGGGCGGCGGGAGCAGGTCGGGGAGGACGTCGGACAGCGGGACCTCGGCAGCGGCGACGAGGTCGACGACTGTCTGCAGGCCGGGGTTTTCTGTGCAGCCGGAGAGGATGCGGGAGATCGTGCTGACGGGGACGCCGGAGCGCTCCGCCCACGCGGTGAGGGTGAGACCGGACTTTTGCTTTACGGCATTGAGCCGGTCGCAGATCTGGGACATATGGTGTCGCCTCCTGACGATTGCAGTTTTGGATACGGATTTTTGCAAAAAGCGGGTGCAGTTTCCGGTTCTGGCCATGGCTTCCCGCGGCGGGGCGTGGTACGATGCGGGTGCAAAGGGGGCGCGACGGATGGAGCGATGGATCAAGTACCGGTTTGTGCGGGAGTACCGGCGGATGCGGCCGGACGGGAGAAAGCGCGTGGAGCGAGCCAGAGATGAGTTGAGGCTGGCCGCCTGTGGGGGACGGCCAGCCTCGGAAGAGGAGATCGTGCGAGAGTTTCTGCGGCTGCCGCCGGAGGGGCGGCGGGAGGTGCTGGACGTGCTGGAGATGTGTGTGCGTCAGGGATTGCAATGCCCGCAAGGGGAATATCCGGCCGCCCGAGCCTCTTCGGCGGAGCTGTAGTAGGCCCGATTCTGCTCCTCCGGGAGATAGCTGCAGGTAGAGCGGTGGAATTTGCCGGTAGAGGTATTGGCAATGTATGATGTGCCGGTCGGCTCGGACGAGGAATGCGAAGAAGTTGAGCCACGGCTCCGATCAGAGGAAACAAGCGATTCCGTGTTCGAAGCCCGCCGAGCCTCGCGCTTTGCGGAGGCCTCCCCGGCAGCGTAGCCGCGATCATAGGCGGGGCCTATGGCATCGTTTCCGCCCTCGACATAGCCGGTGGCGTGGCCGGAATCATAGCCGCGCTGATAGACGGAGCTATCCGGTTCGGCGGTGGCGAGGACGATGATGAGCACGACGGACAGGATCAGGGAGAGGGTCGTGACGATGCTGTGCACAATGCGGGTGCGCTTCGAGGGGGCAGCGCGGAGTTTGCCGCGGAGCTCGTCCGTTTCGCGCTGCAGCGATGCAAGCTTTGCCTCGGCCTTTCGGGCGCGGATGCGCTCCTCCTCGGCATGGGATTTTGCATCGTCAACCTGCTGCTGCAAAGCTGACGTATCTGATGCGTGCTGCTTTTCGTCCGCCTGCTTTTCGGCGCGAAGGTCGATCAGCTCCTTCCGAGCAGCCGCAGCGCGGCGAAGCTCGTCCTCGTACATACCGCGGATCATGTTTGGGCTGATGTTGCGGGCGAGAGCGCGGCTGCAAACCATCCGATAGGCCAGCTCCCGCAGAAATTCGTCGTACCGTGCTTCTGAGTCGATCGGATCGCCGGTATAAGGGTTCCGCACATCCGGGGAGGGCTGATAAGGATACTCCTGTTTTAGCCGCAAAAACATTTCCGTAAGTTCGGATGTGCCGACCCCGGCAGGGTCAGCGCCGCCGCAATAAGAGCGCGGGGCAAGAGGGTAAGACATAGGCAACACTCCATTTCGTGATAAGTATACCATAAAGCGGCAGGGGATATCAAGCGGCACATTGCACAAATAACAGAGTGTAAAATGCACAAAAATGCTAGAATGCGGGGGGAGGGGCAACCCTTACGACGGAAAAGGAGGAAACAAGATGGACATTTTGGCAGAGGTGATCGGGGAGCTGGCGCACCTGACGGAGGCGGAGCTTTACAGTTTGCTGCAGTTTCTTCGGGCGCTGCGGCGCAATTCGCGTTTAGAATATGAAAACGATGCGCTATAATATAGGCAAAGGCGCAGGGTAGTAAGCGTTTATCGATTCTTTCTTTCTTTCGTTTTCAGTGCACAAAAATCTCCTTTCTTTTTGCAAAACAGGGCAGTCACCGTTAGCAGACCGGTGGCTGCTTTGTTTTATTTCTTACGGCAGCGCCGCGCGGCGCGGCCGGGGGTGCGGAGGTGCACCAGAGCACTCAAGCTGCAGAATGGGTGCGTACCGGGCGCTCAATGAGCGCCGCTACCGATGGTGCCTACAGGCCGGTGCGGGGCGCGGGTGCGGAGCCGGGAGGGGCATGCCCGGCCCCTACAGATGCCCTATCGGATCGGGTAAAGCAAAAGCCCGCAGCGGGTGCTGCGGGCTTTGCGCTAGGTGCCGGGATCGTCGGCGCGGCGGGCAAGGATCTCCGTCATAAAGTCGGCCAGCTTGGGCCAGAACTCCGGCGGGAGGTCGGCCAGGGCGAGCAGGAAGTCCCGGCGAAGGTCGCCCGGCGGGGCCTCCGAAAGGCTGCGCGCGAGGTCGAGGATCTCCTGCCGCAGCGTGCGGGGGACGAACGTCTCGCCCTGCCCCTCGCGCAGCCAAAGCTCGGACACGCCGTAAACGCGGCAAATGTCGCGGATCGTCCGGTCGGAGGGACGCCGATCGCTCGTGCAGAGAACGGCGATAAAAGATCGGCTAACGTTCAAGCGCTCGGCAAATTTCTCCTGTGTGAGTCCAGAATGCTTGAGGACGGCTGCGATTCGATCGTTGATTTCGGCCATGCTATCACCACCTTTGTTACTAGAATACCACATCAATGCCAACCAGTCAACAAAAAGTTATCAAGAAACAAATAAATGTTGACAAGAGGCCGCGAGTGTGGTACTATGCTTTTAGGAAACATAAACTAGTTACAGCGAAACAAATCCAAGAGACGAAAAGGGAGGAGGCGAGGGGATGCGTGGGATGCTGATCATGTTCTGCATCACGACGGCCGCAGCGGGAACGTTTGTTTGCGTGCTCGCTGCGCGGCGCATGGTCGATCGCGGGACGCTGCTGACGATCAGTGGGGTGCTTCTGGGGATGCTGGCTCAGCTGGCCCTGTTTGGGCTGATGCTCGTGAGAGGATGAGAAGCGCTGCCGAAAAGTACTTATCTGTAATACAGGTGGTGCAATGCTGACGCTGGAACAGATCCGCGATGCGAGCGAACTGCGTCTGAAGCTCCGCATCCGGGCAAAGAATCTGGAGGCGGTAGGCCGCCGACAAAAAGCGCCAGAAAGAATCCCCGCGATCGACCTCGGCCATGCGGGCGTAGCTATCACAGAGCAGCGCGACGGCGTCATCGTAGCGGGAGACGAAGCGCTCCCGATCCGCGGCTGCCTGCGCGGCACGGGAATCGGAACGGGATTTCAGTGCTGGCTGCAGGAGGCCGGAAAGAGCCGTCAGGATCGCCGGGACGAGGGCAACCAAGGGGATGACCCAATCAGACATACAATCACCTCCTTTCGCGGAAAGGATACCACGCGGGGGAGCGGATTGCAAGAGGAATGAAGAAAGGAGGAGAGGGAATGCCGAAAGTAAGGATCACCTACATCATGAGCAGCTACAAGGAGGTCGCCGAGACCTGCATTGATCTGCACGTTACGGAGGACATTGCAGAGAGCCTGGACAAGTACCAGGGCGACAGCCCGTATGTGAGATGCGCCGGGCGGCGCGCGATCGCGAAGCTGCTGAAAACGCTGGCGGAGCTGCAGGGCTACAAGGATGCGGAGTTTGAGATGGCGGAGCTGCTGGAGAACGAGTAAGGGGATGAAAGGAGAGAAAACGATGGAGACCTGGGTGCACCGATACTGTTACCGTGACAAGAGCGGTCAGGTGGTCGTGGTGAGCAAAACAGTCAAGCGGCCGAGATGGCCGGGGAGGCCCCGGCACAAGGGCAGGGGCAAGGTTTACGGACAGGCGCGCGGATGAGCACCGGAAAGGAGAAAAGCAATGAACAACGAAAAGAAGATCGAGATCCCGGCGATGCCGGAGAAGTACCGGATAATGCTGGAGATGCTGCCGGAGGAACCGGCGGGAAGCAAAGAGGAGCAGGCCGTGCGGTGGAAGCTGCGGTCGGCGATCCTCGATGCCTACAGCGCGGAGCTGCGGGGCAAGGACGTGGGCGGCGGCGTTGCGATCCTGGCGCTGCTCACCGGGATGCTGAGAGAAGAAGCCAAAAAGCCCGAGCAGGACGCGGAGAAGACGCCAGACCCGACCGCGAATCCGGCAGAGGGCATTGACGGCGAGGCCATGCTCAGGGTGCGGGACAAGGTGGACGAGGCGGAACGATGCCATGCAGAGCTGCAGGACGCCGAATGCGAATGGTGCAACCTGATCCCGGAGCTGGTCAACAGCGCCGCCGAGAAGGAGGCATGGACGCGGCTGGTCACGGCCGACGAGCGCATGCGCCGCACGCGCAGCCAGCTCCGGCGGATGGCCAAGATCGCGATGGGGTACATCACGGAGTAAGGGGGTGAGAACATGAGCGAGAGCCTGAAGCAGATGACGGACAAGCTGCTGACGCTGGCCGGGCAGATGACGGCGGCGGAGATGGCGGCCGTAAAGGGCTGCATCTACGGCATGATCGTTGCCGTAGATAAACGGAATGAGTGAGAGAGCGCGGGGGCCAGAGATTGCCACGTCGGCCTTCGGCCTCCTCGCAATGACAAATATGGAAGAACGGAGGGCAACAACATGAGGATCGCAATGATCTGCGCGCTGGGCGCATGGCTGGCATTGGTGGTGCTGCAGGAGGCTCTGGCAGCGCGGGAGCGCAGCAGACTCCAGCGGCAGGCCATGACGCAGGAGCGCATGTGGCGCAACGCGCGCGACATGCAGATCAGCCACTGGTCGGAGATCGCGCGAAAGCGCGATGAGCTCGACCAGCAGGCGGGAGTCCTGCGGGACTGGGAGGCCGAGCTGGCCCAGAAGGAGGAGCAGCTCCGCGCCCAGCAGCAGATGCTCGAGGAACTGGCAAGGCAGATCGTTACCGGGCAGGACGCCGGGACGACCAACGAGGCCGGAACGCTATGAGGACCGGGCGGGTGCGGGTCCCGCAGGTGCGGAATATCGAAACGGCGCTGCGGCTCTACTATGAGCGGCTGGAGCTGAGCAACAAGGACATCAAGGAGCTGTTTGAAACGTCGGCCGGGACGGTATACCGGCTCAAGGCGCTCGCAAAGGAGGAGATGGATTCCATGGGCCTCCCGTGCTGGAACGCCACCCACGTCAACACCGAGGCGGCCTACAAGGCGTGGGGCCTCGATATCCAGAAGATGGAGCGAAACTACAAACGGCTGCAGTCCCTCCGGCTCAAGCCGGAGGGCGCGGTGGGCGGCGCGTGATCCGCCCGACCTGAGGGCGCGCAAGGGACGGCCGCGGCGAGAGCACAAGCCGCGGAGGGCAGGCTCGATACCTGCCGCCCTCTCCATAGGAGGAGGATAAAATGACAAATTTTGCGAGGCTCGTGAAGAGCACGGAGGCCATGGCGGCGGCGCTCGTCGACGCGGCGTGGTGCAGGAGCTGCCAGTACAACCAGCGGGGGCTCTGCCTCTACTGCCGCAACGACGGAGCGGACGATACGATGGCCGAGGCCTGCACAAGGCGGGCGGCCGAATGGCTGCAGGAGGAAGCGCAATGAACTGGATGAGCAGCGCGGCGCAGATCGAGCAGGCAAGGCTCGACGAGCTGAACCGCAAGGCGGAGGCCAGAGCGCAGGCCCGCAGATGCCGGGAGGCGGAGCAGCGGGCGGCCGTGGCCGAGCAGAGGGCAAAACAGGCGCAGCAGGACGCGGACCGCAAGGTTGCGATGCTGGTGCTGGCAACGGCCGCGATGGCCTGCATGATCCTCGGGGTGTGCGTGATGCGCGCCTCGGCGTGGATCGGGGCCGGTCTGCTGGGCGCGGCGGCGCTGCTGGTACGAGGGATCCCGCGTGAGGGGTGAGTGTGTCTGCCGCGCGTGCCGGTATCTCCGGGAGGAGGACGCCGGGCGCGATGCAAAATTTTACCGTTGCGGAGCGACGGGGCGCGTGATCGAGCACGCGCCGCTCTGCGCAAAATGGCCGAGCACGCCGCTGTGGCGCTGCCCGGCCGCAAGCATCAGAAAGGAGCTGCACAGCATGGAAAGGAAGCACAGGTGGGAGCCCGGCGAGAGGGTGCTGGCGGTGTGCACGGGGACGTGGCACTACGGCGTCGGCGTGATCCGCAGCGGGCCGGACAAAAACAACCGGTACGTCGTGGAGTTTGACCGCGACGGTCTGCGCAGCGGCTGCCGAGTGATCGGGAGGCCGCAAGAATGAGCGTATGCGATAAGCGATGCGAGGCCTGCCAGTATCCAGACTGCGTCAATGACGCGATGGATCTGGACGACTACCGGGAGGCCGACGCGAGAGACCGGGCGCTCGGGACGGTGCGCAAGGCAAAGGACCCGCCGCCCGTCGGGGGTGACACGGCCAAGAAGGAGGCGGCGCGGGAGCGGGCACGGGAGCGGGCACGGGAATACAATAAGGCACACAGGGCGGAGATCAGGGCATACTACCAAAAATGGCACGCAGAGCACCCGGACGCGAGGAAGGAATATTACAGGCAAAATCGGGAGCGCCTGCTGGCGAAAGCGAGGGCCTATAGGGAGGCCCATCGGGAGGAGATCAACGCCAAGGCGCGGGAAAGATATTACCAGAAAAAGGGAGGAGAAGCAACGTGAAAATGAACTTTTGGAGGAGAAAAAAGCGGGAAGAATCTCCCGCGGGCAACCTCTGCGCCGGTAATGGGGAAACCGGAATTGTTGCCGTGATGGAAAACGCCCAATGGGCCAGTGTATCAAACTTCGGGGGCGTAGCGGTCGCCATGGGAGACAACGGGAGAGCAACAGCTAGGGGGTATCTTGGTGTGGCGCTGGCCACGAGAACGCAAGGGGAAGCCAAAGCTGTGGGAGAGTGGGGGTTAGCCGCGGCTACGGGGCTGATCGGAGAAGCCAGAGCCGAAGGCGCTGACGGCGTGGCCGTGACAACCGATGCTGGCGGCAGAGTGATAGGCGCGCTCGGCTGCGCGCTGTTCGCCGTCGAGCGGGCAGATAGCGGCAAGATCACGAGCGTCGCCGCTGGCATCGTCGACGGGGCGAACATCAAGCCCGGCACATGGTACACCTGCAGGGACGGCAAGCTCAAGGAGGTGGGGAAATGACGGTAAACATTGCCGGTGGGATCACCGGCGACGAAAAATATAAGGCGCGGTTCGCGGCCGCCAAGGAGTGGCTGCTGGCTGAAAAAGAGACGCAGGAGGTTGCGCGGGGGCTGCTGAAAGTAAGCCCGTATCCGACGGCCGACGTGGTGCTCAACCCTGCGGAGCTTCCAGCGGACTGGCCGGGCAAGGTATACATGGACGTGTGCCTTGCGATGATCCGCGCAGCCGACCTGGTGGTCTTTTTGCCAGGCTGGGAGCAGAGCCGCGGGGCAAGTTTAGAGATGCAGTACTGCCGGTATCAGGGCAAGCCGGTGTACAGGATCGCGGAGGAGGAGATCGAGGGATGGATGGAGGACTGACCCATCTCAGCCTTTTTTCCGGGATCGGCGGCCTTGATCTTGCGGCCGAGTGGGCCGGGTTTACGACCGTCGGGCAGTGCGAGATGGCAGATTATCCGACAGCGGTGCTCGAAAAGCACTGGCCGGACGTCCCGCGCTGGCGGGATATCCGGACACTGACAAAGGAGAGTTTTTATGAGCGTACCAGAGGTCTGGGAACAGTTGACGTTATATCCGGAGGATTCCCCTGCCAGCCGTTTTCCGTGGCCGGAAAGCAGCGCGGGAAGAAAGACGAGCGGTTTTTATGGCCTGAAATGCTCCGCGTTATCCGGGAGCTTAGGCCGCATTGCGTCGTCGGTGAGAACGTACCTGGAATCATCAAGATTGCCGCCCGGCAGGTGGTCGAGGATCTGGAGCGTGCAGGCTATCACGCTGTCGTGTTTAATTTTGAAGCTGCGGCTGTCGGAGCTTGGCACCGAAGGGCAAGATGCTTTTTCGTCGCGTGTGCCGGGAGAGGGGATTTTGTGGCCGACTCCATGCGCCGCGGACGGATACAACCAGAAATTGAGATCGACGCAACAGCAGGGAATGGGGAGGCACTCACTCAATCTGCCGGCCGCGATACGGCTCTATCCGACGCCGAGAGCGAACGAAGGAAAGGACAGACTGCAACACGTCCCGCCGAGCAGGATGAAAAGTCCCGGAAAATGCAACCTGACGCAGGCTATAGCGATGGAACGGCTATTCACAACACCGTGTGCGGCAGATTCGATCGGATCAACCGGCGGTGCGAATCACAGGAGCGTGCGGACGGACGTCAGTGGGCAGCTGAACCCGGAGTGGGTAGAGTGGTTGATGGGCTTCCCTGCAGGGTGGAGCGAATTAGAGCCCTCGGCAATGCGGTCGTACCGCAGCAGGCATACCCAATCTTCCGCGCGCTCGCGGAGGAACTGACAAGGATAAGGAGGCTTGACGATGGATATTAACAAGTTTGTCGACGGCCAGATGGCGGCGTGGGCGAGGAATGACCTGATCGGCATGTTGACCGATGCCGGGCACGCGCTGGTGCAAACCGGCCTGCAGGTCAACGGGGTCAGATATCAGAGCGTGCCGGTCGGCTCGCTGTTGATGGATTCGGCGGCCGCACTGGAAGAGTGCTGGAAGCGCGAGGGGCTCGTAGAGGCGGTACACAACGAAGAAGAATTTGTACGGGTAAACTGGGAGAAACTCGATAGGATCGCGAACCGCAGGCTGTGGGAAGCTCGTGCGAACCAGATTGATAGCACGAAGTATGGCGATTTGGCGAACTGCGCGGCCGCGCAGAAGCCCATGACCAACGGCGACCGCATCCGAGCGATGACGGACGAGGAGCTGGCGGAGTCAGATGAGCTTTTGAGTGGGCTGTGCAACGTGCTGCACGGACAGGGCTATCCCTGTGAGGCAAACACATGCCGCGAGTGCCTGATCAAATGGCTGGGAAGCCCAGAAAAGGAGGCTGCGCCGGAGCCGGTGACAAACGGCGACCGCATCCGAGACCTGAAGGACGGGGAGCTGGCGGAGCGCGAAAGACTGGAGAGATTATACGAGGAAACGAGGCAGATCACCGATCGCAGGGCATGGGACGAGACGTCGCGGACGATGGCATACAACTGCGGACAGGAGGCCAATGATGGGCAATAGCTATGCGGAGCGGGTGCAGCGGGACCGGCAGCGCTATCTGGATATCGGGCTGGATTCCGGTGCGCAGATCGTGCACGACATGCTGTGCGTGGCGCTGCGGGACAAGCAGGCGATGGGCGACGATGTATGGGGCAAGGAGCGCATCGTGCGTCTGCTGACGAGGCTCAACGAGCTCAAGGAGGAGTTCGGCCCGGCCTTCCGGCCGGGGCCGGAGCAGGACTACATGCAGGAGCAGCTGGACGGCGCGCTGCGCGAGATCTTCGGCTCGGCGACGGTGCCGTTTGCCGTGCGGCATCCCTACATCCGGGAGATCGATTACACAAAGAGCACCAAGAGGAGGTGACGGCATGGCAAAGACGGGAAAGAGCAGCTCGGCCGCAAAGCGGCTGCGCGGCCGGCCGAGGCGGTACAAGCCGCGCCTGTGCCGGTGCTGCGGACGGGAGATGGAGCCGACGCAGGTATGGATCTGCGCCTCGTGCGAGGCGGCGGGACGGACGGTCCCGCGGGCAAGAGGCGTACAGAGCGGGGAGGAGCTGCTGGCGATCGCACGGGCGCGAGAGGCGGCCGAGGAGCCGATCCTCGAGGGATGGGGCCTCGACGAGATCGAGGCGCTGGCGCGGTACCTCTGGGATAACGGCGCCAAGGCCTACGGGTCCTACGGCAAGCTGCGAGGATGGTGCGATAACGTCGGATGGATGCCGCCGCTGCCGGAGGGGCTGTGAGATGGCGAGGGATAAGTATTTTTTTACGGAGCCAGTGCCAATGCAGGTGATCCTGCGGGACGGGCGCGTATACGAGGAGCTGGCCTACTGCCCGACAGACGCGCGGCTGGCCGTGGCGGCGCACGGAGAGGCCGGGTGGGAGGATGTGATGGACGCCAAGGTCGCGATCTCCACGGCGGCGATGCGGGCGGCGGGGTATCTCCCCAAGCCCTAAAAAACAAAAAGCCGGGAGCCTCGGAGGAGGCTCCCGGACGGGTGCTGCGCTCAGCGCCGCAGGAATGCGGGGCCGAGCGGAACGGCCGGAAAAGTTGACGGAAACTAACACGGGGGCGATGGTAGGATATTAGGCGCGGAACGGGTCGGTCCGCTCATCGTAGCCGCGGTCGTTGGGCAGGAACGCGTTGAACTGATCATCATAAATCGTGCAGATGCGGCTCGTGACGTACTCGCTTCCGCGCCTGACCATAACGGGATGCTCGACGTCGATGCCGGTGAGGCCGTCCTCGGTCACGATCTCCCAGTAGACGGTGTGCTGCCGATCATAGATGTCGTGCGCGCTGGCCTCATACCAGGACGCGCCGGGAGAAGCGAGGTGCGGGGCATCGTCCAGGAACAGGATGTTGTCGGCGGCGCCGCTCAGGACGACGGGGGAAAGGACGCGGCCGATCTGATCGGTGACGTCGACATCGTCACGGAGGACCATGGACGGGCGGTCAAAGCCGGTGGAGCGCGACCAAAGCACTTCGTACCGGCCGCCGTCCCGGTCGACGGCCGAAGCCGAAAAGACAACGCCGCCGGAAGTGGCAGCAAGGATGATCTCCCCGCTGAGAGAGCCGGAGAGGAAACGATCCGGTGTGAGGACGATGGTGATCTTGGACTCGGCCGGGGCGAGGGCATCCGGGCTGGGCAGGAGGCCGAGGCACTGCTGCAGCATCAGGCGGACGTAGAGCGGAGGCTCGCGGCGGTCGGCCGCCCAGTCCTCGACGGTGCGGTACGGAATGCCAAACCGCTCCGCCAGCTTGCGGTTGCTGAGACCGGCGGCTTTGGCGATCTCCGGGGCGGTGCGGTGCGCGGCATCCCAGATCAGGCCGAGAGCGGCCAGACGGGCATCGGGGATGGGATCCTCCGGGGCGTCACCCCAGATCTCGGAGAGCGCGAGGTCGGATACGAAGAAATCGCGCTCGGCGTAGGCAAATACCTCCTTGATGGAGGCTCGGTACTGGTTAATGGTCATGATGATTACCTCCTTGATTATTGATCGTTGGGGCCTCCAATTACCTTATAGAGGTTGCCGTGATGACACTCATACCATGTGTTGGGCATGACGGTTACACCATCGACGATCCCGGCAGCGACGCTCACAATGCTACCGTCAATCCGCTCGACGGCGAACAGCGCACAACCGAGCATACCCATTACCATGCCGCCCCATCCGGTCGCCAGGGCAACGCCATGGCCGCTCGTGGCATCAGCAGAGCCATACGATCCCGTGGCGACAGCTACGGCCTGCTCGCCCGTGGCGGATGCGGACCCACGATGACCAGTTACGGCGGCAACGGAATGATTCCCCCAGGCGAAAGCGTCGCTCTCGCTGCCCGTAGAGACGGCAGCACCCCGCTCGCCGCGGGAGGATGCAGCAGCCTGCGCCCCTGTAGAGACGGCAACCCCGCGCCAGCCGGTGGAACCGGCCGTGCCATGGTCATCCGTGGCGGCAGCAACACCCTGATCGCCATCGGCATCAGCCGACCCCCAATGGATGGTGGACACGGCCGCGCCGTACTTGCCTGTGGCGGAGACTACGCCACGACCACACGCGCAGGTGTAGACGTAGAGGCTGTCGGGGTGGCTAGGCCGCATGGGGCCAAGATACGCAAAATGTTTGGTGTAGACATTGCGGGTATCGGGGGCATCAGGATTTAGGATGGAGGATTTAATATCTGCCATAGTAGTTAGCTCCTTTCCAAAATTTGAGCAGGTGGGATGGGGTGGCGGGCCAGATGCAGCCGCATTAAAAGTCCTCACCGGAGATGTACTCCGCGATGCAGATGGGATCGGTCGTCTCGTGGCCGGCCTCGTCATAGCCGCCGTCGATCTCCGCGATCAGCTCGCAGCCGCGGCCCTTGGCCATCGCTACGGCCTCGGACCAGCAAAAGCTGCCGGTGCCCAATCGTTATCGCTGCTGTCAGCAAGTACTGCGTACCAATTCTTCTTTTCCATGATTTTTCCTTTCCGGCCTTCGGCCTGTCCGTTTTTGATTTGACCCTTGGGTCATTTACTGATTGCATTATACCACGCATTGCGTGGTATGTCAAGAGGCCGGGAGAAAAAACATGTACAAAAACAAAATTAAAATTTGTGCAGAATGCACAAAATAGACGAAATAAGCGCCAGCCAGAGGCTGCGGCGGTGGCCGATCGGGGGATCGGCCACCGCCGGAACCGCCGGAAGGGCGAGCTTGGGAGCTGTGCATCGGGACGGGATAGCCAATCCCGATGACTGCGGCGTCAATCGGCCTTCAGCGCGTCGATCAGCCGCCCGGCGTCGCTGACCGCAAAGATCGCATCGATCTTCGCCACGGTATCGCGGGCGGTGATACCGTAGGCAAAGCAGAGCTCAGTGCAGCGCTGCTGCGTGTACCAATCGGCGACAGACTGACCAGCCTCTGCGGCAGCCTGCTCGCACTCAGCAGGATCGAGCCGGTCCAGCCGGATCTCATCGCAATAAGCGAGGTAGTCGGCGATGTCAATGCGGCCGATAATGGAGCGGCGGATAAAGGATTCGCGGAGACGGGACGCGTAGGCGATTTGCTTGTCAGAGGCGCCGGTAAGCTCGGGGAGCTGATACCCATCGGGGAGCGAGGCCATAAAACGCTCCATTTCCGCTTTACGGCGGGAGGCGACATAGCAATCGGGGCAGAGCGTGATGTTGTCGCGTGCCCACTCCTCATAGGAGGTCGCCTCGCTGCGGTTGTAGCAGGTGTGGCGGTGTTCAAAGCTCTTGCCGCAGCAGGAGCAGGTGAGGGTGATTCTGGCCTGTGCCATGATATGATCTCCTTCCAATTCGTGATCCGTTTTTTGATTTCCCCTTGGGTTACTTTCTGGCTGTATTATACCACGCAATGCGTGGCATGTCAAGAGGGCGGGAGAAAAAACATGCACAAAAACAAAATTTTAATTTGTGCATAATGCACAAAACGCAGAAAATGAACGCCAGCCAGAGGCTGCGGCGGGGGCCGATCGGGAGACCGGGCCCCGCCGGAACCGCCGGAAGGGCGACAAACGGGAACCTTGACAGCCGAACACACGGGAAACGCATGCGTGCGATTTTGAAAACACACGCGTGCGTGATACCATATATAATACGCGCGTGCGCGCGTATTTATCGGCTAGCTTAAAGCTTATGTATAGCACCGCACCGGTGCAGGAGGGAGACCAGGGTGAAGATCATGGAGCGGATCTATCGTTGCAAAAACGGAGTTGTGGAAAAAACGCGGTATCACGTCGGCGACAACGCTCGTCCGCGCGGGCGCAAGACGGGCGTGACGACGCCCCGGCAGCAGGAGCAGAATTTTAACACGGCCGTCCGCCGCCTGGCACGCCTGCTCAACTGCAACTGCACGGCGGACAAGGGTCTGCTCGTGACGCTCCGCTTTGCGGACGAGGGGATCGACAAGCTGCGCGAGACAGCCGGAGACGATCCCGACAAGCTCCGCGATGCCGCAGAGCATCAGGCGATGCTCTGGCTGCGCCGTCTGCGCCGCAAGGACAAGGGCCGGATCCCGTTTTACACGCTTTCGGCGAGCGACATGGACGGCGACACCGGTGAGCTGGTGCGCCTGCATGTGCATATCTGCATGGAGACGGACGGGAGCCTCAGCTGGGATGCGCTGCGGGACGCCTGGACGCTCGGGAGCGTCAACATCCGCAGCCTCCGCGGGCAGGACGACTACAGCCCGATTGCCTACTACATGCTCCGGCAGGTCCGGCGCGTGCCGGACCGCAAAAAATACAAGGTCAGCCGCGGAGCCGCTCTGCCGACGACGGAGGAGCGCGAGGTCGTGCTGTGCACCAAGATGCGCGCGCCGAAGGGCGCGAGAGTGCTGGAGGAGCGATACGTCGAGGGAGAGGCCGGAGCTTACATCCGCTACGTGCCCCGCAAGCGCGGCAAAAAGCTCGGAGGGCACAAACTAACGGCCCGCGAACTGCTGGAAAACGGCGAAAATCTCGAGAAAGAAAGTTGACTCGCGGTCCGCGCGGGGGCATGCGCAGGCACGGACCAAACAAACGCGCGCGCGGATGGGATATGCCGCGCCGATCATACGGGAGGACTCTGCCTGAGCGGCGCTCCGGCAGGGATGGGACCGCTATGCCGCAACGGTATAGCGGATATCGTGCATACAAGGGAGGAGAGGGGATGAGTTTTCGGCGGATGAGCGGGATCCGCCTGCCGTACCGGCGGCAGGGCCTGATCTACTTTACGCTGCTGAGCTACGAGGACATGGGCAAAAAGGGCAAAAAAAGGATCGACGCCAAGCTGCTCGAGGCGGCCTACGGCGAGGAGGCCTTCGCCGCTGCACTGCGGGATTGGTGCTGCGGCAGGATGACGGTGCAGGCGGCGGCGATCGCGCACGGCGTCAGCGAGAGCACGCTCTACCGGGCGCGCAAGCGGCTGTATGAAGCATGGTAACGCGGCAAAAAAGTTGACGGCAACTAACACGGCCACCGTGGTATCCTAACGGCAAACAGGGAGGGATGCAAATGGGCAGGAAAAAGGCTTACAAGCCCGCAGCGCTTCGGCGCGCGGTGCAGGAATACTTTGCAGCGCTGCGCTACCGGGAGCCGGTCTACCGCGAGGAGCCGGTGCTGGACGACGACGGGCAGCCGGAGTTTGACCGGTACGGACACCCGGCGACGCGCTTTGTCCGCGTGGTGACGGAGGACGGGACGCCAGCCAGCAGGACGAGCTGGGTCAGCCCGCCGACGATCACGGGGCTGTGCGGGAGGCTGGGCATCAGCAGGCAGACGTGGAGCAAGTATCTGGCCGCTGAGGAGACGCACGACATCTGCGACGAGGCCAAGCGGGTGATCGAGACGTACCTGCAGGAGCGGCTCGAGGACAAGAACTCCGCAGCGGGCGCAAAATTTGCGCTGCAGGCAAACTACGATTGGCGCGAGCGGCGGGAGATCAGCACCGACGCGCCGACGAGAGCCGCGATCGCGGGCGGCGAGATGACGATGGACGACAAGCTGGCGCTGCTGCGCGAGATCCAGGGCATGCAGCTGCCGGGGACGGAGGGGACACATGACAGCGACGGTACTGTTTGAGCGGCTGCGCAAGCTCAAGCCGGTCCCGGCGGAGATCGACGACACGATCCTGCTGGACTGGCTCAATCAGTTAGAGGGACAGATCCTACACGAGATCTTTTTGCTGGCCTTAAGCGAGATCACGCCGTATTCGGCGACGCCGACCGAGGCGCTGGCCGCGCCGTATCCATACGACGGGATCTATCTGCTGTGGATGGAGGCACAGGTCGACTTTGCCAACGGCGAGTACGAGCGCTACACCAACACGATGCAGCGGTACAACACCGCGTGGAACGATCTGGCGCGGCACATTGCCAAGTGCATCCGGCCGGTCTACGGCAGGGCCGTGGAGCAGGGCTATTACCTGAGCGCCTACGGGATCGCCAAGGCGCACGGCTACACCGGCACGGAGGCCGAGTGGCTGGCCAGCCTCAAGGGCGCAGCGGGAGAGCCGGGCAAGGATGGCAAGCCGTTTAATTGGCGCGGGGCGTGGGATGCAACCGCGACTTATGCGCATCTTGATGCCGTGGAGCACGGCGGGAGCAGCTACGTCTGGGCGGCCGAGGAGGCCAGCACGGCCGGAGACGAGCCGGGCGTGGACGAGCTGTGGGAGCTGTGCGCGGCCAAGGGGGCCAAGGGAGATACCGGTGCGGCAGGTGCGGCGGGACCGCAGGGGCCGCAGGGCGAAAAGGGAGATACCGGGCCGCAGGGACCGCAG
>ERZ1035037.64-NODE-64-length-43820-cov-314.161453_pt1 | contig 43820 bp, 50 predicted proteins | sample MGYA00520618_ERZ1035037 | MGnify/ENA primary metagenome ERZ1035037 (study PRJEB33766, sample SAMN09781741) | gut metagenome | biome: gut microbiome | host: Homo sapiens | place: Madagascar | study: EMG produced TPA metagenomics assembly of the PRJNA485056 data set...
CCTGTAAGAATAGCTTTAGGGACTGTTGCACCTGCCGCTACAGGGATAGTCAATAGGTCTACAGGATTACCAAGCATATTCCCAAAGCTAGACGAAATAGAATCTACAAGTCCTGCTTTGGCAACACTATTGGCATAATGTACATTATCCTTATAGTTTTCAATAAGGGGCTTAATGTCTTCAGGTTTAGTAACCTTATTTAAAATATGCTTGATAGCAGTATCATTCCAGTTTACTGCCTGTCCAATCTCCATGATTTCTTCATGAGAAGGGACATAAGTAGAATCTTCAGCATCAAAAGAGCCTGTAAGTCCTGCTTCCCTAAAGTAATTACCTAAAGGACTACGCTTGATACCCTCAATGAATCCTACTTCATCATCTACTTGCTGAATATAAGTATCGGTGTCTTGAGGGGCATCAGCAAAATACCCCTTAGAGTAAGTATTAGGAATAGGCACTAGTTAGTTTCCTCCACCTTCTCTAGGTTTATTCAAATCCTTCTTAAATTTAATTAAATACTCAAGATCAGTAGAATGTTTCTTAGCAAACTCATCCCCAAGAACCTTAAGGTCTGCCATAGAGTATCTCTTTAGGACACTAACATGATTTTGACCGATAACATCAATAGTACCTCTCACCATATTATATCTTACAGCTCCAACAGGCTTCTTAAGAGACTCAATGTTCTCATCAATGAGTCTTGTAGTAAGATCGTTATTGTTAAGACCACTAGCACTCAAGAGATTATTCGGAATGTAGGTACCCCGAAACTTTGTATGAGAACTAAGAAGTTGATTCTTGGCAGACTCAAATGCTTTATCTGCTTTAAGCCCTGTATGCACAATAGCACAAGCAGAATTAGTCAAGAGATAATTTCTTGCATAAAAATCCTCATAGTCTTCTACTTCTTTGGAGACAAGGTTAAGAAGATTCTCTCTAGTAGCTCTTGAGTTATAATCCTGAGCACCCTTAAGTTTATTCAAGTCTCTCATACTGTGAATAATCTCTTGGAAGGAAATACCACTAGCTTTAGCCATTAGGATAGAACCAATAGCTTCAGTAGACTTGTTCCCTGTCTTAGAGACTACCTGATGAAACACATTGGGGTCTTTAGCATAGAGGGTTCCTAAGAACTGAATTTCCACAGGGATATGCTCATTATCAGGAATCTCCACAGAGGGATCACTCACATAACCATCAATAAGAGATAATCCAGTAGTACAATAAGTATTCAAGAACTTAGCCGCAGGATTATTAGCTTGAACTGAAGTGTTCCCCGCTACAGCTACAATTTCATCGTCACTAATAAGCCCATTAATTCTAGCCATAGTGAACCACTCATTGAACTGATTCTGAGTAAACCCTACAACACCCTTCTGACCTGCAGGAGGAACAATCCCTCGTACTGCTTCTTTCCAGTATTTCTCACAATTAATGAAGGCCTCTGCATTAGCCTGAGCCTTTACTGCTTCACCTGTAGCTTTCTTCTGAAGAGCAAACCTATTGTTCTTAATTGTCTCAGCCGCCTTAAAGAGTTCTTCAGTCTGCCAAGTCTTAACATTACCATTAGCCTTGAGCATATCCTGAAGCATTTGCTGAACGGTAGTTAAGTCATCCTTCTTGATTAACTCATTGACACCTGAAGAAAAGGCATATTTATCAGAAGCATCTTGAGAAGCCCTATAGGCTACAGCCTTAGCAATCAGGGGATCAATTAAGTCTTTATCAAACTTTCTCCCCTGAAGACCTACCATGTCTTTACCGATAAGTCCTTTAAGGATTTCAGCCCCATTAGGACTTTCAGCAATAGCCTGAAGATGATCTTTAAGTTGTCCTTCCCAAGAGTCAGGAGTTTGATGGTATCCCCCTGAATTATACATCAAGGAGAAACCATTAAGAGCACTCTCAGTATCATGCACAGTTCCATCATCAATTCCCTGTTGGAACAATGCAATATTAGCATTCTTGTCTTCCTGAAGTTTAATCCCTTGTTCTCTCTGTTGGTGCATCTTCATTGCACTCAGACGATTAGCAGGGGACTGTGCCCAGAATGCCTCTTCAAAGATTTTACCTGAGAATTCTCCCTGAGTATCATCATTGATCTCAGAGAGTTTATCTCTCATAAACTTATAATGCTCTGCATCAAGTTCTGCTTCAGATAAACCCTTGAAGTCTCCATCTTGGATTCTCTGTTGGAATTCAGTTTCAGCTAATCCAGAATAAATAGAACCATACTTAGTCTTAAAGACTTTCATGGCAATAGGATCATTCTGAAAAGGCAAACCTTTAGACTTAATATGATCTTGATATTCTTGAAGAGAATGAGACTGAAGATATTTATCAACATCCTTAGAGACATCCTTTTCATATTCGTCAGCTACAGCACCCAGTCCAGAAAAAACACCTGAGGCCACATTAAGCCAATCAGTCTCTTCTTTAATACCCCCTTGGTAGGGTTTACTAATAGAAGGAGTTCTCCCCTTATAACCTGAGAGTTTCCCTAAGCCTAAACTAAAAGAAGCCCATTGACCCCATGAAGTTTTAGCAGAAGTACTGCCATAGTCACTCTTAAAAGGCATTAGTAATACATTCCTCTTCTACGATTGGTATATCTATAATCCTGATTGGGGGTTCCTACATACGATCTGAAAGTCTTATAATAATTCATATACCTGTTCATATTATTATAATAAGTACTCCAGTTATTCATCATATTAGCCCAACCACCAGACCAACTAAATCCCCTACTAGCAGTACTCGAAGCAAGTCCCGAGTTAGCTAAAGTTCCTACAGAACCCCAAGAACCTGAAGCCCCTGAAACAGCCCCTACACCTACAGAACTTAAAGCACTACTAGAAGCCCCAGAAGCACCCGCAGAACCTAAAAGACCAAAACTAGATCCCCCACCTAAGGTAGCCGCACCTGCACCACCAAGAGTAGAACTTCCTGCCCCAGTAAGACCTGCAGAAGCACCTGTAGCACCTGCAGTTAAACCTGTTCCTGCAGAGCTACCCGCAACTGCCCCAGTAGCTCCACTCAAGAAGGAACCACCAAGAGCACCCCCAAAGTAACCCATAACGGCACCTTGAGCAGTAGCATCAGAAATCTGCCAGAAAGCCTTCCAACCCTTAGTAATCTGAGCCTGATATTGATCATGAAGATTCTTGACATTCTGAGAGTATTCTACATGAAGGGAATCTTTTTGAGACTTGATGGAGTAAATAGCATTCTCATAGCTACTCTGAATGTTATCCTTCTGTCTCTCAGACTGCCCTCTAACATCTCTAGCAACTGCCTTCTGTGAGCGGCCTTCAAGACCAGACTCACCCAGAGCTACTTCTACAAGAGCATTATTACGTAGACTCTTAAGAGACAGTTGATACATCTCTGAAACAGCTCTATCTCTTTCATACACAGCTTGCTTATCAAGTTCATTCTGTGCATAAGAGTACTGTCTACTCATTACAGAGAGTTCTTTATTGAAAGCCTTAATTACTTTCTTGTTAGCCTTACGAACACTTTTAGCACCATTAGAGAACCCCATAGCACCACCAATAACTGCACCACAAATTGCACCACTCATTTATTCTCCTTATTGGTAGTCAATAGTTCCCACTCATCGGTAAACTCTTTTTCAGCCTCATGAATATCTGTAGCTTTCACTTTACACATCATAGAGACATAAGTGTCTTCAATAGCATAAAAGATGCTACGTCTATTGGGTTCACCAAACATTGTAGTATATCCAGAGACATTCAAAATGTTAATCCCATTAGAAACAATACAGGTACCACTAACAACCAATGTGGTAGGAATCTTGATGAGTGCTCCTAGAATCATAGCCCCTTTAGGAAGAAACATAGTTCTAGTATAAATTCCCCCATGAATATAACTATCAATAGGGGGATCAAAGTGTCTAGGATGCTCCTTAAGATACCCATAGACTTCCCCACAGATTCTTTCTGTTTCTTTGGTTACAGCCCGTAGGCTACACCTTTTGATTACGTCTGACATAAAGACCCTCCCATCCACCTGAGACAATCGTAAGAGGCAAAGGACTATCATCAATAATACTGATAGCTACATCATCAGTGTTTCTTTGTACAGGGATTTTAAACTTACCTGAATGTAATGTAATCTTACCAAAGATATTGTCACTCTTAGAGAAATACTTAGAGGTAGACTTATAGCTATACTCTTGGTTTCTCCCAATGTCCTTAACCTTTATAGTGAACAAACCACTATCAGCAAAATTAACCCAGAAATATCTAAGTTGAAGTCGTCCTTCATTCGCACTAGTTACTGCTCCATTGCTACCTTGTTTAATCTTAATGGTACTCAACTGATAATCTACAGGTATCTTCTTACCTACAATAACTTCTCTACCTCTCCAATCATCTGAGAGAGTAATCTTAGTTCCATCAAAGTCTTGAGTAAATCCTTTAAGGTCTACCAATGAGTAACCTTCAGAAAACTCACTATCCCCAGTAGAATCAGAATAAATATCTGAAAGGCTGTATGTAGTAGTATTAGAGTAATCATCGTAGTATTTACTCCCTTCAGGTAACTTAACAGAAACCTTATGATCCAGGAAAACTCTATAGGGTTCCTCAGAGAAGTCCTTAAGGTTATTTCTCAGAGACAACTTCTCAATATAGAAGTTACCCCCAACCTTATTTCTAAAGATCAACCAAATAGTATCATCAATGACTTCAGCAAGGTGAACTTCTACTCTGTCTCCAAAGTCCCATTTAGACCACGATTGCTGTAACTCCTGTCCATTCTGAATGATATACTTATAGAGATAGACAAGGTTAGAATTATTTACCAGAGTTACAATATCAAAGGTAGTATTCCCAGACAATCTCTTAATATCATTAGAGATATAACTAGGAATATGAGCAGAGCAATCCTCAGCATCCTTAAGGTCTGCTACGTCTTGTACCGTATAGAATCTCATAAGAGACCCATAGTCAATTCTTGTATTAAAGAAGTAAATACTAGCCCCAATATTGATAGGTGCCACGGTAGGCTTATAGATAAACCCTGTGATCTTATCACATTTGACACTCTTAGGTGTCATAGTGCCATCAGAAGACAACACAAACTGTCCTTCTCTTGAGAACAAAATAAGTTCTCTACTAAAAGGAATAGCATGAGTAAGATTAACTACCTTATTATCACTTACAGCTACGTCAATAGTATCTGTATCAGCAATTACAGCACTAGATTTAAACCAGAAGTTAAAGAAACTAGAGGATTCACTTAAGATAATGTTTTCCCCAGAGATAAACCCAAGTCTGTTTCTGAAGAAGAAAATATCATTGATAGTGTGTCCCACAAATGAAGGTTCAGGATTAGAGTCATCATCCCCTGCTTCTCGTTCATCCCATTCAAGTTGCTTAAAGGTGAACGTCCCATTAGATTCTCTAACAAGACCCCAAGGCATCGTAGAGTTCTTAAGTTTATACTTAATGTTAGGGCCTACACATTCCTGCCATACAGACTTAGCAGATACCCACTTGACATAATAGTCATCATCAGTAGAACTAGAGGCTCTTCCCTTGATTTTAATAATGTACCCTTCAGGGGCAAGCACAGGGAGTTTATTTACATTATCTACTTCATTACGAATGAGCAACATAGACTGCCCACCATAACCATCTCTTACGTCTGACTGAAAGGTGGTTCTGTCTTTCTTCTGAATATACACCACAGAAGACCCAAGTAAACCCCTATTCCAAGAGCTACTAGGCAATGGAGACCCATTAGTCCAATGAGTATACCCCCAGTTAGCAGTACCAGACTGAGCAACCCAAGTGTCATAACTGTAATTATCTCTTGCATAGCCACCTGACGGGGAATCACCATCACCATTCATGGATTTCCACAAGGCTCTTGCCACAATATCAGTAGTAGCCCAAAGAGCCTGTTTAGCTTCACCACCATCGGCTGTAATCATGTTGGCAACCTCTTTGTTGTCTACACGAATACTAAAGACTCTCCCATAGTTAGAAGTCTTTACCCAATAGAGAGTACAGTTTTCCCAACCCCCATTAGACAGGGTGTCTTCCATTTCAACCTTCACTTTAGTGTTCACAATGAAGGTATAATCAGCCACAGTGACTAACTTAAAGTCAGTCTCAGGATTACTAATATTAGACAGGTAGGCTTTACCATTGGGGAAATTAACTGTGAGTTTATTACCGTTAAAGTCAAATACTTCAAGGTCTCCATCAACGAGTCTCACAAAGTATCTTTCATTGACATCACGGTTAATCACATGCCACTTAGTGGGTTTATCCCCAAGGGTAGTCTTAAGTTTCCCTACACGAACACTAGGGGGTCTCTTCTGAAGCCCATAGACTTCACTAGAGAATCCATTAATTTGTTCTTCAAGCTGATCGGGATAACGAATAATAGGAGGTTGCTGAGACACACCACCCTTAAAGGACAGAATGTCTTGAGAGATTAAACTCATGTATCCTCCTTAGCTTCTACCAATATTGCCACTATTGAAAGTATCATCATTGTAGATATTATAATTACCTGTCTTAAGATCAAAATCTACAATAGCACTATAGGCTTCACTTTCAGCAAACTGCAAAGAAGCATCAATTTCCTGAGCACCCAAGAATCTCATCTGAAAGAGTCTTGCAGTTCTCACAGTGATATACTTGCGAAATACTTCAGGTAATTCATCAAACTGCAAGTATCTAATAAGAGTCACAGTAAGACCATTAGGAAACTCAGAGGTTCTACTTGCAATATCAAAAAAATAGCCTGACTGCCGAACCAATTGATACCCATCACTATAGAACACTAAATAGTTCTCAGGACAAGGCACCATATTGGAATCGGTGTCAGGCTGTAAAGTTACAGAATCTTCGGTATTAAAATACCAACCCCTAGATTGAATCTCTCTACTAGTAGCTTCAAGAAGTCTCTTAGCATTAATAACGTCTACATCAAGACTTTCATCAAGGGTATCTACAGGGCTAGACCCAATAGAGGATAAAATTTCATTAACTGCCTCAAGTTCACTTTGAGGTGTCAGTATGTACGTCATTCTTCTTTCTTCCTCTCTTAGGTTTATCTACTTTAGGAGCCTCAGAAGGAGTTTCTTTAGTATCCTTCTGAGACTTCTTCATAGATTCCAAAACAGAGGAAGCATAAATGGTAACAATACTCATAGATGCTTCCTTTGGGATCAATTAAACCTGAGCCGTCTTAACAAAGAGACCCACAGCTTCAGGACGGAGGCCACCATGACCCATAGCAAACTTAGCAATGATCTGATCGGCCTGATATTCAGCTCGACGGGCACGTTCAAGAGCCAAGTCCTTCAACTTAACCGTACCCACAGCAGAACGATGGAAGACAATACCCTGAAGACCCGCAGTGGTAATCTTAGCGTTCAACGTATGCTTACCATCAATGCCCGTATTGATAAGGTTCGGGGTTTCAATAATCTGAAAACCACAAATGTTCTGAATCTTAGAGCCGTCACCACCCCAGAAAGCCTGATAGTTAGCCGAATCAGGGAACAATGCACGGATCAACGCAGAGTAACCATCAGGGGTGAGCAAGCAATAACGATCACCCTGAGGCACATAGTTCTTAGTGAACTGAGCACGAGCAGCCACAAGACCTTCAAGAATCTTGTTACCATAAGCCGCAGTCTGAGAAATATCCGCACCAGTCACAAATTCAAATGCCTTACCAGTACCCTTGGCACCATCAACCACATCAGGAATGTTACCATCCTTACTCGTAGCATCAATAGCCGCTTCATTAGCAAGTTCATTGATAATAGCACAGTCAGCACCCTGAGCGAGAGCTTCACCCAACTGCTTGGAGTATTCAGCACGAACATCATAATGGTTCATTGCATCTTCAATATCCGTAATAAGGACATCCGAAGTCAAGAGACCATCAATAGCAATAATGCGTTCATTGTGCTGAATAGCCTTACGCTGATCATCAAGAGAGTTACCAGGTTCAAGGTACTTAGCAATAGCTCGACCCATCACAGGGAACGAAGCAGATTTACCACTCGAAATAGTACGAACAATGTGCTTATTCATCATGGTGGATGTACGAGTGAAAGCCGTAAGGACTTCACCCGCGAACACCTTCAAGAACAATGCACGACGATCACCAGTGCCAAGTTTCTGACCAGGATCGGAAATAGAAGTAGCAGTAAGAGCCGCCATATTAGTTATATTTTCCTTTTAGATTTACTTTAGTTATTTATTTAAAAAAGATCATTAGAGAGGGACATCTTTCGTTCCACACTAATGGTGTACGCACGATCAATTCCATAGCGAGGATCGCTCATAGCTTTGATCATTTCATCACGCCCAGAGAATCCCTTAGGGGCACTCTTAGAGGCCACACCCCCAAGGAGGGTAGCCTTTCGAGTTCCCTGTTTAGCAACTCTCTTAGCCTGAATACCATCAAGAATCAGCTTAACAGCATTCAAATTCTCACTATTGACTGCCTCATTGTAGGCATCAAGTTCAGACTTAGAGAGGTTCCCCTTCATCCAAGACTGCAACTCTCGGAAGTCCTTTTCACCACCTACATGGTTCATGACATCCTGAGCATACTTATTGTCAATAGCCTTTCGGGTTTCTACAAAGCCCTGAATGACTTCCTTAGGATACCCCGCCTTCTCAAGAGCCTCATAAGTCTTCTGAGAAAGTTCACCATTGTTCTGATATTCTTCAATGGCACCAAGGAAATCCACACCCTTAGCAATCAAGTCTTTACCAAGGGCTTCAATAGCCTTATCACTAGATTCTCTCTGAGGGTCTACAGGGACTTCTTCTTCAGGGTTTTCTTCATTGGTTTCTTCTGCACTAGCAGAGCTATCCTGAGTTTCTTCAGGGTTTTCTTCAGGGTTTTCTTCTTCAGTAGCCCCTTCAGTTCCCATCTGAACAATTTCCCCAGAGGTAGTTTCTTCAACAACTACATCCTGAGTAGCATCGGCTTCGCTACCCGTAACTGCATCCTTACCATAAAACTCATCATTAGAGTTTACTTCAGGATTTTCATTGGTTTCAATATCTGCCAAAATAATCTCCTATACCGCTAGGTATACCCTAGCTAGTTTACTGAGTAGCCTGATTTACAGCTACCTCATTGGCTCCCTCAATGGCCTGAGCATCCATCTGAGCCTGATTAATATCTGCCTGAGCTTGTTCAGGCGTCTTAATGATCCCATTAGCATCAATCCCTGCCGCCGCAAAGATTCTCGTAAAGAGACCCGAATAGTTCAATACCTGTTGTCCATCAGGGAACTGCACGATCAGCTGAGTAACTTCTACAAGTTTCTGCAAGTCTGCCCCTCGACCAAGAGCATCAAGACCTGTAATAATAGTAGGCTCAATGTTCTCACCAATGTTGGCGTCAGCAGGGAGCATCCCCATAGACTGCATCTGATTAAAGATACAGTTCACCAAGGGAATCTGAAGTTCCTGAGAGAGCAAGCTATAGACACCACCTAGGGTATCTTCAAGTTCTCCCGCAACATATCGAATTTCTTCAGCTGTTACTCGTTCACCCTGTCGCTGTACCGCAGAATTCAACAAGAAGCAGTAAGACAATCTAGCTTCAATATCAGAAGCAGTAGCCTGACATACCTGCAAGTCACTTGTCTTCTGAATCTGCACAGGCATAATATCTTCAGGTTTACCCTTTACGAATGCCCCATTTTCACACTTAGCAAGTTCTCTAATATTAGTCTGACAAGAAGGACTTACCAAGAAGATAACTTTGGCACTCAACATTGAAATATCAACGATGGCCTTAGAGAGATTCTCAAGGGAAATTAAGTCACCCAAATAGTCATCAATGAAGCTACGTCCATAGGATTCCCCATCACGCTTAAAGAATCTGATAGGAATCCAAGGGAGTTTATTCATGGGGAATGTCTGTTCACTCCCCTCAACTACCTGCTCATTGATTTCCTGATAGGATTGCCACTGATAAGACTCACCTTGATTGACTCGGAACACATGAGTATAAATATCAACTTTCTCATTGATCTCTGCATCATCAGCATTTTCCATGTATTCCAAAAGGTTCTCAGGAAGAGAACCCTTAGAGACAGTATCCTTAGTGACAATCTGAAGGATATTACCCGTCCCATCCCTCTCTACCACATAGTCTCTCAAGTGATAGCATTTCACACCACCTTCTTTAGGAGGAAGGAACAACAAGGCATTACCTGAAATGATGAGCTGCTTAAGAGCATCAAAGAGAGTAGGTCTAAAGGAAATACTCTCAATGTATCTCATCATAGCCTGTTCCATCATAGACAAGCCATAGTCAATCTGTTCCTTAGTATCGGGGTCTGCCTGATCCATCTTTTGCTGATTCTCAGTATCAAGACCCAATCTAAAGAAGGGTTGAGAGGGAGGCAACAAGGCAAGCAGAAGTTTAGAAGCAAGATTATTTACACCACGAGCCCCCACAGAGTTATAAGGAGTATCATAAGTAGTAGAACTATTATCAGATTCCTTAGGGAATGCCTTAGGGATCGTATAGGTAGCACACTTCTCAGCTCTCTGAGTGTAGTCGTCACGCTCCTGAGTAAGACGATTATAGGTTGTCTTAGCACCTAACTCTTGCATCTCTGCAAGTACATTATCACTACTAGTTGCCACTAATCATCCTTATTTTTCATACATAAACTCATAAGTTGTTTTGTACCCTTCCTTCTCAAAAGAATTCTTGACAGAGATAGCATCATTGGAAGACCCACCACCAATAGCTCTATCAGCCACACCCTTGTCAACTAAATCCTTAAGGTATCTTGCAGTGTGCCTAGATACTCCCGCAGAGTATCGGGTACTATCAAAGCGAATCTGTAATTGTTCTATCAATGACTTAGAGTATCCCTTAGAGAACCACCCACATTCACCCTCACAATAGAACAATGAGAGACCCCTCTCAGTACCCGTTTCTTCATCACACCAAACAACCATGTAGATTCGACCAGGCATCACCTTAGTATGATCCTGATGGATTTCCACATTGTTTCTTATAGCCGCCTCAAATACTCTCTTAATAGTAGGACTATCAAGATTAGCATATAATTTAATTCCCTTATAACAGCCACTCTTTTCAATATACTCTAAGCACTTCTTAAGGTAATCCCAAGACTTAGAGACATCATAGGGTACAAAAGCAAACATAATGGTTTACCTATTTATACAATATTCACACCACTACCAGTAGAACCAGTAGTTTTCTTTTTCTTCATCTGAGTAGAAGACACAGTGTTAGTACCAGTTGAAGCAGAGGGAGCCTTGTTTGCTTGAGCCTCATGGGGATTATCACCGACATACCCATTAGCTCCCTCTCTAGCAGGAACCTTACCAAGAGACATAGAAATCTTCTGCTTAAGTTTACCCATTCTTCTTAGGCTCCTGTGGTTTCTGAGGATCATCCCCAACAAAGGGGTCTCGTTCTTCAGTATTACTCATACGACGTTTAATCCTTTAGTAGACCCACCTGCGTTTTCTCCGGTGGGTACCGACAGGCTTCTCTTACCTGCCTTCTTCTTTTTAGTCTGAGCCTTCTCACCAGATTCTTCAGACCCAGAATACTGACCAGTGATATCCGTAGGACTAACTGCGGGAGTAGGGACTTCTACAGTGCCTCCACCAGAACTACCACCGCCACCAAAGAGCTTTCCAACTCCTCGGGTTACTTTTTTAAATGCTTTACTAATGCCACCCACTATATCACCCCACATTAAGACCAGTATTACTTCTAGTAATTCCTGATTCAATTTTAAGAGAGGATTTACCTCTACGTTTCTTAATACTCTCCTGAGACTGACCACCAAGTTCAGGACTCTTGACTTCCTGAGGTGGTTCATCTAACTTAGGAGCCGCTTGTTTATTGATAACATCTACATTACCTACGGAAGTAGCCCCAAAGATTTTATTAAATGCTCTACCAATAGCACTCATTTAGTTATTCCCTATGAATACCTGATGCTATCTGAGTTTCTCCATTCTCAGATTGCTTATTATAAATATCTTCTAATCTTGAGAGAACATGTTGCATACCTCTAAGGGTATCTATAGTATACTTATATACTCCTGTATCATAATATCTTTCAAAGATAAGTCTTCTTATATCAAACTCATCTTTAAGATCATCTAAAGTATCTCTAGTAATCATCTTTAGTTCTCACCGCAATGTACAACCAAATGGTAACTTGTCATAAGTACAACCAATCCTACAGAAGTCCTTGAATGAGGGACTTGGAGGTGTCTTATGAGACAAGTCATCAGTGGCATGAAGAAGATAAGCCATATAAAAATTATCCAGGGCGTCTTTCTCAGTTAATCCTGCTTTCTTGAATTTATTTACTACGACAGTAGACCACAGTAAATTAACATCCATGTCTACATCGAGTATCTTTTGAGCAGTTACCGCACCAACTTTAGGACACCCTTTATAATTATCTGCTGTATCTCCAGTTAATACCTGCTTTAAAAGGTTCTTATATGCATCTACTTCAGTCGTATACTCTAAAGTATCCTTCATGAAATTATAGAAGTAAGTATTTGGGACTGTTTTAAAGTCCTTATCTCCGGAGATTATAACAGCATTATGTTTAAAGCAAGTAGAGATTATCGAAATAATATCGTCACCCTCTAAGTCACCATAAGAAACACTATTATAATTCTCTTTGATATACTCCACTAAACCTTTATAACAAGTAGGTTTTCTATGAGAGGCTCTTTGAGCTTTATATTCAGGATTTAATTTCTTTCTGTAATTAGTATCTGAACTAAAACAGAATATCATATTATCCCATTCAAGTTTATCAAGCCCAGTCCATTTTAAATCCAAGGAACTATTGATCTCACCCAATAACTGCTTGAAATAATCCACAGCATCATTGAGAAAAGCATGACACGTCCAGAGGCCATCACCCCAGTCAATGTCTTTTTGAACCGCTGAAGAACACACATAAGCAATAATATCCCCATCAATCAGAATCTTCATGGTTTCCTTCCCAATCATAAGATTCATTAAAGTTAAAACCTAAAGCTTTAAACAACTCTGCATAGCACTCTTCTTCAGTATAGCGAGTAGCACTATAGACTACCTTACCATCAAGAGTAGCAGTAAGATGACAGCAAGGATCATCATCGTCTGTAGGTGTATAGAAGTACCAATCTAAATTAAGATTATTCACTAGTGACATTCTCCCCAGTTATGCCCAATGATACCCTCAGTATCCAATTGAGCTCTAAAATTAAATTCCTTTTGAACCTGCCTCATAGATTCCTGAGCAATCCTAACACAGGCTTCAGAGATTTCCTTAGTACGACAAGCATACTGTCCTTCATCATGTACCCATGCCATACAACAGAAGTCTCCATCCCATCCATGTTTATATCCTGCTTTTCTCATGTTCTCTTCCCATCTTACCATCCACAGTTTACAAATAAGTGCCCCTGCGGATTGCAAGACAGTATTCAATGCAGAGTGCCCTGAGCGAACATAAACAGGCCGACCATCCAAACCAACAATGCAATGGCTATAGTCAAGACCATTCTTAATGCGTTTCTTCCATGTTACTTTATTGATTCCCCCAATCCACACAGAGGATGCAATAAGGGAATTCTCAATGCCATCTCTTAAAGATTTAATTGCAGGGACAGCCTTAAGGAACTTCTCTCGGAGTCTCTTTCCTTCAGCTTTATCTTTCCCTACAATCTGTCCAATCTTTTCATCCCCTGCACCATAAAGGAACCCATAGATAAACGTCTTAGCGTTATCTCTAGTAGGTAATCCTGCTGCTTTCTGATTAGCAGTATGAATGTCACCATTTAGAATTTCATGGAGATAAGCCCCATTGTCATAGGGGTACAGGAAATGACTAAAACAACGCAACTCCAGGCCACTAGCATCCACACCAACCTCGTACCAACCTGATGGAGCTTTGAATAGTTCTCTACATTCAAGCCCATAAGGCGAATGTCCTGAAGGCACCTGTGCAACGTTAGGGTAACTGTGAGTAGCTCTCCCAGTAACAGCGCCATTAGGATTAACACTACCATGTATACGGTAAACCCCATCTTTGTCCTCCTTCATCATCTTCAGCCAAGCATAATCCCCTTCAGCCAACTGAGAGATTCTCTTTTGGATCAATAAGTATTCCAAAAGCATATCCCTCTCAGGAATATCAGGGGCGTCCTTTAGGGTCTCTTCATTAACCTGAGGTTTTCCACTAGCAGTAAATACTGTGGGTTCCCATCCGCGTTCCTTCAAAACTCTCGCTATATGATCCCTTGAAGAAGGATTAAATGTTTCCTCTTTATATACAGGGTAAGTCTTTCCTGCAATGATACCCTTCTTAGCGTTGTCTCTCTTATAAGTCTTATACCCAATGAGTCTCTTCCAAGAACCAAAAGACTTCACAAGGTAATCCACGATAACCTGTCGTCTCCCTGAGAGTTTAGCATAGAGTTCTACTGCTTTGTCTTTATCAAAACAGAATCCATTACGTTCCTGTTTAGCCATTAACCAAGCAATATTATGTTCTAGCTCAATAGCTTTCAGAGGAAACTTCTTAGAGATCAGCTTATCGAAAAGCATAGAGGTTACTTTAACGTCCTGCTTACAGTAGACAAGCATATCCTCATTGAATTCCTTCCAGGCTTCTTCTTGTTCCCCATAGGTACCCTTGAGTTCACCTAGACGATACCCCCAAGCTTTCAAAGAGTGACTCCCCATGAGTTTCTTAGGGAAGTCTTTACGCTTAGAGTCCCTTTCAAGCATCTCAGGATAGATCAATCGAGCCATCACTAAGGTATCAATAACTTGCTCTTTAGGGTCTGTCTTGAAACGTTTCTTATTGAGTAACTTCAAGCAAGGTAAGTCAAACTTGACAATATTATGTCCTACTACTACATATCCTTGTCCAAGAGCTTCGTCCAGATAATTAAATAATCCAGAAGAATCCCTAAAAGGAACATAGGCATCTGTATCAGCGCAATACACCCAACCACAATGAAGCTGAGAAACAGAGTCAAGAAGGCCATCGGTTTCAATATCAAACACGATATACTTTTTTTGAGTAATTCTCTCATATAAATCCTTAATCATTAGAAGTCCTTAGTTTCTTCACTGAAATCTTCACTAATAGAATCCTCACTAGTAAAGTCTCTCAGTCTGCCTGTCTCAGGGACATACTCAAGATAACCACTAACACCTGTCTCACCTGAGAATCTATTCTTAAGGACTCTCAAAGTTAAGATATTAGGGGTATCCCCTTGTTGATTTCGCTCTAAGCCTATTACCATATCACTCAATTGAGCAATAGCTCCAGAGCCTCTAAGTTGACTCAAAGAAACCTGAGCGCCTTCTTCATGGCCTTTCTTTTCAGGTCTCTTAAGATGGGAGATTACAAACATACGACACTGAGTTTCTTCTACAAGAGACCTCAAGTTAGTCATAAGTTTATCAATAGCTTTTCTCTCACCACCATCCCCATCAGTGTCCATTCCAGAGACCACAATAGAAATATGATCTAAGAAAATATCACGACACCCCAGGGCTTTAATCATGTATCTAAGTTTGCTAAGAAGATTCCCAGAATCAAGCGATCCAAAGTGATCGTAGAGGAAGAATTTTCCATTCCCAACAGTACGATCAAACGCTCCTTTAAGCTCTTCTTGACTGAAACCTTCAGAACCCAAGATGAGACGCTTGTTGAGGTCAATTGACATGAGTTCAAGCCCGGTTTTTCTAGTGCTTTCTTCGAGAGCAACAACTCCGCATACTTTTCCCTTGGAAACTCCAAAGTAATACTCCAGTTCCCTGAGGAGAGTGCTTTTCCCCATACCACTTCCACTTGTGAGAGTAATGAGTTCTCCATAACCAACTCCACGTGTTTTTGCATTTAAAGCGTCCCAAGGATATGCTTCTCTATTTGAGAATTCAGAAATATGAAGAACGCAATCATCAAATAGATCACCACCACAAACAATACCATCAGGACGATAGATTTTAGCATTCCAAATAGCCTTAATAACTTCTGAAGATTTACCCTCTTTGAGACACTCATTGGGGTCTTTAAAGGGTAACGTTGCAATATAAGCCTTCCCTACAGGTAATACCTTAGCGGCCTCTTCAGCTCCCTTTCTTCCTGCATCATCCATGTCAAACATGATGATGACTTTTTCAAAGCTAGAGAGATACTCCAGGTTTTCCTCAAATGCCTTTTTAGCACCTTGAGCCCCATTAGGGATACTAACAACAGGCCATTGGTTATTCTGAAGTTGACTGACAGTGAGACAATCAATCTCACCCTCAGTGACTACAATCATCTTACCCCCTGATCCCCACAACTGAGAACCAAAGAGGTGGTCTGAGACTTTACCAAAGATAGTAAAAGTCTTGTCTGCGTATCTAAACTTCTGTCCTACTACATTGCCTGCATCATCACAATAACAGGCTACCTGTACAGCCTTGCCATTGTATTTCCCAATGTAATACTTATACTTACGACAAGTATCTTCATTGAGGCCACGTGCATTGATAGCCCTAAATTCCCCTTCAAGTTCTTCCATAGGGATACATTCTTTGCTCATCTTTTTAGTACTCCTAGTATCTGAGATTTCCCCATCAGGTTTGAAATATTTGTTACAAGAAAAACAAAAACCGTGCCCATCATCGTAGACTCCACAGGCATCTGAGGAGCCACAATTAGGACACGGACAATGAAAAAGGAACCTAGAGCTATCCATTTTACCACCAAGGCATCACATAAAAGTCCAGGGGATAATCCCCATAGACCATCTTAAGATGAATATCAGAGAGCATCTTGAGGCAGTCATATTTGCTATACCCATAGCCTTCCTCAAGCCACTGTTCTTCATCACAGTCCTTAATTGCATCCATGCAGTCCTTCACCATCTCAGGGGTGATCTTCAGATAGGAGCAATTAAAGTCTACTTCATCCGGATTATACTCGTCACCCAAGTCAGCAAGTACAGCCTCATGGTATCGAGCATTAAAGAAGTCACAAATAAACCAGTTCTTACGCCAATACGCCTCATCACAGAGACCATCTTCAGATTCCTGACTAGAGTAGCAACCCCAATCAGGCATCCAACGCAAGAAGTGATAGTTCTTAGGATTACCATGAGCGTCTACTTCTTTACCAGACACATAGGTGGGATTGCTATCATGGTGCTTAGTGGAATAAATGTAGAGATCAAGACCCATTTTTAACTCCATGTTCAAGTTCATAACGTTTAGAGAACCACCCACAAAGGTTAGCATAAAATTTATCTTCTTGGGCGGCATAACAAAAATGCTCAAAGGGAGTCATGTGTCCACCCTTGATAAGCATATCTGCAAGTTTAATATCATCCTCACGTGAAGGTTTAGAGCCATCATGCTTATTATAGCTCACTCTAGCACACCTCGCGGCACTAAAAGAAGGTGTCCTAAAACCATCATCACAGTAAGGAGCATGAATAAAGCCAATCATAGGATCGACCTTATCCATAGCATCCTGCATGGCCTTAGCGAGGTCTCTCATGTGAGGCTCTGCATCATCAGCCAATCGGAGCTTGAAGAAGTTATCCCATTCAGTAGCCGTAACAACTACCTTAATGAAACTAAAAGGTTCCAAAAGACGATTTACGATCTGCTTATGGAGACCTAAAGATTCAAGGTTCTTAGCATTACGAATAGCCCCAGTACGAGCTAACTCCCAAGCAGTCTCATACGTCTCAATCTCAGTAGCATCAGTGATCTCTGAGTTGTTCACCATACCCTTGCCATTAGGCATCCAATGAGTAGGCGTCACCGTAGCTTCTTCAACGAGTCGCTTAATGGGGATAGCCCGAGAGGAACTAGCATTACGGCTAAACATGCGGTGCGTCATAAACTCACTATGAATAAACCGAGGATATACGAGTTCAAGGGTCGTAATAACCCTACTATTCATAGGGTTTTTAGTACAGGCAATCACAGTTGCACTACAGTTGCCTACCTGAGTAGTACTTTCATTAATCGTATGGTTCAACTTAAGTTCATTCATTATCAATCCTATCAATACAAAGGATCATAACCAACCTTACCTACAGCAACACCCTTGTCTCCCTGATATTTACCATCATAGACAGCCATAGGTTCTTCTCCTCGCCAAAACATCAATTGACAAATGGGCATCCCCGGATAAAGAGCAATGTTACGATCAGTCTTATTGAACAGCTCAAGGGTGATATTTCCAGTCCAGTTAGGTTCAATCACCACAGAGGCTACTTCAAGACCCAACCGAGAGAGGGTACTCTTAGGTTTCGTAATGCCAACCACATCCCTAGGCATCTTAATGATTTCCAAGGTACTCACCAAGCAACGACTCAAAGGCTTCAACAAGAAGACCCCATCATCAGGAATGATAAAAGTACTGTAAAGAGTACTCAAGTCTTCCATTGTGGTATTAATCGTAGGGACAGTCTTCTTGTTCTTCTGAGACATTACCTTAACAGTCTTATCCATTCGGAGATCATAACCAAAACTAGATTCTCCATAGGACATCCCAAAGGCGTGGCTCTTAGCTACATGAGGGGAAATAATATCTGCCTCATAAATCTGATAATCAGCCAACACAGTCATTAGTCTTCCTCCCCATTGTCATACAAACTTTCAAGATACTCCTCGTACTCCTTTTCCCACTGAGCATCATGTTCATCGTCTCTGTCGTCTTCAAAGTGATCAATGAAGTCATCATCATTAGCAGGCTTCTTTTCGATCAGATCATCAGGTTCAAGTTTATAAACAGGAACATGGATGTTAGACATAGTAAAACTCCTAAAATAAATAAAATGGCCTCTCGGACAGGGATCGAACCTGCAACCCTAGGTTTAGAAGACCTATGCTCTGTCCAATTGAGCTACCGAGAGGTAAATCTTTACCGCATACTGTTATAACACATCATGAGGTTATCCATAAGGCAAGCCACAGTTACCTTACCGATACCATTAGGAACAGGGGTATACATATAAGACATTTCCTGAGCATCCTCAGCAAAGTCTCCACAGTAACCACCCCCCCACTTAAAGCACCCCACATCAATCAAGATAGGAGGCTTAGAAGGATTCAACATAGACCCAAGCCATTGATGAGGTTTCCCTGTAGCAGAGATAATAATGTCTGCTTCTCGCATGATCGAATAAGGATTTTCTGTACGAGAATGCAGAATTGAAACAGTCATGTCTCTATCCAACAGGTTCCCAACAAGGGGACGCCCAATAAGGTAACTACGATTAGCAATGACCACATGCTTTCCTGCAAGATCATAAGGTTCACCCTCAGGCGTCTTCAAGGTATCCAATACATGCAGGATAGCTTTAACAGTACAAGGCATCCAGAAAGTTTCACTAGTGAGACCATCTACATCCTTAGAGGGATCAATCAGGCATTCAATACTCTCAAATGCACCAGGGACAGGCAACTGAACCATAATCCCTTGTACAGAAGTATCATTATTAAGAAGTTGAATTTTATTGGCCGCTTCCTCCATATCTGCATTTTCAGCAAAATGATAATGTTCAACATTAAAGCCAATATCAGAGGCTACCTTGAGCTTATTGTTCACGTAGATACGACTTGCTTCGTCATTACCAATAGTGATAATAGCAAGCCCAGGAATAGAGTCATCATAATCGAGACCCTTAATGTCTTCTTTAATGTGACCAATAATCTCATCAGCCAATTTAACACAATCAATGGGAGTACCCATATTAGTTCTCCTTAATAAGAGTATTTAAAGAATCGACCCTTAAGGATTCTCTTCTATATCCTTCAAGAGTCTGTTTAAGTAATTCTGCACCTTCAAGGTTAAACTCTCTACATCTTTCGAGTGAGATTCTTGAAGAGTCTGAGGAATTGTTTGCTCTAAGTCGTTTGTTGTCTTTGGACAACTGCCACAACCTACCAAGAGACTTGTCAAGATCAGACTTGAGGCTATTCCCTTCATTAAGCAATAAGTTAATTGTTGCATCTTTTTTACTTGCATTTTCTTCAGCCTGCTTCTTAAGATTGACAATGACAGTCTCTTGGTATTCTTTAACTGCCTTATCATAGCCACTACTATGACCCCACAAATAGGCTCCCAAGACAATTAAAGAACTAAGGCCAACCATGATAGCCTTAGGGTTTAACATCGTTTCTCTCCAATAGTCAAAGACTAGTGTCTTCTCCCGAAATGTACAACTTTAATTACGTATTCCGAGCATACCAGGGAATAACATCAAAACAGGGACAAGCCTTAGGTACATCAAAATCTCTATGGCCTAACACCATAGGGGATTCATCAGCATAGACATCCTTTTGGAGCCACTCAAGAAGTCTCAAAAGACTATCCTTCTGAGCTTTCGTGAAGTTATCCACAGGATTCCCCTTAATGTCAGTCCCACCAATAAGGCAGATACCCACAGATTCCTCATTGTGTCCCTTTACATGGGCTCCAATAGTATCCAGGGGTCTACCTTCTTCAATAGTTCCATCAGTGCGAATCACAAAGTGATAACCAATGCAAATCCACCCTTTCTGCCTGTGCATTCTATCAAGTGTCTTCCAGTCAAAATCAGGGTTGTTAATTGTAGCACTACAATGAACTACCAAGTATTTAGTCTTCGGTCTCTTCTTAATAGACACAAAGAGCTTATTAGATTTAATCTTAGGTTTTTCCATATAAACACTTACTTATTATTTCTCATGAGTATCCCCTTAGGGATTCTCTTCTTGGGTTCTTTAAACCATTCTTCAGGAATCCATTTGTCTGCATATTTGATGCCATTGGCTTCACAGAAAGAAGCATAAGTAGTCTTAGAACCTTTGTATATAGGTGACTTACTGCGGGAGAACACGAACCTAATATCAAGATCAGGATGTTGAGACTTAATAAGTAAATGTTTCTTCCTGTCTTCTGCATCCCATACACCCTTAGATTCGATAATGATCCCATTGGGAAGAATGAAATCAGGGGTGTACTTATGTTCAGAAGCAGGAACCGTATACTTCAAATAGTGAAGTTCATAAAGTCCATCAATGTTGCGGTCTCGAAGTTGAGTGTTTAGCTTTTCTTCGAGACCGCTTCGATATGTTCCCTTGCAGTGTCTCTTAAATTTACTATAAGCGGCACTGCGAGTAGTCATTTAGTCATCGTCCTCTTCGTCGTCGTCTTCAGGATCAGCATGGACACAGAGGGGCTTAACCCAAACGTAACCCCGGCTGATATTCTCATCATTGAACCATTTGGGTTTCGCATCACGCCCACCAAAAGTCCACTGAGAGGCATCACCCGGGATGACATCCTTGTCAATCGCAGGGAAGACAACACCACGGTCACAAGCACTGCCACTGTAATGAGAATGGTTGGGATCACAGTACCAAAGACCCACAACAAAGTCTTCATAGGAGTACGTGTACCAGTTGTAGTCCTCAGCGTCCTTCAGGTTGACCCAAAAGTCACCCAAGGGCTTACGAACCTTCTTGGGAGCCTTCATGGGTTTCCCATCCACACGTTCCAGGCATTCAGGCTTGATGCACTTGAGCATTTCGTGGAGGTACTTAAACTTGTCTTCACAAGACAGGGCTTCAAATTCAATATCAGATTTCATTTAATAATCTCCTATTGGTTAATAATCGCCATTGTTTTCATCTTCAGAATCATCAGAATCCTCAAAGGGAATATCATCATCTGCATCCTTGGCTTCATAACCTTCTTCTTCATCAAAGCCATAGGATTCAGCATTACCCGCAGAGTATTCCACAAGTTCAATAACCTGAACTGCAACAAGGCGAAGACTCAAGCCAACACCCTTATTCGTAGCATTGTAGTAGGGTGCTACCGTAAAGGAAATACGACAGACACTACCATTACCCAACTTGATAGCTTCAGTAATAGGCTTTCCCTTAGCATCAAACAGGGGAATCTTCACTTCAGAAGTAGTACCATCCTTACGCTTAATGATCTTGTTCTGTTTGAACTTAAAGACCAAGTGCTTACCATCTTCAGATTCTTCAAAGAAAGGAATCTTATTGAGCTTCTTCTTCTTTTCCTTGGAGAGAGCATCATGTTCCTTGTCAAGGATTACCGTGAGCTTCTCCACCAATTCCGTAGTCTTAGGATCATCCTGAGGGCACTCAAGCTGAATATGATACACACCTTCTTTAACAAAAGCAGTATCAGCAGTAATAATCCACGGATACATAGCAATACCCTTGGGAGAAACATATCGAACAATTTTAGTAGCCATTATTTTAATTCCAGTTAGTTAATATAAATCTTTTTTGTTAATGCAGAATTTGTGAGTGATAAAGGGACAACGAACATCTTTAGCTCGAAGGACGATGTAGTCGTCACCATCATTTAACTGACGGTTCCAAGACTTGATGATTTCAGTAGCGATCTCAGCACCCCCTGCACAGTTAGAGTTATCCCAAATGAAATCCTTAAGGGCAATCAAGGTTTCCACATTGGCATTCGGATAGAGGTGCTTAAGGTTCTCAATGTACACATACCCCAACAGAGGAGTAATCGTGGGCAACTCATGACGAGGGATGAACTCAGGCTTCAACCGGCAGACTACCGTGAGGTGTCCCGCAGAACTCTGAAGCATGAACGATCCCAATTCAGGCCCCGGGAAATTGTTAATCATCTTGAGTTGCTCATATCTTTTATCCAGTAACTCCAAGAAGCTACCAAAGGAGGTAAAGTCTCGGCAACCATAGTAGAAGTCAGTTACGTCTTCAGGGTTCTCGAAGACTGCGCTCAAGGATTCGTAGACAGTGCAACCATGCAAGGGGATAGCATGACAAATTCTCTTAATCATTGTAGTCTCCAATGAGATATTTTTTGGGGAAGGACAGAGTGAGATTAGAACCAGGGATATTGGTTAAGGGGAACTCAATGTGCATCCTGTCGTTGGTACTCAGGATTGAGGTATTCCATTTATCAATGAACAAATCCCAATTGCACTCACAGCTGACAAAGTATCTTATGATTGCACTGATGAGATCATCATTGCAGTCAGGGTAAGTATTCGTGAAGTCTTCCCGTGGGGTCGTGTCTTTGATCAAGGGGATCGTAGGCAGATTGAAAATGGACTTCTTAACAAAGACCTCAATATTTGCATGGCCTACATACAGCTTAAATATTTGGTGGCCTCCCTGATCCTTATGGCTGTCATTCATATCTTTCAGCATAGCGATATGGCTATCTACAGAATCACCCCAGTCTTTGTAGAAAGCAGTATAGAACCTGTAGACTTCTTCGTAGTTAATAACATGATCTTGGAGAACATCTTTAAGCAGATACCCTTGGGCAAGCATTGTGAAATCACGTTCAGTAAAAATACTCATAAGTTTTAACTCCTAGATTAGAGATAGAGAAGAACACTAAGGCTCTTCTCTCCGAAATGTACAACCTATTAAACCTTATGCGAATGCATAGGCAGATTCCTTAACAAGATCAAGGTCTAAGTTACCTTTTTCAGGAATATCCGGAAGTTCCCTTGCAGATTCCTCAGAGAGCATGTTCAAGACATGATCGTGAATATCCTGAAGAACATCATGGTTTTTATAGGTATCCACAAAGACCTCACGGACAGTCTTAAACAACACCCCTGCGTTTCCTGCATGAGTACCATAAGAATCATGAATCATAGCAAACGAGTGGATACCCTTTTCAACACAGGCATTCACAGTGAGCATCAGGTGAGAAGCGTCCATTGAATGCACAAAGTTAGGAGCAATGCCCTGTCTCTGTTTACGCTTATCAATGGTACCAGGAATATCCCGACCAATAGCAGGCCAAAATATCCCCTTAGTGTTCTCAATCTTGCCACCTGTGGTATCCTCAGCGTGCATCATGACAGAAGTACCTAAAGCTAATTTAATCTGTTTCATTTCTGTCTTATGATATTCCTGCTTGACAGGGAATCCCGCAGGCGTGATCCAATAAGTGGGCAGAGCTTTACCCATAGTATCCGTCTGAGAAGCTAACAACACTGAAGCATCCTGAAGCCATGCCATAGCTTCTACAGCCTTTACGACAACCTTCTGCACTGAATCCCAAATAAGTTTAGCCATATAAGATGACGCCTGTTTGGGCTTTGAGAATGCTAAGGGGTTCTCCAGGACAGCAGGCATGACAGTATCCTCATAGACCTGCTCAGAGAAGCCATATTGCTTAGAACCATAGCATAGCGTCATGACAGAACGCTTAGTCACCTTTCGAGTGACCCCATATTTGAGCCATTCAGTTGCTAAAGACTGAGTACCCTTTTTGAGATACTCTTCTTTGCTCTTAGGATCGACAACATAGGCATCCTCAGTGCCATTCTTAGCGTCCTCTTTCAGCACCTCGTTGACCTTACTAGCGACAATGCCATAAATATCATGAACCTTGTCGTCAGGCACCAGGTTGACAGCCATAGCGCCTACCTCATCACGTAACATTGCGGAGTAGTGTTGAAGCCCTGAACAGGAACCATCAAAAGCTACAGCAATGTGAGACTTAAAGGAGGTACCATGTTTAAGATACTCAGCCCACTCAAAGCAGAAACCCAGGAATTCCCAAGGGGAATCCGCAGTAGTCCAATCAAGGTTGCTCAAAGGATCATCAGCTACCCTTGAAATTAGCTCAGGATTCTCATAGACCCACGAAAGACGTTCCTCAATGGGTTTCTTATCAAGACCCCAACAGTTCGCCCCATGAAAGGCCAACCACTTGGCACCATCTTCTCCAAGTTCAATCCCCTCAGCAAACTCCAAAAGCCCCTTCGTGAAATCATTCCCTTGAGGACTTAAGAGTGTCATAGGATAGACACGCCCACGGAAGTCAATACTATGCGGGAAATATATCTGATCTTCTTGGAGGTAGGTTTTAGCCTGCTCCATAACCATATCTACTAGCAGTCTCTTCCCCTTCCGAGTATTATCAAGCTGATAGTAGCGCATCATATCTTTACGCCACTTCTTTTGTACTTCAGGATTGGAATCAGCCTCAGCAGGACGAATAGGCTTCTCAGGTGCCTCCTTAGTGGGCATCCCAAGGGCTTCAGGTATGTTAGTCCAACCTACTATCTCTTCAGCGACATAATATACCTCCTTGTTGATCCTCCAAGCTGTAGACTGAATGGCATTCACTGCGTTATAAACTATGGGCATATCAACGTCCATGTAAAATTCCAATGAATGCTTATTCACCTTGATAAATGAATCATCCTTTTGAAGCTTCAAAAGATAACCACCATCTACAGGAGTAGTCCAATCAAGGGGCTTAATCAGCATAGGACGTTTAAAGTACATGAATGAGGCCAATTCCTCATCATTCTTCTCTAAGAAATCCATAATATATCCATCAACATGGAGCATATAATTAATGCCCTTCTTGGTGGATACCTTGACAAACCTAGCTAACCCTGTGGATTCTACAAAGAGTTCTACAAATTTTAATCCAATGCGGACTAAATCAGAATCCTGTAGCTTTTCTTCAGGAGCCAATAAGTTATCATCAATGAGTTTCTTAGATACAGCATTATAAAATGCTTTCTTATATGATTCTCCAATACGTTTATCTGCGGCACCTTGTGTATATTTAGGTGCTACAGCTAGGATGTTTTTAATTCTTAATTCTTCTCTAATCTTCTGTCCAATACCTTTAGAGATACCCACAAGAGTAAGACCGAGCATATTCTTAATAGAAGCTGCAAGGATAGCCCGAATAGTAATTAAAGACAACTCCTCATCAGTTAATCCCTGAGTATATGTTACCGCTGAGTGTCTCTTTCCAGGTTTTCCATTATTGGCCGCTTCTCTGAATTCCTTTACTGCCTTTACCATAGGAGCCATAGCTTCTGCCATAAGGCGATAAGTAGACCCCATGATATTGCCCTCAGCTTTAGCCTTATTTAAATTGGCCATAAATTTATTGTAGGCAATAGTCTTGGATTCTAATTCGAGTTCAATCTCACGGTCTACTACGGTTTTATTTCCATAGAGATCATAAAGTTCATCTAAGGTTTTTTTAAACTGTTCCATCTTGAATTATTAACCTTATAGATTATTTTAAAAATGATATACTATAAAGATTATTATCTTAAGTATATCCCCTAAAGATTACTTAAAGATACCCCTATAGAGATACCTTTAGGTAGCCTCTAAGTGCTACCTGTCTCCGCTCCGCTAATCGAAGACTAGTGTCTTCTCCGAAATGTACAACCTATTCTAGATTGTTGATTCTCTTAAAGATTTTGAAGCATTCCATAAGGGACTTAGAGGGGTTAGCTTCAATGGTATCTAAAAGTTCTGAATACCATGTAGCCTTTCTCCTGTCTTCAGTTTCTTGTCCCTTGTAAGGTGCTCTCAGGGAATACTTAAGAATATTCCCTTTAATAAAACCCATGAATTCTTCACGGGTAAAAGAAAGACACATATATTTCATAGGCTCAATTACAGCCTTAGAATAATGTTTGTCTTGTTCAATAACCATAGTCTTCTAATCCTTTAACATATTCAATAAAATTAACCTCATATACCTCACAAGGTTTATTATCTATATCAGAATATTCAGAAAACATAGGATAATCTGATATAACATAATTAAATAATAATCTATTGGTAGTCAACCAATTATTAAACCTTGATACCTCATCAAAAGAAAGCCCTGTAGGATCACCATAGATCATTAGATAGGTGTATTTTGTAGGGATCAGCTTAGTTACCTCTAGTTTCATGCTCAGGAATGCCCCGTAGATAGCCCTAAAAGGCCACAGATTGAACGACTTGAGGGCTACCCTAGTGTACCCCTAGGATACCCTCAGGATGAGCCTTCTAGCCCTTATTGATAAAGAGACAACGATAGACTCCACAAGGAAGACCAAAAGCAGGATTACCTACGAAAGCAGGGACAGGCTCATTATCTACTTTAAATACATATTCATCTGAGTCAATATCCCAAGTAATAATTATGAATTTATCAGGTTCAAAACCCTTTTTAATCATATTGCATTCCCATTCGATAATATTTTTGATATCTTCGGGTTCTAATTCTTTAGCATATTCATCAGCATCTCCACTACGAATATAATCAAGGGCATAATCAGGGATCAATTGAATATCCCAGTCTTTTGCATTCTTAAGCATAGTTTCAGTAATATAATCTTTCATGATATTTACTCCTTACTTAATGAGGGATTTAATAAACAATTGCATTCTAATGTCAGTCTTACGAATATCATGATTGATACAGTATTCACAATAAGACATAACAATTTCTTGTTCTACCTGAGAGAAATCTACTCTGCGCCCATTTCTCCAAAGAATATTAACAATATGCTCATTGTAGTCTTTAATGGCTACCTGATGAGATACCTTCTTATGATCCATATATTCTGCTACCTGTACGCCTAAGAAAGCACCTAAGGCGACACACAACAGGGCTACAATAATGGTATACAACATAATGATCTCCTTTAGATCAAAAATAAACATATTGGTATCCCCTGAAGATTACCTCAAGGGATACTGTATGCTTACTTAATCAACTAAGCGATATTTGTAGTTAGTAAGATTACCGTCTTTATCAGTGTATTCGATATAAATACTAAAGCGAGATACCTGCATTACATCAGTATTCTGCATGAAATCCTTAAGGTTTTTAAATACCTTATTCTCAATCAGTGTATTCACTGCATTCATCAGGCGAGTTTCCCTGAGGAATTCAGCCATATGTCGCCCAGTAGTGGCAGACCAATAGTTAGATTTCATATTGAGCTGAATATATTCATTCCCTGAAGGATAGCACACTTTAGCCATATAGGTATTGTAGGACTGAAAACCTACATTCCCTTCATCATCATAAATGATAAACTGATTACGATGATCCAATAAGTTTTTCACTTTCATAATAAACTCCTAAAGTTAAGTAAAAGACAACACTCTTTGCTAGCTGTATTGTCTTTATTCTTAACTCTCTACTCAGGCTCTTTGTCACGCTATCTCAGCGTTACTCGATTATCGTCATACCTGTATGCGATGCACTGAGTATTGAGGGGAACTACGTTATTTTCTTATAGGATTCTCACCTAGTAGCTCCTTTAGGCGCCTTAATCAGATCATCCCGATCTTACCCTTTCGCCTACCTGATTTTTAAAGAACCCGTCAGGACTGCTCAACTGACAACCCGCATACTAAACTGTGTCGTGCAGTGTGTCTATAGGTAGAAACCCTAATAGTCCCTTCAGGCTCCCCAAGAGAAAGAGAAACACACAGGCGTATACGCGATAGATACTATAAGTGAGTCTATTTGTCAAGTGACAGCTTGACACTGTCAACCTAGGGGTTTCCCTATTAGTATTATTACTATTAGGGTTATCACTAGGTAGCAACAGATAGATACACAGATAAACTTTCATATCACTCAATGATACGCAAAGGAAAAACCAATAGATAAACCAACAGTATAACATAATGATCCCCGACTGTCAATAGGGAGAAACCCTAATGAGTACCAACAGGAACCCGGAGGTTCACTAGGGGCACCCCACGGGGGAACCCACAGGCGCTACTCTACTTAAATGCCTATGTAGATTTTTATTCAATTTTTCTAAAGGGAACCCTAGAGGTATCCCCATTATGAGATACCATTAGATACTACAAACAACTCTCCTAGAGTTGCCCAACAAGGAACCTCAATAAACCATCAATATCACCACTAGCAAGATAAAAAATCAACAACACTATGGTAACTATTAGTTTAACTATAGAGATAACCTTAGGGGTTCTTAAGAATTCTATTATTCTTCTCATTATTGTGGCACCATTAAAAAAAGCCCCCTAGGGAACCCCAAAGGGGAACACTAGGAGGCGTCTAGGAGTTATCTTTATGATACCTTAAAGGGGCTTTAAGATACGCCTTAAAGGGACACTAAGTGATACCTTAAAGGGTCTTTAAGTATACCCTTAAAACACTTAGCTATAATTACACACTCAAGGGAGACATTGGATATATACTTATATATAACCTTTTTGGCTACCCTTCCGAAATGTACAACTTTTATTATAGTCAAGATGTACAACCTTATAACTTTTAAAATTATAATTAAGGTGTATATTTTTTCTTGTCACCTTCTAAAGTGATACCCTGTCTTGGGTCTACTGTAGTAGATTGTCCCCTTAGAGACATTCGTAGTGAAGGTATCCATAGTGTCTTTGATGGTGTCTCCGATGTCATTAGTGACAAACCCAAAGAAGCTCTCAAGATGATCTTCAAGCCACTGTTCAGTAACCTCATTGATGCCTTCATCAGCGTCTACACCCATGAAATCAATAAGATAAGCTACACCCTGAGCTAAAGCATCAAGTCTATCATCATGCTTTAATGAACCCTTGTCTCTTGTAATTCTTGTTAATTGATAGAAACAGGAGTACTTATAGTCACTCTCAGGAACACTAGTAGCATCATTTTGGATACACTCAGGAGACACTACCATTTTATGATTAGTAATGACAGGTTCAAGTGTATCAATGATACGTTGTTCCTTCTGTCCCTTTGATCTTACTTCAGTACACCCACAGCCCCCATAGACAGTCTTTAAGACAGGCTCAAAGAGCTTAGTGTACATGCCATCACCAAAGTTACCTTCAATGACTACCTCATTAACCTTCCACTTCTTAGCAATCTTAGCTAATTTATTGAGAGTAACATCAGAATATCCACTAGTAAGACCCCCTGTTTCCATCACATAGATGAAACCATTGAGCCAATACAGTACTGCATACCCTGTTTCATCTGAGCCTCTACCTGAAGGGTCAATAGACATCATCTTGTACCCATAAGGTTGCATCTGTTCAGAGGCAGAGAAGAAGTAAAAGTATCCATCACCCTTAAGACCCAAGTTAGTAACCTGATTAGGATCACACTTCTTAGTGACATCAGGAAGCCACGAGAGCTTCAAGGGAGCCTCAGAGGTATCAAAGGTACCAACAAGCAAATCTCTGAGCTTCAGAGGGTATTTATTGGCATCATTGAGGGTAGTATCGAGCATGAACTGAAGCATGAAACCTGCTCTTCCATAAGAGAGTTCACGCTTCTGTAAGTCCGTATCATCGAATCTTAGGGGATCAGTTGGTGTTCCTGCAATTTTAGGATCATTATCGTACTTATCAGCAATAAATTTAGCTAAACGAGTACCATAAGTTCTCCTATGTTTCTCATCATAGGGGAATCTAGCCGGGTAAATGACACAAGTATAGCCTCTTTCCTGTAATTCATTGTAAAGAGACATCTCATTCTGAGGAGTACCCAAGTAAATAATCTGAGATTGATCCCCAGGCTTAATTACAGAGTCAAATTCCTTAACAAGTTCTGAGAGTTTATCTCTAAGTACCTGAGTAAAGGAGTTCTTAGGAACTTCTACGTCGTCTGCTACAATGAGATCAGCACGAGAACCCGTAAGCTGACCCTCAATACCCACAGATTTCAAACTAGGGGAATGATCGGGTCTAGCAGGGCCTACATCAAAGAGATTCTGAGTGTCTCTCTGACCTTCTCTAGCCTTCAAGTGTTCCAAGAAGGGCAGGGTATTCATGATCTTCTTAATGAAGACAGCATTAGCATCAGCTCTTTCTTTATTAGCAGAGACAATCATGATCTTAATCTGAGGGTCTCTCCAGAGTCTCCACACAGAGTAAGCACAAGTAATAAAACTCTTAGCTACCCCTCGAAACCCTTCAAGGATGAATCTATTATTAGGTAACTTTTGAAGAGTCTTAGCAATATCTAATTGTACAGGGGTAGGTCTAGGGAGGCCAATATACTTCCATACAAGACCTACAAACAAAGGAAAGTTATCATAGAATTCTTTAAGCGATTCGTGTGAACTCAATCTCGTCTCCTAAGTTCTCTTTAACGTTATCCATGATTCTCTTCAAGGTATCCCCTGCTTCATCCCCTGCCTTAGGAACACAATCAATACCATTTCTCTCTAACTCCTTAATGACAGCATTATAGAGCTGAGGGGTTCTCTTTTCGGGGTTTTTTAAATCTTCGAGCATATCGTCTAACATAGCTTTGTGGATATGCCCAAGGATATTTTCTAGTTCTTTTCTGTCTGCCATTAGTTTCCTTTGTGATTACAATCTTGGGAAAGAAAGTCTTCCTGATTAACACTACAATAGCAATTACTGTGTAGATAATAGTTACTACATAAATCCATTCATGTAGTGTTAAATCAAGAAGAGTAAAAGAGGATACAGCTACAGGGGGAATGGCAGAAGTACACACTGAAGGTACATCAACTGATTCCACTATTTTCTCTATCCTCTCCATAATTAGAAGCTAAGGAAAGCCTTAATGCTCTCTTCAGTGAAGTCCTTATACATCTGCTTCTTGTTCCATCGCAGAGTAGGCAACCCATGAAGAGCCAAGTCCTCCAAGTCCTTTTCTCTAATGTCCTGCAAAGAAACATCTACAAGGGGAATTCCTTGTTCTTCACAGATACGTTCAATAAGAGGTTCAACCTTCTTACAAGTCTTACAATTAGGCATCTTATAAAAGTATGCCGCAGGTTTATACGTAGTACTAATATTCATAGTTCCTCACATAGATTTTCGTTAAAAATCACATGGATTTTCGTTCTTTAATTTCAACCATTTTACCATCATTCATACGAGTATGTCCCTTAATGTTACTGTAGCCTAAATAACCACAGACACGAGAGACCACAGAGATATTACCAGAGCCACAGACAGGACACTTAAAAAGTACGTTAGTGCTATGACTATGACAATCCTCACAGTATGCGGCATCAAAATTAACACCTTGATAAAATCCCTGAGACATTCCCTTAAGGATAATAGCTTCGAGTGCATCGAGATTCTTTGGATTATCAATTCTTACATATTGAATGTGACCCCCATTGCATTTGTGGAAAAACTCATATTCCTCATCTTGTTTTTCAAAAGGCGTGACGTCTTCGGTAACTTTAAGATGAAAGGAATTAGTGAAGTATTCTCCAAACTGTGGATCACCAGTAAAGTCTTTATATTGTTTTGCTTGGGTTGCACACAAAGATTCCGCAGGAGTACCATATAAAGCATAAAGATAATGATCTTCTTCTTTATAATCCTGAATGAGTTTATTAATGAAGTCCAAGCATTGATTAGCAAATTCTTTAGACTCATGAAGTCCTTTACCATTAGTCCATAACACAGTAGCTTCATGAAGGGCAGTAATCCCAAAAGAAGCTGTCATATAATTTACAAGATCACCAATTTCATCATCAGGCTTCAGGAATCCCTTATAGAATCCCCCTTGAGTGAAAGCCATAGGATTGGTAGAAGCCTTAGTGTGTCTGATAATATCGTAGCGTTTCTTAAGGAATTCTCGGATAACCTGCATACGATCCTTAAGGACATCCCAAAAATGATCTCTCCAAGCTTCTCCAAAGTCTCTCTTACAGACTGCCATAATGACAGGAAGGTTAAGAGATACAGCTCCAATATTGCATCGACCAATAGTGATATACTTTCCTGTGTCAGGATCAGCCCAAGGAGTAAGGTATGCACGACAACCCATAGGGGAAGTAATAGCCCCATGCTTAATAAAGGTATCTGCAACTACATTATGTTCAGGGTCTCCTCTCAAAGACAACCAATCAGGATACATACACTTAGAGGAACACTCAAGAGCCTTAGTGTAAATCTGTTGTGAATACTGATCGTTCTTAACTTGTTCTTCATCATACAGGTAGACCAACTTAGGGAATACAACCTGTTTACCTCCATGCCCCTTCATTCGAGTGTCAAGCATGATGGTGTCAATAAGACGGAGAATATCACGATCACCATGAGTTAGATTCTTCCAGTCAAACTGTCCAAAAGTAATCGTAGTAAAAGCAAAGTCACCACGAGAGCAAGGAATGGTATTTACCTTAAGTTCCAAACTCTGAAAACCCTGAGTGAGTTCTCTAGTAAGAGTTTCCCACACAAAGCCTTCACACTGAGTGTCATCCCAGAAGTACTTCTTATAGGTTTCTCTAGCAGTTTTCATGGTTTTCCTACAATAAGGCAAAAGAACCTTATCGAGTTCTGCAAGAGTGAACCCACCAAACTGCTGAGCTGTAGCAATAAGAGTAACATCACCGATAACTTGAAGGGCACTAAGGACACTATTGGGTTCTGAATAAGATGTATTGGACATCTCGAAGCCACCCTTCAATACAGTCCCAATATCAAAGAGACAACAATTGACAGACCCCAAGATCATATCTCGGAGATCATGAATATAAATGTCACCTCTCTTAGTGAGTTCCTTTTCTTCTTTACTCAGATAGAATTGCTTATAAAGAGACTTAGTGAGATACCCTCGAATGAGACTACCTTTGGTAGAACTAAGGGAGCTATCAAAGTTAGCATTCTCCTTGTCTCCCAAGAAGAGAACATTATCAGCTTCTTTCTTAAGGTTCTCAAATTCCTTCACATAGGTGTTCTTGTAGTCTCTGTATTCCTGATAGGCTTTGGAAATTTCAGGGAAGTTCTCAAAGGCCAAATAGTGAATTACCAAAGAGTGCAATTCAGAGACACTTACAGAATCTTTATCTTTGATCTCAGAGAGAACCCCAAGAATAACTCTTTCAATAGAAAAATCAGTAATAGGACATTTGCATCTTTCAGCCGCCTTACGGATAGCTACTTTAATCTTATTGGTGTCCCAAGGTTCCTGAGTATTATCTTTCTTTGTAACGTTCATATAACTCCTAGTTCATATTTATTAAGACACTTCAGTTACTTCAGGATTCCACTTATTGGCAACAACCTGAGGAGTACCAGAAGAATCACCCATAAGGCTCAATTCATAACCTTCAAAGAATACCATGTTACCTAAAGTATTAAAGAAGAAATCTGCCTGTCGTTTAGCCATAGTAGCCCCATGATTATCTACGGCAAGGAAACTACGACTAGGGACAACCAAACCAGTATTAGTATCAAGAGTAACTTCAACATACACCAAGTCTCCCGCATTAAGATTAATATTGTCTGCTTCAAGTTGCACACAAGGAAGACCAATAGAATTCTTAGAGACTACTTCAGAACCTTCAAGGATAGTCGTAATAGTATCCCCAACCTTCTTCTTGAGAGCAAGAGTAACAACCACGTTATCAGTAGTGTCTACTCCAGTGAAGCCCATTCTAACTCTGAAGTCATAAGATTCACTAATAGGGCATTTCCAATAAGTAGCGTCACTGTTAGTACAATCTATAGTGTCATTAATGACATACTTCCAAGAAAGACTAATGGGAGTATTAGAGGTTTCTTTAAGAGAAACTTCAGTAGTCCATACAGTAGCTACTTTATGAGCAAATTCATGGAGATTACTAAGTTGTACTCTAATGTCATGATGGGCAGTAGTGTCTGCGTTATGTTCTTCAATACTATGTCCACCACTAATGACCTCTTCATCAGCATTAGCCTCACAGAAAGCCTTAACAACAGAGATTTCATTTTCTGTGAGATTAGTAGTTACTTTATTAAGAATCTTAAAAGCTACACTATCAGTTTGATCATAGACAAGTACATCATAGCTTACATTGGGAATACTAGGTTTAGTCTTAAAGAATTTTCTCTTTACATCATATTCACAGACACCTACATTCCCATCCCAATAAAACTGTACATTCATTATTTAATCTCCACTTTAGGGAACAACTGACCGAACCCAAAGTCAGTATTAGTAATCTGTCCGTAGATAGTAAGGTTCATTCTAGTAGTGTACGTCTTAGCGGTACCTGAAGCATTCCAGAGGGAAATAGTAATATTATTTAAATTGGTATTCCCAGAGGGTACACAACCAATAACAGGATACCCAGAGCCATTAGAATCACGGCTACAAGAGACTTGGATTCCAACAGGAGTAATCCCAGAGAAATCGGAAAGAGCAATACTAATATTAGAAGTACCAGTAGCTCCTGAAGTCGTTGTAACATCGAGAATTAAATTAATGAGAAAATCTACATAGACGCCCTTATCAGCGGCTACTTGGACAGGAGAAAACTGAATATCCTTATTGACTACAGTAACCCCAGTAGATACTACAGGATTAAAAGCTACAGAACCCTTAGGAATCCAAGAATCACTTAAAGTACTAGTAGGATTTCCCTTAAGACTTCCCAAGTCAGAATCCATAAGGGCATCATTACGGTTCTTCGTATTATAAATATTTACTTCAGTTGTTTTCATTTAATACAGGGGACACTTATTAGGTATCCCCTGAAGTAATTACGGATGAAGAACCTTCTTGATAGTCATAATGTGATTAAGAGTTCTATAAATTTTCTCCATCTCACAGACCACATCAAGGTCTACTTCTTCAACTTCATAATCATTGATTTCTTCAAGACGCTTTCTAAGAAGAGTAATGGACTCTTCCATTTCAACTTCTAACCAACTTTTATCCATCTTCGTACTTCCTCATAATGTTAATTAATGCAGTAGCGTCCTCAGGAGTAAAAATGATAGACCCTACCTGAATCCTTCCAGATTTAGCAAAGCCATCATTAAGGAACTTCTCTACGTTATCAATAAGGATTCTCCCCTGATCGTCCACAAGTCCCATAGTTTTACCCAAAGGTAGATACTGCTTAATCAGTTGATCTTTCTTAGAGATAATAATAGGGACACTCCCACCTATAAGAAACTTCATATAAGTGGGAGCTGTGGGCATCATCTGAGAATCTACAAATTCAATCAAGACCTGATCGAACTTATCTAAACTCATGACACCCATTTAATTAACCTCCAGTGGAACCCGTAGCAGGAGCATTCCAGGCATTATATCTATCCATAGGTTCAGGACAGATAGCAGTCTTAGGAACAACCACCTTGGTGATACCATTGAGGGTACTAGCAAGGCCATTCATAGACCGACCGAGACAATCGACATCCTTCTGAATGAGCTTCATCTTAAGATCATTAATTTCTTCATTCTTAGCAATGGTAGTCTTAAGGACAGCTACTTCTTCACGGTTTTTAGCCGATTCCTGTGCAATAGGAGTAATATAAGCAAAGAATTCATCTCTGAGCTGTTTGTTCTCCTCTCGGGTTGCCTTATAGAGAGTTGCATCCTGATTATTAGAATACTCTCTAGCCTTCAATTCAGCAATCTCTGCATCCTTCTCAGAGATAATTGCCTGAGCCTGAGGGGCACCTCCACCGAGAGCAGGGATAGCACCACCGACAACCTGAAGACCAAGAGCCGTAGCCGCAAGAGCAAGCCCAGTATTCGCAACACCTTTCTTAGCAAAATCAGTCATGATTTATTTCCTTTTAGTTAGTTATAGAGGTAATCTTTTACCTCTGATTCAGTAAACCCTAAACTGAGTAACTTACAGTTAGGATTCAGTTCAAGAGAATACTGAGATTTTCTCCCAGTAATCTCATTAGTGATTACTTTATGAGTCAAGTCTTCAATCCCTACTTCACCATCTTTAAGTTCACCCTTATTGAACCACTCATACTGTGTATCAAGAAGAGCCTTAAAGTCTTTTTCCCAGAATTCTTTAGGGAAGTTATCTTTCACATAAAGATAATCAAATTTTGTATTTAAAGTTTTAGGATAGCCACGCATTATATTTTATTCCTTAAGGGTTTTTAAAAGTTCCTCTATTCCTAAACTTTTCTTAAGGTTATAACAATTAGCCCATTTAAATAAACCATCTATAGACGCCACCTTCGACAAGGCAGATTCTTTAGATATCCTCCCTGAAGCTAAATCAAGTTTTACTTGTTTAATAGTCTTTTTCTCTTTCTTAGCAGTTCTCTTTCTCAAAAGAACATAGCCTTTAGGGAAATACCTATAGCCACAGAAGTATACTCCCTGAGCTGTAGGGAACACCTCAGATTTACTAAGAAGTAAGTGAAGATTATTAAATAAAAACTCTTTTACTTTTGTCTTTACCTCTTGAAGTTCTTCTTTATCATTTGAGAAAACAATAAAATCATCACAGTACCTCACTACTGCTTTGCACTTCAAGTCCTGCTTTAAGTATGTATCTAGTTCGTTCATATAGAGATTTCCCATCCATTGTGAAGTATACGAACCAATAGGAAGTCCAGAAGTATTCCTAAAGGTTTCTTCATAACGGTTGAGCTTGTCTATCTCTTTTTGAATGTATGGGTTCTTTTGTCCCCTACTTTTGAGTTTATGAAGAATCTTAAGATTCATGTCTCTTGTTGAGATACTATCAATAATCTCATCAAGGATTTCAAGAATCTTTTTATCTTTGAGTTTTTTTCTTAAAACCTTCTTCATTATCTTATGGTCTATAGCAATATAAAATTGACTTATATCAAACTGAGCACAGTACTTATATTTCCTAGTATATTCTGCGCACTTTTGTCCTGCTTGATGTTGCCCTTTATTCTTTCTACAGGCATAACTACAGGACTGCATTTGATTATCCCAAAAATCCTCTAGGATATTCAAAAGTGCATGGTGTACAATTCTATCAGGATAAAAAGGTAAGGCGTATATGAGTCTTAATTTAGGCTCATAAAAAGGATAAATGCTATACCTAGAAGTAATATTTCCCTTTATAATAATCTTTTGAATCTCTAAAGCAGTACCCTCAATATCACTTTTAGCTTTTATTATAGCTTTACGTTTAGAGGGACTTGTACGCCCATTAGGTTTACAAGCATTAACCACAGCTTTCTTAAGATTCTCAAGATCAATAAGTTTAGTATAAAGGTTTCCAAGTCTTTTCATAATTTTTACAGGTTTGACTTTCACATATAATTACTAGCCATTCCTATATCTGTTTGTGTGTTTTGCCTCTTAAGGCAGGGGAGAAACTCCAGCCAGTCAGATTTCTGACTAAGAAAAGAAATTACTGTATCCGAAACCTCACGAGACCCGTTGTTGTCATTCGCATTCCCAGAGACGTTATTACAATTCACTGAACGGGAACCACAATTCGCACTGTTGTTCCAGTTGGCACCTACTAGGAGAGGTCACTGAGAGTTTCTTCCTTCTTTGGTTAAATTTTAATTAAATCAAGTATTTACGGACTTCATTAGCCTTAGGCACAAGGGGCTCCGAAACCCCACGAGACCCGAGGGCGTCAGCCGCATGCCCAGAGACGCTATCACAAGCCACCGAACGGGAACCACAAGTCGCACCGTAGCCCCAGGAGGCACCCACCAGGAGACGATATAAGTTCCCATAAGACTGCCCACGTTTAATAGAGTCAACACCAGAGTTATACACAGAGTCCGTCCACGCAGACCCTCCTGCAAACCCTAAGTCTTCACACCACTGCCACATGACCCCTGTGCAATCTTCAAGGCCATAATTACTGATAATTCTCTGACCATTAGTTGCTGAGTGTCTTCCCGTAGAATTAGGGTCTTTAGAACCCCTGATATTAACACCTTCAGGACTGCCTAAGGCACCAATAATAAACTCATGTCTCCAAGGTAATCTCAAACCTTGCACATGAAGCTGTTCACTAAAGAGTTCCCCAGAGAACTTCTTACTAGAAACACCATCAGCAATAACACCAAAATCAGCAGAAACTAGTTTAGTACCATTCCAAGAAAGCAGATAAATAGACATCCATATATCTACTTCAGGAATATAACAGTAACCTTCGGGGTCTCCTTTAGGTCTATGAATTAAGTCCCACACAGAATTTGGCAGAATATCATCAGAAACATAGTCACTAAGATAATGCCCTGAGATAGTACCTACAGCGAGACACAAGCAGTGATAACCACCAATTTTTCTAGAGTTATTGGCAGTAAATCCCTCAGGTACCGTAGAGTTATTTGAAGTTCTAAATCCAAGTTCCCCAGTAGTTTCCACTACAGCATAAATATAATAGTCCTTACCAGCAAGAGACCTTGCATCAATAGTTACATTTGAGGTGGTTCTATAGACAGTTCCATTAATATCCACAAAGGTACCGTTAGGAATCGTAATGGTAGTCTTATTACTACTAATAGGATAAGGAGACCAATACAAAGGAGACACTACTTTACTCTTAGAAGCAAAGTAATACTCAATGGAATCCTTAGCACTCTCCTTGGTGACATACTTAGTTAATTCAGTTGCAAGAGCTGTTTTGTCTACTTTCTTACTAAGTTCTGCAACAAATTCTTCAGAAGTAACCTTATCAGCTACATCTTGAGGAGTGGCCACTTTTTCCTTAGGGAGATACTCAGTAGTTACTCCTGCAGTACCACTCAGTACATGAAGACTTTTAGTATCTGTAGCATAAGCCAAGACACCATTATGTCCTGCAAAAGCCTTGATCTGTGCTTCGGTACCCTTAATTTGGCTTCTTTCTTTTACAGCCATTAACTTAATGCTCCATAATCATCATAAGCCTTATCCACATAATCTTTAGTAGCTACATCAGGCTTATTCTTAATGTAGTCTACCTGAGTTGCATCTGTCTGATTCCAGTCCACTTGCTTAACTCGTTCCACATATTGTTTAGCTAAATCTCTAGCGGCCTCTGCATCAGTTTTTGCAATAGCGGCTTTATCAGCATCCACCTTAGCTTCACTTGCTTTAGTCGTAGCTATTACAGCTTGTTCTCCAGAAGTCTTAGCAGAGTTAGCAGAATTAGTTGCTGATGTCTGTGCTTTAGTAGCACTATCAGAAGCACTATTGGCATCTTCAAGAGCACTATCAGCGTATCCCTTTGCTAAGGTAGCCTGTCGTGTAGCCTCAGTACTAGAACTTACAGCAACACTTGAAGCATTACTTGCAGTCTTCTCAGAGGATTCAGCATTGGTAGCCGCTGTTTCAGCTCTTGTAGTCAATGCAGTGACAGTCTGCACAGCTCCGATAGCAATTTCAAAATCAGGGGCTAATCCGGCTACAATTTTAACAGCATCAATATTATCTGCAACTACTTTAATGTTCCCACCAGTAATAGCAGGAAGAGGCTTATCGTCCCCAATAGTTCCATAGTCATCATAAGAGCTATCCTGAAGAGACCCTTCAAGATCAGTCCCTACAACATTGATAATATTAATGTTCTTTGAGTCTACTACCACGTGCTCAATGTTGTCTGCTACAGTGACAATCTTATCTACACTGTTAATAATAGGAACAACATAAGTCTTTGCAGTTTCAACAGTGGTTTTATCTTCAGAAACCTGTTGTGCATCCTGAGCAACTTTAGCAGTATTTGCAGATACTTCTGAAGCGTCTTTAGCTACCTGATCTGCCTTAGAGATAACCTCAGTGTGCTTTACAGAGACCTCATTAGATTTAACTACAGCAACTTCCATAGCAGATACAGAAGTACCCGCAGAGGCTTTAGCTTCAGTAGCGCTCTTTAAGGATTCATTACGAAAACCCTCAGCTTCATCTCTGTATTGCTTAGTGGTAGCTTCTACTTTAGTGAGTTCTTTTTGAACCCCTGCAACTTTATCTACATAACCTCTAGTAGCGGCATCAGAGGAATCAATAGGTTCTGCTACATTAACAATTCTCTTATTCTTAGCATCCCAGTTATTCTCTCTGTCTACAATAAGAGCATCGTTAATAACATCACGTGCTTCTTCAGCAATATGAAATGCTTGAACCTGAGAAGTATCCAAGTCCTTAGCATACAGCACAGAGCCATCTCTAAAAGAAGCCACTCTTTCTTGAACTGAGGTATATCTTCGGATAGTGATTGTCTGTGTTGTCGTAGGGACAATCTTTCTCAGTCTGATTGTAGTGGCATCCACAAAGTAGTAGTCTACAGAAGTATCTGTAGAACTACCACCTTTGAGTTCTGTAGTGGAATCTAAAATAACTCTCACAAAACTCTTTCTAAGGTAATCGAAAGGGACTGCAAAATCAGTCGTACTTCCATCACCCTGATAAATAATAATTGTGTTTGCCATTTATCTATTATCTATATGTTCATAAGCAGTTTCCTTAAGTTGATTCTTTAAGTAATCAACATTAGGAATTACTGCAAGGAAATCTCTTACAAGAGCCTTTTGTGCTCTCTTAAGGTTTTTATCTATTTCAGCATCACTATAAGTACCTTCACCTTCAAGATATTTATAACGCATAATATTAGCCATATCTGCAGGAGTTCTTAAAACAGAATTCAATACTCTAGCTGATGGGAAGAAGTCTACAATATTCTCAATAGAGAAAGGCTCAAATTCACCTGTCTTAGCTCTCGGGGTAGTAGTAGATTTTAAGTCACCCCCAATAAAAGGACTAAGGGGTAAAGAGATAGCGGCATACATCCCTGAGCGTAATCCTGCATTCATAAGGAATCTAAAGAGAGTTCCATAGTCTGCTTCGTCAAGAGCTTCTACACCATAGTTTCTTTTCCACCACTTCTTTCTATCTTCTTCAGACATACCTGCAGTCTTGGTACTAGACTGTGCAATAACGCCCAACCCTGCAAGAGCTGTAGAAATGCTATGTGTCTGAAGTTGTCCTATAGCATCACCTTCTTTAAACCTATTAATAGACTTAATAAATCTATTATTCCAAGAAGCTAATGCAAAAGACTTAAACTGAAACAGAAGACCCAATAAAGGAGAAGCCTTAGACCCCTGCCAAAGCATGGTGTTAGCTAAAGAATTCCTTTGAATACACTCAGAAGCAACATAGTTTCCTAAGCGTCTCAAAGTAAACATAGCTCTTGGATCATTAAGTAATGCCATGTGGTTAGTCACTTGGAAACCCTTAGAGACATCCACAAGAGAGTTAGGCTCAAAGGTTTTTCTCATAGTCTCTCCGAGGTACTTAAAATCATCCATAGAGACGCCCGCTCTTCTTAAAGTAGTCTTATTGATAAACCCTTTAGCCCAACCTTTAGGATCATCTAAAGGAGAAGCCTTATAGAGGTATCTCAAGTATTCCCCTAAGAATTCATCTTGGGCAGTTCTAGCAATGCTTTCCTGAGTAGCATTAAGGAATCTAGTTAAAGGAGACCATTCAGCTAACTGTGCTGTGCCTGCCACAAGTTTAGCACTAAGAGAACCTTCACCATACTTATATTCAGCTCTTGCTAAAGTTTCATCCCAAAGTCTAAGTCCTCTAGTTTCATACCCAAAGAGCATATTCATAAATGAACGTCTCCATTCAGGAGTATAGTTACCTTTAGACCAACTTGAGAATTTACCTGCAAGACCCGGAATAGATTTAATAAAGAAGGTGCCACCATAAGCCTTAATAGCTTCAGCTTGCTCAGTTAAATTTAAGATGCCCATATAACCATTAGCTGTAAAGAAAGACAGGTTACGAGCAATATCAGAGATAGCACTTAAGACACCTCTAGCTTCATCTGTATCTCTTTCAGTAGTTCTATAGATAGCCCTTTCTACTGTATCCATAACTCTTTGAGTAGCTTTCTCTTGAGAATCCCTCAAAGCAGGTTTAACTGAATCTGCTTCAGACTTAGAGTACCCCTTAAGAATTTCTTTTAGGGCTTGTCTAATAGAGCCTTTAGCATCAGCCTGAGCACCAAACATAGAAGAAGCAATAATATCCCCTGTAGTCTTTCTTCCATAAGCCATAAGGGTCTGAATGGGGTCGGCTCTAAGTTGATCTACTCGCCAACCATCTTTATCCTCATAACGATGATTCCAAGGGGTACGCTGATGCTGATAACTAGCTAAGAAAGTAACATCTTCACCATTAGCATTTACAGACTTACTTTGATCTACATAACCGTAAGCATCCTTTCCTGCTTGTTTCTTAGCCCACTCAACAAACTGTTTATCCGTAACTTTAGTAGTATCTTTACCTTGAGCCTTAAGGTTATTCATCCAGAATTCTTTAAGTCTTTCTCTATCTTCAGGATTATCAAGAGACTTTAAAAGAAGGTTCTTAACTTTATCTGCAAGTAACTTCTTAGCTGTTCCATAGTCTTTAACATCAGGAAACAACTCTGACATCCATCTTTTAGCTCTATTCCAATCAGTTCTAAAAGGGAAGTAGGTTTTACCAAAGTCTCCAACTTCTACTCCTGCATTACGCAGTTTAACAAGTTGACTATCAATGTATCCTCTCATATCTGTAATAAGGTTATCAAAACCTTCTACTCTATGAAGCTGAGAGTTACTAGGCATTTTACCTTCAAGAGCATCAAACATAGCCTGTCGGAGTCCTTCAGGATCATCATAGAGTTCTTGAAGTTTTCTAAGAGTACCTTGAGCTTTATCAGCAATACGTCTAAGATGAATCTCATCGTCTCTGATTACTTCTTCTACTGTCTGAAAACCTTCTTTAGCCTGAGCATACCCTGTAGCAGTCTTTCGTCCCTTCTGAGAAATAAAGACCATATCAAGCATATCTTTAGTAGCTCTATTCTTAATTACTTCATCATAGGCTCCTTCAAGAGACCAGAAAGGATTAGCGTTTTTAATTTTTGTAAGAGTATCTGAAGCAACCTCTTTGATAGCATCAGGAGTGTTATCTTGAATAACTTTAGCTACTTCTTTGACACCCATAGAAACCTTACCCCCTGCATTATATAATGCATTATTGATAAGGTCTGACTTAGAGGCAGTTTCTTCAAGGGCATCACTAACACCACGCATACCCCTGATAAACTGAGTAGCTCCTACAAGACCACCAAGAGTAGCCCCTCCTAGTACAGTATTATAGGTAATCTCTTGTTCAATCCCTGTACCTTCTTCTTCAGCTACAGCAGAACCCATGCTCATAAGGGCACCTGTAAGAATAGCTTTAGGGACTGTTGCACCTGCCGCTACAGGGATAGTCAATA
>ERZ1035037.67-NODE-67-length-42464-cov-21.521776_pt1 | contig 42464 bp, 45 predicted proteins | sample MGYA00520618_ERZ1035037 | MGnify/ENA primary metagenome ERZ1035037 (study PRJEB33766, sample SAMN09781741) | gut metagenome | biome: gut microbiome | host: Homo sapiens | place: Madagascar | study: EMG produced TPA metagenomics assembly of the PRJNA485056 data set...
TTGTCCGTACATACTTATCACCTCACTTATAGTTTAGATGATTTTTAGCAAAACATTCCCTACTAATTCCCCATAAAAAAAGAACCGCCCCGAAGGGCGGCTCCTTGCATTTAAAGGAATGATAATACATTTGTTATTTGCTTGTACGCAGTATTAAGTTCCTTGTCTACCGTTTTGACAGATACGTTTAACCGCATAGCTATCTGATAATTGGTCAAGCCTTTTACAAATTTCAATTCGCAAATTTCTACCTGCCGTGGGGTTATCTTCGCTTCTTCTAATACCGCGCTGAAAGAACGCCGCGTTGAAGTTTGCAGCCAATCACGCGTGTTCTTCAGCAGTGTGTCCATTTTGTTGTCACCTACCTACATAAATAAAAAGCAATAGCTGTTGCCGCCCACCCAACCAAGGCGGCACAGATTATCTTTCTTTGAAAAGCAATAGTATCTACATAACCTTTTAATAACATTGTGATAATGCCTGCTGGTATTTGTTCCTTCTCTTCCATCGTACCACCATCCGTGTTTTATTTTGCTTTAATTCTTCATTGCAGCATACAGTGCACATCCTGCTATTATGTATGCTATATTGCGCTGTTTTTTAATGCGCCTCTGTTTTAACTTGTACTCTTTTTCCAGCTCCGTCAAGGATGCGTTCGCATTCGTCAATAAGCTCTCCTGCTCTTTGACTTTGATTTTCAGCGTCAGACAAAGACTGCTCAGCTCGTCCGACTTCTTCTCTAGCTCCGCTAACTTCTTGTCTGATGCTCCCAACTGTCCCTTCGATTGCGTCAGCAGTTTTCTGTAATTCTCGTTGATTGTTTTTAGCTCCGTCAAGTTGTTTTTGAGTCTGCTGTATTGTTGCTCCGTCAGAACGTACTCCATTGGTTCGTCCGAATACCGGGGCGAACCAGCCAAAGCAGTTAGCGGCATAAAAAATACCGCAAGCGACACACACGCCAGCGGCAAAAGCAACGACAATTTTAGTTTTTCTTGTTTTCTCATTCTCCATTATAACCTCTTAGCAATACTGATATTTGTAAAATATAATAAACCTCGTCAGACGCACAAATTTCGCCTACAAGCGATTTTAGATTCCGCCACGATAAATCATAAGCGGCACTATTTTTAAAACGCTTGTAGACGATGCAATTTGTGTGTGATTTTCGTTCAAAATCGTTAACTTATAGCCTACTTGTAAGATAGAGATTCAGGATATTTTAAAAAGCAAAATAATGATGTAACGCGCCAAGAGTAAAGCCTATAATGAGGCCAACCAAAAACTTTTTGTCAAGCACAAACATTTTCAGTTCTTCCATTGTATCACCTCCAATCATTGTAAAATGTGTCACCGACTATTACGCAAAAAAATACAGAAAATGCTACACGTATAGGAGAGGGAATAACTAAACCTCTTGTCGGTGACTGTATCTAAAGCATAAGCTTTAAATCATCTTCCGTTTCCTGCTTTGCCGTAGGCAGGAATACCATAAGGAGTAGTAAGGTCAATCCCAGCTACATACTCATAAGTAATTTGTGCTCTGTTAGCGTAACCGGGGCGGTACATCTCGCCAACATCGGCAGCAATCCAGTAATAATTTTTAAACAGTTTATAGAGTGCTTCCAGGCTACGCAGGTCGACACGCTCAAAACGATTCTCCAAGAAACGCTTTACAACGTAGGTTGACGTAGGACACCACATACCGGCATAAATCAAGCAGCGTGTATCATCCAACGTCGGTACTTGCTGCAAGACTTCGACGTATTGCAGGCAGTCGCGGGATAATTGATCTAATTGCGCCTGTTGCCCTGCGTCGCTTCTCAAAAGCTCTTTCAACATCGGCAGTTCACCGCTTGCCTTAATATCAGTGTAGGTGCGGTCTGCATATTCTGCGCCGCCAGGGATAGCTTTCAAAAGCTCATTTGCTCTATTGCCTTCCCATTGGCTCACGCCGATTGACGGATAATCATATGCAGTGCTTTTTGTCACACTGTCATAGCCGCCTTCGATTCCGGTTTTAATTAAACCTTTTGCAATTTCTCTTGCAAGACTTTTGTTCCAGTCCATAGCTATCACCTCACTCACTTTTTAAGCAGCGGTTAGAATCTTTTTTGTATACGTCCTCATACATTTCTTGCTTGTCGCCGTTGTATGTATATTCAGCATAAATACCGTCACCGCTAACGGTCGTTGATAACAACGCCTTGTAATTCTGCAACGTCTTGCACGCCCAGACCACAAACACATTCTCAAGCGTAATATGCTCTTTGCTATTATGGTTGTACCACTCTACTAATTTGTTTTTACACACGGATTCAAAATGTGCCATACCTGTAATAATCATTATTATCACTCCTTTAATTTCACTTCTTGATTTCACATTTTAGTTGTTTTGTTAACTTCTTCACTTGAAACTTTAAAAGCTCTCGTCTCAATGGCCTTATTACCCAACTGTACAAGCAGCAACGCTACCATGCCAAGCGTGCAGCTCTCATAGTTACCCCAAGTTCTGGCCCAAAAAGCAAGCCATAAAGTAACCAGCACCCAAACGGCAAAGCCTATAACAGCACAGATTCTGCCCACGCTATAGGCATTATCGTCTTTCTTTAACATATTAAGCAGTTTTCGCATTATCTCACTTCCTTAAATAGAAAAGCCGTGCTATTTTAGCACGGCTTTCATTATTTAGTTTCTACATTCCTTACAGTCTTTACATCTGTGTTCCAGCTCTTTCAGTCTTTCGTTCTGCTCGTCATTCTCGTTAAACAAGGTCTTTACCTGTTCTTCAATACGTGCGTGGCGTTGTTCCAATGCTTGGATAGCCTGCCTGTTCAACTTCATCTCTACCTTTAAATCGTCAATGCTCAGTTTCAGCTCGCTAATAGCGGTCTTCAGCGGCTCAACGATACAGTAGGTGACAACCAAAGCTAAAAGGCTGATGACTGTACTGTACCAGTTAAGGTCTAATTCCATTTGTGCACCTCAAGTTATTTATAAATATTTCCCCTGCAATTTGTATCTACTCGAAATATTTGCCATACCTTGCGGTGGCTTGTTTTGCAATTTGATTCATCTTCTCCTTGCGTTTATCAATTAATTCACGCTTGCGCTCCGGTGTTAAGCTGCTGTGTGTGATTTTGTCTATATCCTTGCGGATTTTACTAATCATAGCACCTGCACTGCGGATGCCTTTTACTGCGGCTTCCGGCTTGCCTTTAACTCCATAGCCTGCGTGTTGTCTGTTCGCTTTATCTAGTATACCATAAAACTCGTTCATAGGTCTACTTAAATTAGCGTCGGTGACATTAAAGTCACGCACAAACGGCAATTCACTGAAATGTTTCGCCGGCAGATTATTTGCTTTCGCAAACGGCTCGCCTGCCATGCTCCACAACAATGCTCCCATAGTTCCTGTATAGCCACGCACAAGGTTATCTACTTTCATCGGCGATACTTTGAATACCTTGCCGATGCCTTTTGATAATTCGCTAGTATAATCATTGTACTGCAATTCGTCGGGCATTCGCTGATATTTACTGCTTACTAACTGTTGCCCTCTGAAATAAGAATAGTTTGTTTTCCATTCTACAAGAGGAAGAATAAGTGTAGGGATAATGCTCGGTGTCATGTTATCCAAAAAAGCATCAAGCACATTGGATACTGCCTTTTTGTCTCTACCAGAAGCTTGTTCGAAAAATGCTTCTATGCCACTGCCAAGTAACACACCGATTTCTTGCGGTTTCGGAATTCGTAACTTATCACTCAAGCACCAATAATTATTCTTGATGTCCGGATCAAGGTCTTTCCACCAGTCCTTATCTCTATTGAAAGCATAAAGCAAAGCACTTGGCAATACAATAGTTAAGAACATTTTCATCATCGTGCCGTGTGGGTCTTCACGCATGAGCTGATATATTTTATCTCCGCCTTGCAAGCAAGCATTAAAGAACGGAATATAGCGGTTAATCTGTTCGCCATAAATACCACTCTTAGAAAAATCTACTGTAACTTCTCTTGCTTCATGCCCCGCCTGTTCAAGGCTCTTGCCAGCTTTACGGGCTAACATAAATTCACCCATACGAGTTGCTGATTCCGCAATGTCACTCCACTCTTCCATCTTGCCAAAGATTCTTTTGAAAAGATTTTCGTGTTCGCCAATCATTTTGTCAAGAGACTTGATGCGTTGTGCTTTTGCGCCATAGAAATTAAATTCGCCAACGCCTGCAGCTTCAAATTCCGCACGTAACACAGGGTCATTTTTCAATGCCATAAACCCACGCCAAGTATCAACAAACGGTATAAACCCGTTCTTGCTTGAGAATCCAGCAGTGATTGTATCTCGTAATAAGTTGCGGATAATAAACGATGGTGACATCGTTGCACCGGTACGGAGCATTTGCGCAGTCATACGAGCAACTTCAAGTGTCAAGCCAGCAGCAGGAAGATTATAGCCTACAATTGGTGAGTAAAGCTCCTGCGTAGTCTGGTATGCTTTCTTTTTGCCGTTTACCAATACAGTAAAGATACAATTTTTCGGGTCGGCAACAGCGTTTACTACTTTTCCGTCCTTTCCAACAACTTCTGGCACTTCTTTTATAAGGTCGTGAAGCTGTTTAGTTTGCGCTGCTTTTACTGCAAGCAAGCCGACTTTATTTCGTTCTGCACGATTAATCATCATAGCATAAGATTTGAGAACAGTTTCTAGCGGATTCAGCACGCCGCGTTCACTGCCTTTGATGCTAATAGCTTTCAGCGGAATAGATACATTTCCTACACCACGTCCGCCAGCGCTTAAACCGCCAATAAAATTATCGGCTGCTGCTGTATCGGAAAAGTCACGCAGAAGAGGGCAATATTTTCTGTGTTTAGTACGCAATGCTTTTGCGACATCATGACTAAATACTTGAGCATCTTCCATAATGCTAATTACATTATCATTAACTTTATAAAACATATCAGCAGCTTTACGGAATTGTACTGGAGCATTTTCTACAAAATTTCTGCATTCTGCTTCGGTTAATCCTTTAGAGAATTTATAAGTTTCGCCTTGCGCCTTAGCTATTGAACTCATTTCTAATTCACGTTCTACACCTAAATATGCACCGAAAGCATTTTGCCAGCTATCAAAGCCGTTAGCTTCTAAATATTTTGGATGCGCTTTATCCATAACGTCCTTGTTGATTTCGTTCAACGCCATAGCAAGAGTAACATTATGCTTCATCTTGACATTTTTCAAATGTTTGTTAGCTGCCTTGATGCTCTGTGCGTCACCCTCGCAAACAGATTTCAGTAAGCCTGCAGCAGTAGCAGGAATATTTTGCACGTTTTGATGAAGGCTCATTTCTCCTGTCATCTGAGTTATTTCATCAAATTTTCTCAAATTATCATTCTTATCTAACCAATGAGCGCGAAAATCTTTGAAACCTTCTTTGATGAAGTCTTTCGCACTGTCTACTACGCCTTTGCGCTCGGTATTGGTAAATGCGTTAGCGATTTTGTGCTTAGGAGAAGCGACGGAATACTTGACTTCTTGGCTGTTTGATGATACAGTATCAATTACAGAAGCAGTATTACCACTACCGGTTTCGGACGTATACTGAGGGCTGATTTCATCAGCATGACGTTTAGTGGTTGCTGCTTCTTTTTTATTCCACATAGTCTTGATTGCAAGCTGCTTTTTATCATTGCTTACAACTTCTACAACAGTATATTCGCCGTTACTATTGGCTTTCATGAATCTAATGGATTCTCTACCATTGTCGGTAGTGCCTTTTTCGATTCTGTCGGGAGATTTGATAACATCAATAGCTTTTTCGATGTCTTCTTGCGTAAGCCCGATTTGCTTTTTATTTTTTTCATTCCCTACACCATGTCTGTTTTTGATGTGCCTTACATCTTCGCTGAACCATACATGAGTAAAGTTTTGAACATCCATGCCAGTAGCTTTTTTAATAGCTTCCGCTTCTGCATTACTTACTTTACCTAGCACCATTCGTAAATGTTTAGCTGGGTTCTTTAATGCTGCATTAATAAATTTCTTAATGTCCGCAGAAGTAATATTAAATTTAGGAGCTTCACTTGCATTATAAGTTTGCTGCTTCCACGCTTCGCCGCTCTCCAGTTTGCGGAAAATATTACCTTTGTTGTCGGCTTCGACGAACATCGTATACAACTTGTTGAGGAAGTCTTTTGCTTTCTGGAACAGTTTGCCAAACATCGAACCTTGTCCGCTCTGGCGCTTAATTGCCCATTCCTTATAAGCATCGGCGATTTCCTCGTCTATGCTGCGTCCGCTCTCTTTAGCTTTCTTTGCGAAAGCTTTATATAGAGCGGCTTTTTCTTTATCCGTCAAACACAAGTCCATAGCTGCGTGAAGCGTTTCGTGGAACGCAGTGCCAACACGACTGTTGCGAGATACGCGGATAACGCCGTCGATCTTCTTGCTGTCTAGCTGTTCCCATCTACTCCAATAGCCTTCTGCTTCGCTGGCAGCGCGGTTATGAGCCTCGCCTGCTTTCTCCGCCTGACGTTCATTGAGTAAAATCTGCTCTTCAATAACAATACCTAAGCGCTTACCGTTAGGCATTGTAGCAATGTAGCTTCCGTCTTCCCGCTGCTCAAGCTTTGCGCCCGGAAGTGCTTTTTTGATTTCCGCTTCAACTTCATCTCTAGCGCGTTGGGACGCTTCAGAAGATACGGAGTATTGGGTATCGCTAGTCTGCTCGCTGCTCTTATTCAGCGCTTCTTCAATTTCAGCTGAACGTTTCTTTAAAGATTCGTACTCATCTGCGTATTTGAACGGCTCGTTAATCTTAGCTTCTAGCTGCTTAGCTAATTCTTCATTATCTTTAATGATTTTGTTAGCAGTTTCCAAAGCCTTGTCGGGTGCGTGCATAATAGCGTGCTCAATACTACCTAAAGTCGGCTCGCAGAAATAAGTATCTTCGCCAACAATTTCAGCACGAACAGTGTTTTCGGACGCTTTATATGCTGTTTTTCCGTCATTACTCATGAACAGTTTACCGGCAGGAATAGCACGGAAGCGAATATCAAAGCCGCCAGCTTTAGCTACAACGCCGCCCAGCTCATTAGTATAATGGCTGGCAATGCGTTCAAGTTCTGCTTTTGCATCGGTACGTTTAGTGTAGACGGTTTTGTTTCGGCCCATAACCATAGAGAAGTTATCGCCGCTAATATCTTTGCGATTTGCAATATCAGCTTTTGCTTTTTCCGCGTTGGCTTCCGCAACTTTGATGTTATTCGGTATAGCCGCCAGAACGCGCCTGTTCTTCTCTTGGTCACGACGATAATTTTCGGCAAGCGCTTCCATTTGTGTAAGTTTCGCATTTACCATTACACGTTCTGCCATAAGCGGATTGCCACTAGCAAGTGCTTCTACTTCGGCAAAGCTCAAAACCGTTGCGTCTGCGTCTTCAAGGCTTCGCTGTACAAGATTGCCGCTCATAGCCTGGCCAATCATAGTAGCTTTATTCTTGAGCTTCTCCCACATATTAGCATCAAAGCTGCCCTTGGTTACGTAGTTAAAAATCTCGACTTCTTTATTGTCGTTGCCTTGGCGCAGAATACGTCCTTCGCGCTGCTCAATGTCACGCGGTCGCCACGGTGCGTCTACATGATGCTCTGCTACTAACTTCTTTTGAATGTTAGTGCCTGCGCCCATCTTCTCGGTAGAACCGATGAGCACGCGCACCTGCCCTTGGCGGCAACGCTCAAAAAGCTGCTCTTTCTGCACCTTGGTTTTTGCGTCATGAATAAAAGCGATTTGATTAGCAGGAATGCCCTTTTTGATTAAGCCTTTTTTGATTTCCGCATAAATAGTAATGTTGCTATTATCTTCCGCTTCTTCTTTGACTTCCGCTGTATCGCTTTCGTTGATTTTATCGCTTGCGCCTTTCGGTGTCGATAAATCGCAGAATACAAGTTGCACGCCGTCTACGTCGCTGGTTTCTTTGTACTTGTCTGCAACGTGCTCGACTACTGCTTTTATTTTGCCGCCAGCTACAGAAGCAGGGACAGACGGGTCAACCAATCGCATATCAAGCGACGCTTTACGTAAGTCACCTGTAAGCTTAAGCATATTATCTTCTGCAGGGTCTACAGCTCTGTTATGAATTTTAGCGGCTCGCTCCTTTGCTGTTTCCTTAATGTATGTTTCCAATGCACTGTTCATCGGAATTTCTACAATAGTAGGCTTGCCGTTTTTCAGTTTAGGAATTTCAAGGTCTAAGTCCTCAATTTTCTTTACGTCAGCAACTTTGCGGAACATTTTTGTTAGTTCGGGCATATTATTGAATTTCGTAAATTTCTCAACAGTTCTATATCCGCTGCCATCAGGGGACAACTCTGCCGTGGTTTCCTTTGTGGCAAACGTAGCCGCCCAATTATCAAAGAATCCCAGGTTCTTTTCTTTTAAGCCTTGGTTATCAAGATAGCGCAACATAGTAAACATTTCTGCCATAGTGTTGGAAATCGGTGTGCCGGTTGCAAAAACTACGCCACGTCCGTTGTTAGCGTTCATGAGATATTGCGTCTTCATAAACATATCCATAGAACGTTGGCTATTAGCTTGCGACATACCAGCGATATTGCGCATTTTGGTTGTGAAGTACAAGTTTTTAAACTGGTCTGCTTCATCAACAAAAATTTGGTCAACGCCTAATTGTTCAAACGGTATTACAACATCTTTTGCTTCCTCATTAACATTCTTTTTGAGTTTAGCTTCCAGATTCTTTTTCGTTGTTTCCAGTGTTTTAACAATGGCATTACCGCTTTTGCCCTCGGTGGCGTTAATATCTAAAATAGCCTGCTCGACTTCTGCAATCTGTTGCTCATAGAAGCGGTTATATGCTTCTGGGGACATAGGAATGCGCTTGAAAATATTATGGCTAATAATAATGCCGTCCCAGTCTTCCGTAGCAATTTTGCCCAGCACACTTTGACGTTTGGCGTTTTTCTCCGCTTTTCGCTCAGCTAATTTAGCCTTGCTCATCTTAGACGCACCAGCAATATTAACATCTGGCAGTGTGTCGCTGCTGATTGTCAAGAGTTTAGCATTTGGATAAATGCGGCGGAATTCGTTTTCAAACTGCTGCAACATATGGTTAGGAATTACAAACATAGACTTATTCGCAAGGCCTAAACGCTTCAGCTCCATTGCCGCCGTCTGCATACTCCATGTTTTGCCTGCGCCTACACAATGCGCCATAAGGCAGGTGCCGTCTTGCAGAATACGCCACACAACGTCTTTTTGGTGCTGCTTTAATTGCGGTTCTGCTGTGCTATAACCTGGGAACGTTAATGCGCTGCCGTCATAGCTACGTAGTACCCAGTTATTGAAGTTGCGATTGTAGTAAGCAAGTAAACGGTTTGTGCGCTCCTTGTCAGTCCAAAGCCATTTCTTAAATTCTTCTTGAATCTCACGCAGTTTAGCCTGTGCTGCAATAGTTTCTTCCTTGTCTGTATAAGTTTTACCATCAGCGTCCTTATGCGTAACAGTTGGCGTACTTTGATTAAGTGCTGCTTCCAACAAGTCTTTTACATTCTTGTACTTCGTGCCCCATGTTTGCGTTGCATCAACGCTAGTTTTTAAAGACTTAGCTTTTCCCCAGTCTACTTTCCATGTACCAGCAGCAGGAATATAGTTGACATCCATAATGTAGAAATTATTTCCCAGCAGATGTGCTGCGAAACGTTGAATATCACTAGCAGGAATCCACGGTGCGCCTAGACTTACAGAAATATTTTCCGGTTCAAGGTCTTTAGGTTGAATCTTCTTTAAAGCTTCAACATTTTTCTTAAAGCGTTCGTCAGTCTTTGCAGCAGTTTCAGCAATTTCTAATTTCTCGCGAACGTTGCCAGATAGATAAGCTTCTGCAAGTTCAATTCCGTCGGTGGCAGGGTTTTCGTATACACGTTCTCCCAGCTCTTTTAAAATGCTGTCCTCATCCTTGCCGTCCATAAGCTTCGACATATAACCAAGGTCAACGCCACCCGTTTGGCTCATTGATAAAGCCAGCGCGTCATTTACATTATCTGCGTGTGTAACTTCTCTAACGGGATTTACGGTGCGCTTCGTAAAGATTGCACGCTTGCTTACCGTTGCTTCATTAGTCAGCGGGTCAACCTTATAATCTTCGATAGCCTCCAGAATGCCATAGTCCGGGTCAAGGGATAAATCTCTGATATTCTTTTTATCGTTTATCGGGCCATATTGCTCAACAAACTTATCATAGACTTTATTAAGCTCTGCTCTCGTCTTAGCTAACTGCTCGTCAGTAGCAGCAGGATTGATTTGTTCCGACAAAAGTCTTTTGGCAACATCACGCAGGGAAACATATTCTTTAGCTTTCTTTTGTGCTGTTTTCGGCAGCTCTGTCATTTCTGCCTGCTGCACGCGATATACTTTCCCATCCTTCTCGATAAATGCGCCCTCACGGCTATTGTTTGGCGCAAGGAATTTTTGTGCGGATTCAATGGAATTGGTATTGCGGTTACTGGTTCTTGCTTCGTAAATATCCGCAGGAAGTTTCTTAATAGCTTTCTGCATAGCCTTATCAATATTTACGCCCTTGCCGTCAACTACAAGGCTACCATAGCGTCCGCCGGATTTCAGCTCACCGAGTACCATTTCGGGATGCTTCTTGAAATATTCATTGATAGCTAAATCATTGTTGTAATTATCCTTTACACCGCTAGGTACTGTTTTCAGCCAATCTTGCGTAAACTTGCTAGGTGTTGCGCCGTCTTTGCGCTTTTGCAAAATGATAACATCAGAAGTAACTTCCGTGTTAGCGTTTGCCTTAAACGTAGTATCGGGCAGGCGAATAGCTCCCACAAGGTCGGCTTTTCCTTTCAGCAGCGCGCGTAATTTTGCGCTGTCGCCGCGTCCTTGCATAGTATCAGTGCTTGTAACAAAGCATACCAAACCGCCAGGACGAACCTTGTCCATAGCCTTAGCAAAGAAGTAGTTGTGAATATTTAAGTTGTATTTATTGTATTTAGCATCGTCAAGTCTAAAACTGCCAAAAGGCACATTGGAAATTGCAAGGTCAAAATAGTTATCGGGGAATTTCGCTTTTTCAAAACCTGTAATTTCAACGTTAGCTTTTTGATAAAGTTGCTTAGCGATTCTGCCAGTCAACGGGTCAAGCTCTACGCCGTTTAATGAGCTTTTGCTTCTCATGCTTTCAGGCATAACGCCGAAGAAGTTGCCTGTACCCATAGACGGCTCTAAAATCTTGCCGCCCTTAAAGCCCAGTCTTTCAAGTGCGCCGTAAATATTTTTGATAACACTCACCGGCGTATAGAAAGCAGTAGTAGTAGAAGCGCGCGCTGCTTTATACTCTTCATCCGTCAACAGCTCTTTAAGCTCCTTCGCTTCTTTCGTCCACGCGCTATCTATAGCTTCGCCGTTGTAATTAATATTAAACACCGGTGACAGTCCGCCCCAGCCAACATAGTTGGCAAGGATTTCCTGTTCAGCCGGTGTCGCTTGTCTGCCTTCTGCTTCAAGCTGCTTTAGCAGCTTAATAGCTTCGACGTTATTCTTATATTTAGTTTTTACGCCACCGTCACCAAGACTGTCCTTAGTTACGGTGTAGTTATGGCCCGAAGTTTCGCTAGGTTTAGCATCGGCCTTTTGTGCAGGAGTTAATGGTACAGTTCCTCGTCCAGCAGCTCCTGTGCTATTCTCTCCTTGTCCCGAATATGCTGATACGCTTCCAGCTCCGTTGCTCCCTCGGGTACTGGGTCGTTTTTCAGCAGGCTCATTTTCAGGTTGTTGAACCTGTCGTTCGTGTTGTTCATCTGATTGTCCAGATACTCGTCCAGTTTCCCCGCTGCTTTCAGCTCCTTGTACTGGCTCGGATTGCTGATTTTCAGATACGCTGCCAGACCTTGCTTCGTTGTTTCCATTTTCCTTACCTCCTTCGGTATTATCCTGCTTAGATTCTACCACATCTGCAACATTATCGGAAGTAGGATATTTCTTTACTCCCTCAAAGGCAGCATCAACATAGCCAAGGTATTCGTCGCCGTAATCATCCGCAAATTCGCGTTTAATGGTAGATAAGCTCTTGCCATTGTCCACGCCTTCTCCGACGTATTCCATTACCGCTGTCATAACATCATCGTTAAATTTTTGGTTATCCGGGTACTTTTTAAGAGAATCCCATACCGCAGGCAGGAACGGACGTACCTTTTCACCCATAACATCAACCATGTTATCCGCCCATGCAGCAAACTTATTCACGCCTTTTTGCAAATAGATGCCGCCGACCTTGAATAAAGACTTCATCAACGCAGGGTTAAACATCGGGTTAGCAGATAATTTGCTCATTTCCTTTTTAGCTTTTTCAATCTCTGCGTCTAACTCATCCTCGTTGAATACGTTCATAAACTTAGACTTCGGAACAACATCGTTCTTCTGCGGCTCGCTCTTTTTCTTGCGTCCGATTAAAGCGTCAAGCGATTTTCTAGCGCGTTCGCCGTCAAAACGCTTAGTAGGCTCTTTGGTTTCCTGTTTTTCGGTAGTCTGCTTCTTTTCGGGTTTGCTCTGCTCCGCTTTAGGCATTTTTTGGATAATGTCTGTAACCTGCTTGGGTGCGCCAGTTAAAGCATTAATATTAAAGAGTGCATCTGGGTTCTTGCTGAAAGTGTCTGCGCTAGGCTTTGCTTTAGGTTCTGCTTTTTGTTTGCTTCTGCCTGTAACACGTTTAATAACTTCATCAGCAGTTTTTACTGACGCTATGCTGATTGGGATATGATGAATGTCGAATTCGCTAACATTATAATTGTACCCGAGTTTCAGCATTTCTGGGTCGGATTTTTTAGAAATAATATGATAACGCCTATTGTTGCTGTCATAATACACAATAGCTCCGTCGTATAATCCTTCTACGCCTTTTAATTCCTCATTAGCTTTGTCAACGCTCAGAATATTATCAATGCCAAGTTTTGTAGCAAAGGTATCCCACAATTCATCACGTTCAAGCTCATAGTCACGCTCTTGCGGTTTTGCTTCCTCGGTATAGCCTAACTGCTCTGCAATGTCCATTGCCTTTTCGGTCTTGCGTGCCTGCCATACTTGCTTATCGCTTTTCCATTTATAGCCTGCTCTGCCCATAATGCCGCCAGTGCCTTTACCCTGTGCGCCGTTAAACTTAACTTGAATGATGTTAGAGTTATCGCCTACGATCGATACATCAACAGTAGTGCCTTTTGGTAAGTTTAGTTTTTTGACATTCTCCGCTGGTTGTGCTACACTTTTAGTAACAGAAACACTCGTTGTATCGGATGTAGGGAGCCGCCCTTGAGTAACTCCAACATTATTGTTGCCTTGGGTTGAAACCGCGCTACCGTTGGAAGTAGCGGCAGAATCTAAGCCCGGTCTGCTGTACACGAGTGTTTCTTTTTTTAATTCTCTTCGTAAACTCTTGTCACCTTTCGGGATGGAAGTAACAATTACATAGTAACCACCACGTCCGTCCTCCTGTAATTCAAAATAAATTGGAGAAACAGCGTTTTTTGCATTTTGTTCTTTGTTCCCAAACTTCACAAGGATATAAGTATCTCGCTTCTGCCCTTCTTTCAAAGGTCGTTTATATATGCTATCAAAATTCTGGCATACATCATAAATCATATCCTCAATAGAGTTATACCCAGCCTGAAGAGATTCTAGCTCATGTTTTTTTGCATGAATTAACCCTTGATATTCATTGCCAACTTTCAACCGAATATAGCCACGCGGCAACTCTCCGCCACTTGCAGCACTAACTTCTTTGCTAATCTCTCCGAAGTTCTTCTCGCCTTTATGAAGAATAAATTCATTCTCATCAGCTTCAGCCAAACTTCTACCACTCTCAGTAGTATATCCCTCTGCTAATGCAGGGGCTTTTTTATTTACTTCATCTTGATTAGATTCGGCAGGCTGTTTCGCTTCGGTCTGGATACTTTCGGCACTTGCAGTTGTCCCAGCTTTGCGTTTTTCTGCTCTACGTGCTTCCTCAGCTTTGTTAATGCGTTCTGCTTGCTCTTTGCCATAGTTAGGATTCTCCTTTAGTCTAAGCTCTAAACTTTCGTAGGTTTGGATATAATCGTTAATCGGGTCAAGCTGTGCGTGGTTTTCTGCGACGATTGCTTCAAGCTCTTTGCCCTGTACTCCGGCATAATAACCTACATCAGCGTTTTCGCCAAAAGCAACTTCCTCTGCAATGTCATACATAGCCTTCTGTGTAGGCTTTTTCTTATGCTCCTTGAAATATTTAGCATACCACGGAGAGTTATTGCTCTGACGATAAAATCTGCCACGATGCTGATTGTCAAACTCGATAATAGGAATACGTGAAACGCCATTGCCTGCACCCTCTGCCATAACATCGTATATAGGCTGCAAATACTCCTTGCGCATATCACGGAACATATTAAGCTGTCTTCTGCAAGCTTTTAATGGATGCTTCGGGTCATCTTTCCATACAAAAGCAATAGCATCCTGCATCCGTTCACGTGCGCTTTTTTTCTCTGCCCTGTCATTGATAAAACTTCTTGCTTCAATACCAGGCTTAGGCATATTGCGGCGTGCGGCTCTATCAGTGCTTAAAAGCTGGGTTTGCGGCAAAGCGGATTCGCCGTAGCGTTCAGCATGATACTCTTTATGCTCTTTGTCCCATTTGTGCTGTTTCCTAACCTTCGGCAAAGTAATTTCTCGGAAATTACGTTCATCTAAAACTCTGCCATTTCTCGGGGTAGGCTCTATACTAGGTTGCTCCTGCTGTCTAATGTTATTTTGCAACGCAAGCGCTCTTCGTGCATTAGGGACAAAAGCACTTTGGTAATCGTAATTATATGATACGTTAGGCCTAAATGTTGCTGCTTGCCCAGGTCTTACCGCTCCAATCTCTTGTTCGTTGATAAGCTTCTGATACTTTGCAATAGCTCTGATAGCCGCCTGTCTTTTAGCTTCTTCCTGTGCTGCGTTCTGTGTCTGCTGTTGCGGAATTTCCCATTGCATACCGCTTTTGTCTGTTGCGGCATTATCGTTCTGCAATTTGAAGTTAGTAACATTCGCCATATCACGTGGAGAGTTAGCGAAATTATAAAGGCTGCCGGGGATTGTCTGCTCTTCATAAAACTGTACATTAGGACGCAAGCCGTTAGCAGTCTTGCTACGCTTACGCATAATGTTGGGTTGGATGTTATTATCGAAAGCCTTTTGAGTGTCGATGTTAGGAATAGTTTCTTCTTGGGCAAAACTATGTGCTAAAGCGTCAGCAGGAGAAACTTTGCGTTGTTCAAAGCCGTAACGTTCCGTGCGCTGCGGATTGTTGCCAGCCGCACGCAGTTCTTCCATGAGTGCATTGCTTTGCTTACGACGTTTTTTTATTTCTTGTTGGCGTGTAAATTCGTTGCGCTGCGCTTCAACTTCTGGAGAAAGATTTTCAAATTGCGCTACAGAATTTCTGTCCTGTGCTTCTCCGTCCTCCAAGCGGCTCACGTCAAAGCCTCTAGCAGGCCTTAGAGCGCCCAGAATAGCATCGTCGGTATAATTGCTCTCGTCAAAGTAATTCTCCTCTGTATCGTCAATTCTCACACTGTCAGCTACATTCCCCATTCTTCCAAGCACTTCGTCTGCATACTCGTTAATGGAGGGATATTCGCCGTTGTCGCCCTGTTTGCGGTTCAATGCTTCTTCACTGTAATTCAGTGCGCCCTCGCCACCATACCATGCAATAGCTGCGCCACGTGCGCCGTACTTGTCATAATACTGTCCAAGTTTAAAGCGTGCTACAATCTCTTGATTCTCCGGTGTTCTGGGAGCATCTGCGCCTATTCCTGCTTCCTCTGCCCACTCAGGCCAGTTGCTAGGCAAAATCTGATACTTGCCATATGCGCCGGTATCGCTGTTCTCTGCGTTATAACTGCCGCCGCTTTCCTGTCCTGCGATAGCGTTAATAAAAGCTTCTCTGCCGCTTACATTTGCTTCTGGAGCTTCTTCAATAGTGCCGCCGACTTCACTTGCAATTTCTTCGGCTACGTCGCTATTCTTCTTAGAGAATTTAGCAGATAAGCCAGAACCTAAACCACCAAGAACGCCGCCACCGATAGCACCCATCTTTGCGGCTTCCATTGCTTCATCGTAGTTAAAATCAGCAGTGCTACCACGTTTAGAATAATCGCCGATAAGATTCTGGCCGTATTCTTCTGCGCCTTCACCAATACCGCTAGCAGTACCGCCCATGAGCGCACGTCCTGCAATTCCTTTGTAGGTGTCTTTAGCCATCTTGCCGCCAAGTGCACCTGTGATTTTGCCTAAAGTACCAGCTTCAAGCATATTCATACCAGTAAGCCAAGCAAGGTTCAGTGCTCCACTGCGTAGTGCTGCATCCCTAATTTCATCATCTGTATAGTTTGCTGTGCCTTGCTGGTTCTCCTTGCGCATATCAGAAATAAGATTACCCGCTTCAGAACCTGCTTCAAACGGTGAACCGGCAACATTGGCTACTAAATATTTGCCCACCGGGCTGCCCCATAAAGTTTTACCAGCCTGTACTGCCTTGCCTACGCCTGGAATAACTTTAGACGCTCCACCAAGCACCGTACCTGCTACACCGCCTGCGCCTAAAAGACTACCTAGTCCAGCGACTGCGCCAGCTTCTAATGCGCTTGCGGCGCCAGAACCAAGTGCGTTGCCTACTGCGCTAGCAACATAGTCTATACCTTCTAAGTTTTGTCCAGGTTGCGGACTGTTACGTCTGGCAACATCATCAAAATAATCTGCCCAGCTATTCAGCGTGTCATTGCCGAACGGCATAAACTCGCCAGCTAATCTTGCAGTACCACCAAACACACCAGCTACGCCAGCGTCAAAACTATCTTTCAGCCATCCAAATGCGCCATTGCCGGCGGTTTCACCCTGTTGCATTGCGCCTCCAGACATATTGCTCAGTTCTGCTGCTCTTGCTTCCCAGCTATCGGCTGCCGGTTGATATTGATTTTGATTTCTTTTCACATAAAGGTCTTTTAATTTTCCAGACATGATATGCTCCTTTAAATAAAATATGTTATAATATACCCAACGATAAGGAGTGGTAATTATGAAGCGGTTCGCCAAATATATTTTCAACGTAATAAGATTGCTTGTGACTATAATTTTCTTGTATATCTTCGTTGGAATAGCTTTCCCCGCTATCGTTTACTACGTTGCACGGTTCATATATGGGTAAATTTTATTAAAAGAGGACAGTTTTAACACTGTCCTCTTTTTTATTTACCTGTGTGCAAGATTCCAGATTGGTCTACCATTAGCAATGTCAGAACCAAGTCCAGCTATTGATGCTATTGTATCGTCGACTGTATTAACGTCATTAGTTCCCGGATGAAGTATTTTGTCAATTCTTTTTTGCTTTTCTGCCGCCTCTTCCTCTTTTTTGCGTTTAGCTCCCTCGTGGTCAAAACTTGAAGCAATCATCTTATACCACGGATGGTCAGTGCCAAGGTGTTCAGCCGCCAGCTCTAAAACATCTTTAGCGGTGTATCCGTCTTTAAGCACCTGGTTAATACCTGCATTGATAGAGTTCCAATCATTCCAATCAACGCCTTGTTTATCGCTATCAGAAGCATCAGAATGAGTATTATTCCCATTGCCAGTTCCCCCCATGCGTTCACGCCGGTATTGCTTTATAATGGCTCGTGATTCTTCCCATTCTTCTTGCATAGAAGGTGGAAGTTTAAAATTCGGATTTGCTCCCTGGTTCTCTTGATAATATGCTTCTATTTCGCCAGCACGTTTCTGTGCTTCCTTGTAATCAGCAGTGCTAATACGGTACTTGCCATTATTTGACTTCAAGCCAGCTAAAAGTACTTTCTCTTTGAAATTCTCCTTTTTATCCTCTAAGTTCCATGCACGATTCTGTACAGCATTTTCACGTGCAACCTTGACTTGCTTGTCATACCTCTTATCGGCAACTCTCTCGTTATACAACGCCAGAGGGCCTACAATCTGGCCTGCATAAGTCTTATAAGTATCGGGAGAATACTGTTTAAGTGTTTCAAGTTCTGCCATAGCCTGCATAAAAGAAACTGCGTCCGGATCATGGTGAACGGGATATAAATTGCCGTCCTCGCCTTTCTCCACGGTGTCATAGCCATAGAACATCTTCTTTTGGATAGACGGAAGAAGAACCGCTTCAGCTCGCTTTGCAATGTCGCTTTTGACTTCTCCGACTTTCTCGTCGATAACATCTTTAGCAAGTCCTGCTTTTCTCAACGCCTTACGCACGTTATCTTCGGTATAATCTGGATTCCAATTATACGCCGCCTGTGCCGTTGGGTTGCTAGCAAGTACAGTTTGAGCTTCTTTTTCTTTATTTAATGCGTTCTGATTTGCCTGCAAAGCCTTATTGATTGAATATTCCTTGCCGCCTGCGCCTTTCAATTGGTCAAGCGGTGATGGAACGCTAAGCTTATATGGGTCTTGCTGCTCTGCCATTTGTGCGCCCATTCCCATAAAATCAATGCTAGGCTGGTTAAGTTGTCCCATCCCTGTTGCCTGTGTTGCGCCCTGTGCTCCTGCCTGCTGTGCTATTTTGTTGGTTATAACCTGCACTGCATCCTCATCGCTTATGCCTGCTCTACGAGCGTCAGCAATACGCTGAATTGCACGTTGGTTCTGCATCTGCTCAATAATATCATCAGCTTTTGCGCCTTGCCGCTTTCTGGCATTTGCCGCCCACATATTGCCGTATGCGTCACCTAGCATCATGCCAATTTGAAAAGCGGGGTCTATATAATTACTTGCCATATATATTCACCGCCTTATTTTTTACCGCCACCAAGATAATTCCAGAAGCCGGAATTGCCAGCTAAGCCAGTAGCAGCGCCGCCAAGGAACGAACCTAAGCCGCCACTATTGTTCTTAACCGTAGTTGTACCATACTTGCCTGCGATACTACCAAGAGTACCGGAGTTTGCAGCATCCAATCCCAAGGACAACTGCCACATCTGTTTAGGAATGTTGATAGCTGCATCCTGTGCGCCTGCCGCAGTAGTAATTCCCTGTCCGGCATTAGAAATCTGGTCATTGTACAAGCCGCCTAAGGTCTGAACATTGTTGGTAAACTGATTAGCCATAGTGTTGGCTACATTCTTACTAATATCATTCATCCCCTGATTGGTTACACTGCTGTTGATAACGCCCTTGTTGCCCATATCATTCAGCAGGTTGCCTACGCTATTCTGTACGCCGCTCTGTACGGCTTGTGTCATATTATCGGTATATGCCTGCGGTAACTGTCCTTGGGCAAGGTTGCCAAGTCCTTGCTGTGCATTGCTGATTTGCTGCTGCGCGTTTTTGTTGGCAGTGTTGAAATCATATTGTGTATCAGCAAAACTGTTCCACAAAATATCGCCGGCGCGCTTGTTAAGCTGAATCATGTTAGGATAAATCTCGTCAAGATACCCCATTTGCTTAACTAAAAGCTGGCGTTCTTCCGGGGACATTGTATAAGTAGTTGTGCTGCCACCCTTACCTTTGAACATTTGCAGGTCGAAATAAAACTTTTTCATTTGTTAACCTCGCTAACAACGTAATAAGCATTACATTGTTTATCCTCGTCCCACCATGCAGGCCAACAATAAAAGGGCTTCCCTAAATGGTTAAGCCCCTCAATCTTGTAACCGTTGTGCCGTTCCGGTTGGACAATTTTTGATTGTATTTTAAACTTCAGTAATCGTAAATAAGGCAAGATGTGTCTTGTACAAATAGTAACCATGCGCGGTATATTATATTCCCTGCAAACGCGCACTCCTATATCGTACCAGTACTTGCCGTCCCCGCAACATTCATATACGTACATCACTGAATGGTCCGCCGCTACCCAATACTGTGCGAATCCTTTTTCTTCATCGAACAGTGTAGTGTAGAACGGAGGGCAGTAATGTTCGTCCCCTGTCTTTTCTTCGTATAGTTTTACCCATTCTTCAAACGTCATATCACTTCACCACGCTATACAAGATGATTGTAGTAATAGTGTGCTGACTGTTAGAAGTCAGTGTCAACTGTAATTCACTGAGAGTATCATACAAGTATTTTATTCTGTGCGACTTCTTCAACAGATGCTTCCAACTTTGTTTTCCTGCCGTCAGATTGACTACTCCACCTGCTTCGCCCTCAATGGTAATGTTGTATTTTCGTGTGTAAAATGCAACTTCCGTTGTGACTTTGCGCGTGATCAGTTTCGTTTCAATCGGCTTTCCGTTGTCTGTTGTCAAGTCAAAGCTCCAACGATACAAGGAGTTGCCACTCAGCAGGATAACGCCGTTAGAAGTTTCCGCAACATCATCAACAGCAAACGGAAATTCAAGCTCAAAACCTGCATCCATGTTGTATTGGTAGATAAACACTTTCTGCCTGTTCCTTGCGTCTGGAATAATCACCAACTGTCTTTTACTTACGATGTTCCAACACATGGGCTTGTATACTGTTTCTGTCAGCAGTTTGTTAAACTTGTAGCCTATTTCATTCATCGTAAAGTTGCCGTATGTCTGTACTGTGTCAACGCTTCGTATTCCGTTGGCTGTGATAAACGCTACACTGTTCCCGACAATCTCAATAGAACGCTGCATATCCTGCGCATAGCTCTTTTCGCCTACTTGCGATACTGTCCAGCTAGGATATTCATTCGATACACTGTAAATTCTGCCGTTGGTCTTGAAAACTAACAAGTCATTAGCCATTGGCTTACAAGTGATAATATCGCCATCGTCCTTGTAGCCGACCTCTAACCATTTACTTGATGAATCTACATTGCTGTCCTCTTTCCATGCGTTCTCGCTTTTTGCGTCACCTGTCGCTGAGTAGTATAAATTATCATCGCCCCTGTGCGTCACTACAAGCCTGCCAAAGCGTTCAAATACGTTGTCGCATAGTTTACTACTCTCGATTGTTTTAAGCTCCTCATAATCGTAATATTGGAGCTTATCGCCGCTTGCGATATATACGCAGTTATCGTACTTGCAACATATTGGTCTGTCTGCACCTGTCAGCACTCCTAAGAGTTTTGGTGTGTCATTCAAGTATGTTATGTAGACGTTGCCTTTCTTCTTCTCTGTTCCCTCGCAGAAAAGGATATACGCTTCTGTTGCCGCGTCATAGAAGAAACTTTCGATAACGTCTTCGCCTTCCAACGTGACTAGCGGTGCAGACGTGCCGCCCCTCGTCCTCAGCCTGTTGTAATCGTACTCATAGTTAAGTATCAGCTCCGCTTCATTCTCTGCGATTTGTTCCGGCGGCTGTGCAACATTAACACCGCCCGAATAGTCGCTGAAACTGAAAGCAGTCAGCTGTTCCTGTCTTTCTATCGGCATAATCTCACCTACATTGTAATCTTCTCAATATCTGCCTTGCTCTGTGCCGCTTCTACTTTTTCTTTCGCTGCACGGTAGGCTGTGTGCAAAGCGTTACTACGCACCGCCACGGCAGCGATAACCATGCGCAGGTCATTAGCTGTTACCTTAACATCTTGATTATCTGCCGTAGTCCAATCAATGCTTGCGCCCTCGCCTTGTAACGATAAGGCAATGATAGCTGCGTTAATTCTATCTCTCGCTTTATCGTCATAGTCAAAGCTATGTCCGTCGTATTCGATTGGTTCAACCTCTGCAACGTCACGTTGACGCTTCAACTCCAAGATTTTGCGCTGTTTTATGTTTTCAATCGGCTCTTCCTCATGCGTAACGGTTACGCCTAATTCTGCTAAGGCTTCGTCAGAAATCGACAGAGGGATAAAAACGCCGTCTTTGCCTAACGCTTCGGAAAGCTCATATAAATTAGAGTAGGTCTGCTCTTTGTATGTATAAGTTGTTTGCATTAAATCACCGCCTTAGTTAAACACAATTTCGACTTTAAATTTCTTACCGACGTTGGCGGCAGTAAACATGCTTGATATATTTGATGGCACACGTTGCACATAGGTGTAGAAGCCTGTTGCAGCACTTTGATACGAAATTTTGCCTACTTTCAAATTAGCAGTTACACCTGTTTCAAGTGGAGTGATATTAAGACTGATGTTACGGCTTCCACTTGTTATACCCTCTTCCTTAAAAGCAACATCTAACCATCCAGCATAATAATTCAGCATAACAAGAGTAACGGCTCTACCGTCATGTGTAACATTGCCTGTAACTTCACCATAGTAACCACTGTTGACATTATATCCATACTGACCACTTTTAGTTCCCATAGTCATGATGAATACATTCTCATCAACTGCACCACTTTCAACATGTTTTACCATAAATAGACGATTAAGTCCCATATTACATCACCTCTATGATAACTTAGATGCTTGTACGATGCTTGTTTTGTTACCGCTATTATCTAATGTTATAAAGATATTAAGTAATAAACCTGCACTCGTAATAGCTAAATCAGATGAGTTACCTGTGTATTTTAGTGTGCCACCATTAGTTATAGTTAGAGGATAATCAGCATTAGCTTTGATATATGCAGTAAAGACTAATGATTGTCCTGTGCTTAATAGATATGAGAAGTTTGCTAAATCTAAAGTAAAACTACCTGTTGCATTGTACACAGCCGTAACTTTAGTAGGTTTTACAGAATTGCCACTAGCATAATCTGTTTTATACTTTTCTGTGCTCAACAATGCTAAATCAAACGATTGTTGAGCTGTCCACACATTCTGTGTAGAGGTACTTACCCCACCACCACCACTAACAGTAATGGTTACGTTACCATTTGAATCGGGTTTAGTGTTATTTACGCTTTTAACATACCCAACAAGTGATTGATGTTGCGTCAGATAACCTGCGTCATTAGTAAATGATGATACATTTGTAGGGATAGCTGAATGTACAAACTCCGTTGTCGCTATCTGTGTAGTGTTCGTTCCAACTGCCGCAGTAGGTGCTGTCGGTGCACCTGTTAGCCGTGCCCCGCCGTTCCAGCCGTTGCCGTTGATATTTCCAACTAAAACAGCTCCAGATTTTGTACCGGTTAGGCATTTGTAGAAATTCCAGTTGGGGTCATATTCATAAAAATCAACAGAATCATGACCAGAATAGCCAAAATCTATAGCATGATAGTAGGAGTTAGCGTCGCCCTCGCCGCGGAATTTGCGGCACTGAAAATAGTTTGCTGTCGCTGTACCAGTCTGGAAATTAGTCGCTGTGATGCCGCCTGTTACGGTGCCACCTGTTAACGGCAGGTAATTACCTGTTGCACCGCTGCCCTGTTCACCCTTCTCACCCTTCTCGCCTTTCGCACCTTGCGGAATAGTAAAATCAAGCACCGCCGCCGATGCAGTACCGCTGTTGGTAACTGTTGCCGCTGTTCCTGCCGCACCCGTGGTAACAGTGCCTACTTTAATTGTAGCTGCCGTACCTGCTGCACCTGTTGCACCTTGGACACCTTGTGGGCCTTGGATGCCTTGCAAACCTTGTTCGCCCTGTTGCCCTTGGTCGCCTTTATCGCCTTTAGGAATTGCGAAATTCAAAATAACTTCTGATGCTGTGCCGCTGTTGGTAACAGATACCGCCGAACCAGCACTGCCTGTGCTGACAGTACCAATCTTAATTGTGGCGGCTGTGCCTACTGCGCCGTCATTACCTTTAGGGCCTTGCAGACCTTGCGGCCCTCTCTCGCCTGTATCACCTTTAGCGCCAGTGTCACCCTTCGGGCCTTTAAGTGCGGCCAACTGCTCCTGTGTGAAGTCGGCATAAGTGAAAGCGTCACCCTTGTCACCTTTCGGGCCTTGCAGACCAATATCACCTTTAGGGCCTTTTAAAGCAGCAAGCTGCGCCGCAGTGAAATCAGTGTATTTAAAAGCGTCACCCTTGTCACCTTTCTCACCACGCAGACCTTGCGGCCCTTGCTCGCCACGTTCACCTCTGGCACCTGTTTCGCCTTTAGCACCCTGTTCGCCCTTTTCGCCACGCTCGCCTTTGACATTTACCGGGGCAGGATTTGCAAGACCTGCTTTGTTCGTCCATGTCATTACGCCGTCTTGGCTTACAGACGGAATATAGACGTTTACAGACTCGCTATATTCCTTAGCCTTATCAGCGTACCCCTTAGCAGCTTTCTCGCTTACAGCGGCGTTCTTTGCGCTCTCAACAGCCTTGTCAACTTCTATGCCTACGTTCGCTACCTTGTCTGCGTACTCTTTTACCTTTGCTAACGTATCGACAAGGAATGTATTAGTCAGTCTTGTTTCTGAACCTGTTGGGTTCTCTTCAAATTCGTTGCTACTGACCCGCACCGCCTTGTCACTCGTTGTTGCAATCACATCTCCTGCGGTTTCCTTGCCTACTACTGTAAGCTGAAACTGTCCTTGCGTTCTCGCACACTCGTAAGGCACGATGCACTTGCCGTCTACAATAGCAACTTCGTATGTTTTGTTGTCCCTTGCGAACAACGCCCATTTGTCGATGCCGTCCCAATCGTCGGAGAACGTGAACAGCAACTGTACGAAGTTCTTGCTACCTTCTGTTACATATGCGTCTGACGTTCTTGTCAGCCGCATACCGTCAATTTCAAATTCTATCTGCATTGTTTCACCTCGTGTGATACTTTGTATCTACTATTGTTGTTTTGGACTGTAAACATTGGTGGTTGCCTCCCTTACAAATTAATAATAATTTGTAACATCGAAAATAGAAAACATGGATTGTTCGCAAGTTGTGCCGCTAAAAAACCTAGATACTCCGTAAATTTTTCCTGTGTCTGGGATTTCTGTTCCGTCAATTAAATATCGCTTTACTTCCGGGTCACCAGAACTATGATAATGCATTTCCATCACTCCGGTTGCAATAGCATTCTTTGATAATTTTGCAACAGTTGCCACAAGGGTACAGTAAATATGGGTGCCAGAATAACGAGTAGTTATAGTTTGAACATCGCAGAAAAAACCATAATGTTTTTTGCTGTCCGATAAGCTAAAATAATTATTAGAGTTATATACCGCTGTTTGCACATCATCAGTGCCTCTGTAAAAGTATCTTGGAGTTTCGGAGTAATCGGTTTTTCTGCTAGCGATAACTTTCAAAGGGAAGTCGGTTCCAGAAAACAATAATGTTTTATTCTCGTCAAAAATTTGAATGCCATAATTATCGCTATTATTACTGTTTTTTTCTGCTGAAAAGGTCAAGACTTTAATATTTTCTGCGACATTGCGATTTTTGGCGTAAATTCTAAAAATAGTTCCATTTCCTTTAAATTTCATCACCCAATCTGTTGCCGGCTTATCATAATGGTCATAGATTGCCGTTGCGCCAGCTCCTGCACAAATATATGCAGGTTCGGCGCTAGGATTTACGAAAACATTTATACTATTGATGCTATCGGGGATAATGCCATAATAACAATCAAGAAACTCCATATCTTTGCCTACATCATTATCATTAACATTATTATCGCTAACAAATCTAATTTTTGCATTCGTGGCATATTCTGTAATGTATTCCTTTAATTCAGTTATTTGACTCAGTTTCCAACTTTGAAAAAATTGCGATATAGCGACATTATGGTCAATATTGTATATCTTAAGATAATCAGTCAAGTGGAACACCCCCATAAAAGAATTTATATCTTACTTTGTAGTATTTTTTTGCCATTGTGCTGTTATAGCTCCAAGATATTTGCCCGTTTTTTATCTTGAGCAAAGGGAACGCCTCCATTTCATGACTACCACTTATAATATAAAACGTTTCTCCCGGAGTCATATCTTTAAAAAATTCTCTTTCAGAATAATACACAAAAATAAAACTTTTGTCGGTAATTCTTGCGTCGGATATACTTCCGTCGGAATACCCTGTGTCTCCGCTACCATAAACAACATAAGATATATCATCAAGGTCAAAGATTATCTGCCCCTTGCTATTAAATATCTGAAATCCTGCAGGCAAAATCTTCACCGTCCCCTCTGTCTTTACGCCATCTTTAACAACAGTAACCTTTTCGCCATTTTTTATCGTTGGCGATACGGTCGCCGTACTTTCATCGAGTTTCGGTTTATCCTGCTTCGGCTGTTTAGCAGGCTTCTTCTTCCGCATTAGGTACACCACAACAGCAATTACTATCAGCAGTCCTGCATAAATCATTCCCATACCCCCATTCTTACACGCAATACATTGTTCTCATCATAAACTTCTATTAGGTTATCTTTAATTACAGTTCTCGCTCCAGTGTCAGCAGTTTTTAATTCGCCAATCCTAGCGGTTATCGCAGATAACGTATTAACATCAATCTTATCTGCCGTCACTGCTCCTGCTTGAATCTGAAAAGAAGTAACCGCATTAGAAGCAATGTTGCTAGAAGTTATCGTGTTCGCCGCTATCTTGTCACCGATAACACTTCCTGCCTGTATAGCGTCAGAAGTTACACTGTCAGCGGCAAGTTTCTCTGCTGTGATAGCACCTGCTTCGATTTTGTCAGCAGTCACAGCTCCTGCGGCAATTTTAGTCGACGTGATAGCGTTAGCCTGTATCTTGGCAGATGATACGGAGTTAGCCTTTAAGTGCTCTAACGCAATGCTGTCAGCGGCTATCATGCCGCCTACGATAACATTATTGTCAAAGACTGTATCGCCTGTGATATGCACCTTGTTGCCGTCGATTACAATGCCTTCCGTTGATACGTTGATAGCATTGATAACGCCGTCTTTCTTGACGCAAAGCAGAATATCATCTTGCAGTTGGTTGATTGCTGAGTAATTGCAGTCGGCAGGTTTCTTATTCAGCTCTGTAACTACGCTTGTAATACTGTTGGCGTTCTGTACGATTGCTGACCCTTGCTTATCAATCGTTGAGCCTTGCTTATCAACCTTTGTAACGATGCTGGTAATGTTGTCAGCGTTTGTTTGGATAGATGCCTTGTTGCCTTTTACATCCTCTACAATAGCGGTAATGCTCTTGGCGTTCTGCTCTATGGCAGAAGCGTTGCCCTTAACATCCATAGCGATTGTAGATATGCTGTTGGCGTTCTGTTGAATAGCCGTGCCGTGGGTTTTTAGCGTGCCCTCTGCATCTTCTACACGCTTAACTACGCTCGTGATTGAGTCCGCGTTCTGCTGAATAGAAGAAGTGTTAGTGCTGATTGTGCCCTCATTGACTGTTACTCTTTTGGCTAGTGCCGTAATATCAGCAGCAGTCTGCACGATAGCAGTACCCTGTGTGGTTACTGTACCCTCTATGCCCTCCACTTTCTCATTTAAGCCGTTTACTTTAGTCATAACGCTTGAAATGCTGTCGGTGTTTTGATGTATGCCGTTGGCGTTAGCGTCAATCAGTTTGTTGGCCTCGTTGATAGCCGTGGTATTATCGGTAATCAGCTTTTTCAGTGCATCGTTGATGCTAGGCTGATTGTTAGCCTTGTCAATAGCATCCTGCGTAAACTTATCAAACTTGGTATAGTCAATAGTCGGTACTTGACCTATATCAATGCCAGCTTTGCAGTCTGCTTCGCTCGTGTCGCTCCATTCTCCGTCACCTAGCGGGTCGACAAAACAATACTTGACTGTGATATGCCCGATGAAGAAAAAATAGATATACTCGCTGTTGACGGTATAGAAATCATCCTCAACGGTTTCTGTACTATCCTTAGTCTTGATGTGAATCTTGTAGCCTGTTGAACCCAGCGGCAAGCCTTGCATTTTAATGCGAACGCCGTCAATCGTACTTGTTAACTGCGGGGCAGTCGGCTTCTGCGGTAATGCTTTGCTGAACTCATGGACTGCGGGTTCGCTATATTCCCCGAAGATGTTACGGATGTACAGATACGCCGTACCGCTTCTGACACCGGGATTAGCTCTGCTCCACGTTTCTCGTGTGCTGTCTAATCTCTTGTCATTCCAAACACCGGGATTCTGGTCTAACCTCAATTCGAAAAAGTCTATGTATTCGTTAGGCTCAAACAGCCATTTCCATAACGGGCCTTTCTCGTCCCATGTCAGCACAAACTGCGTCGGTGGATTAGGGATATACTGACTGCCTTGGATTTTGATACTAGCTTGCGGAGCTGTGTCAAAGTCTGCCGTATTTCCCTTGGTGTTTACCGCTACTACCTTGATATAGTAGGTCAAGCCTGTTGTAGCACCGCTATAAACAAACTGTGTACCGCTGCTCTCTCCTGCTTTCTCCCACGCCTTATCCGTAGCCGTGCGAAACCATACTTCGGCTTTAGCGTAGTTGGTTACAGTAGTCTTTACCCATGACACCTGTATAGAGTTGATGCGAACGCCGTCATTGATTGAATGTAGCTCCAATAACTGTACGCTGCTGACGTGTCCGGGTTTTTCACCTGCGCTCGATGTGTTATCGTCAATCTTTTTGTTTAGATCTTCTTTGTACTTTATTAACGCCTTTTTGAGTGCGGCAACAAAAGGTTTGCCGTCACCGCTGACGTTGTTTGGTATATGTTGTATGAGCTTATCAACGTCCATCAGTAATACCCTCTTACAAAGTTGTCCTCGCTGTTATTCGTACATCTGATAAGGTTCTCCACCTGCTCTGCTACGTTTGTCATTATCTGCATCTCCTGCGACATTTGGAACATATTGCCCATGCCTGCACGGACTGCAGCATATTCAAAGATAGCTGTGTCAAAGTCATTATTGTATGGCGTAGAGTCTGCCAGCGTCAGCTCCGGCTGTTGTTTGATGCCTATAACCTCATATGTGCAAGGTTCTTCCGGCAAAGGAAAGAACAGTATCTTGCTTCTGTTTAACAGACAGTAGCAGTCTATTCGCCCGATGTTGGTTGAATCGTCAATAGCGTTAATGTTTGTCATGCGCACCTTTTTCCCATTGACACGCACGTCGACTAGCTGTTGGATGCTGCTAGACAGTTTAACTTCGTTCTGTCCCTTGTCTAACGTGCCACTAGCTAAAGTAGTAGCGATAAATTCGGGATTGACCGGCAGAATGATACGTCTGATAAACGCTACGCCGTCGCTGATGTAGTCCAATAACTCTTCATCAGTAAAACTGTTCTCGTCCTCATCCTTCATCGTTCGTCGCAGTCTTGCGATTAATGATTTAATCTCAATCATAATTTAAACTCCATAAAGAACAAAAAAGGGCAGGGAATGTATCCCCGCCCTTATGCGATTAGTCATTTGCAGAAGAAGTGATAATTTGTACAACGCCAAAGTCTTTTTCGTTGAATTTAGACTTGCCAAAGCCCATAATACCGCCGACTGCAAAGCCAACCTTGTTTTCGTAGTCGAAAGATTTCTCTTTCCAGAACGGCTCTTTACCGATAGCCTGCACGCCAGCTTGGCAGCCTAACAGCAAAGCATGGCCAACCATAGCTTTAGAAGCGCCAGTCTGAGTACGCTGCAGGTTTTCGTACTCATGCAGTACTACGCCGTCCCATACGCCCAGCATACCGCTGAACAACGGGTTCTCAATGCCACGCTCAGCACAGTTATATTGAGCTTGCAGCCATTTCGTGTCTTTCTTCAAGTCACGTGCTTGGTACGGGTCAACCAACAGAATGTAGTATTCCTTGCCGTTAACCTTCGGGCGGCGAATCTTAGGAGACATAGTTTTCGCTTTACGTGCCGCCGCAGAGATAAGGTCGGTGGTCAGCAGGTCAGTTGCGGTGATAGTACCTTCCGCAGTGTTAGAACCTGCATACATAGCATGGCTAGTAGTCGGAGAAGCAGTCAACGCTTTCACGATTTGGTTCTCGATGTACTCAGTCAGCCAGGTTTTCAAGCCGTCTTTCGCTGCGGTACGCAGGTCAAGAATAGTTTTCTGCTCTTCCATAGCACCCTCTAAGCGTACAGCATGGCGGAATTGGTTAATGGTTACACTGTAATCGTAGAATTGCAGTGCTTCTTCATTACCTTCCAACATTGCATCGCCCATAATCGGGTCGCCGGTAAGACGCATCATCAACGGGATAGTAATTTGGTCGCCCTTCTCTTTAGACAGTTGAGTAACCTTTTGAATGATAGAATCGGTAGAAGTACCGGTGAATTTAGCAAAGAAGTTGTCGCGCTGTGCTTCTTTCCAAAGTTGCGCTGCCCATACTTTCTTTACAAGGTTTGCCGGAACTTTAGTGTCGGCAAACATCTGCAAATAAAACTCGAATTTCATTTATTAGTCCTTTCCGCGGACTTTATTCCTCATAATCACCGGGAGCGATTTGCTGGCCCATAATGCGCTTTAACACATTTGGTGGGATTTCGTCCATTCTGCCGCTATTGATGTAGTCGGTAATTGTTGGTGTATCCCATACAATATCGCCTTTAGTGCTGCCACCCACTTCGGGAGCGGTAGGAAGTTTTGCCGCTTCTTGAATTTTTTTGTTTGTTTTCGGCTTATTAACTGGAGTATTGTTTGTTCCCCAGCCGTCACCAAGAACTGTGTCCATAAAGTCTTTGACAAAGAAGTAGTCTTGTGATGTTCCTTTTCCCTGATCTAAACGGTCGATAGCTCCTTGAGCTGCCATAAGAAAGCGTTGTCCACGGCTTTGTGCGGCTTTACATACCTTATCCCACTTCGCTGCATACTCCGGGTCTGCAAGAAATTTCTCGCAACGGCTCTTGTATTCGGCGGTAGTTGACTGTACATCAGCAATGTATGCACGCTGTTTTTGCACATACCCAGTAACTTCTTTTCTGACTTCGCCCATATATTGAGTAGTCAAAGCGTCGTAAGAGTCTTTAATGCTCGGGTCGTCGCTATACTCAATGTTCTCAACATCTTCTTCGGACAAATTGAGCTGTTTGGCGGCTCTGCGACGTGCTTCTGCGGTCATAAGCTTAATCTGTTCTACTGTAAAATCGCCTACTGCCTGCGGCGGTTCAGCAGGTGCAGGGGATTCCTGCTGTTCTTGCTGCGGTGCGGCGGCGTTCTTATACTTAGCCAGCTCTGCTTCTAACTCGCGTTGACGCGCTTCTGCGGCCTTCATGCGCTCATTTACGCCTTTGAATCGGTTATACGGAACATTGGACCCCTCGGGAACTTCCTCTTCTTCCTCAGTCTGTTGTTCGGTTGGCTCTACATCTTTGTTGTCGCTGTGATGGTCAGCGTGAGCTTCCTCTTGCTGTTCTTCTTGCTCCGCAGGTTCTTCCTGCGGCAGCTCGTCTTTGAATTGCTCCAAAACGTCAGCATCAATACCGGGAATATCGTCATTAAACATCTGGAAGTTAAAGTTAAACATATGTGATTACTCCTTTACGTTTTACGCCCGTCGGCTAAATGCGCCCATATCGTCGGCGGCACGATATAAGAAAAGCGACTGTGACTACAAAACTTGTAACGCCTTGTAAATCTCAATCGCTTTTTCAATCTGTTTAATTTTTAAGTCACCTGCACCATCACCGCTAGCTTCAAGCAGTGCTAATGCTTTGTCAATCAAAGCTTGGTCAAGCTTCTTCATGGCCTTGTCTGCGGCTTGGGAACGTTCTAACATCATAAATGTATGACGTTCGTAAGGGGATGCATTGACTGAAAGCGCTGATATGTCTGCATCCAAAAGCTCCTGCTCTTCGGTTTTCTTTCTGACTGCTACCATTGTTTATACCTCCTATAATACTGGCTTATTCGCTTCAACCAAACCATTCATAGCGGCCTGCGTCAATGGTGACTGCGCCGCCGGTGTAGGCTGTTGCGGCATTTGTTGCATCTGCGGTAATTGTTGTGGCATAACGCCTTGCTGTCCCATGTTAGGCATACCGCCCATGCCCATACTCTGAGCCATTTGCTGGATGCTCCATTGAAGGAACGCGTCGGCGTACTGCTGCGGTAAAATACCTGCCTGCGCCGCAAGTTGCAGCTGCAAAGGTAATTGCAGGTCTTTGTAAGCGATGCTGCGAGATAGTCGCTTCTGCTTCTCCAGCTCCATTTGAGCCTGCATCTGCTGTTGCTGTGCCTGTGCCTGTTCTTCCTGCTGGCTCTTCAGTCGGCGTTTGATTTCTGCTTTCTGCGGAATATCTGATAAATCAATCAGTATATCCATGATCATGTTGCCTTGAATGCCCAACTTGCCGCAAGCATCTACTAAACTCCAGAATTGAGCCGTGCGCTGCGTCGATGTAGCAGGTGTATCAGCAATGACTATATCAAATTCGCCAACGGATAAGTCATTGAGCGTCTTGGTAATCGTCTGAATCATGCCTGTTTGTGGGTTAACCTGCTGCTGCTGAATCTGTTGATTAACAGTAACAATCTGCGGTTCGCCGTTCTCGCCTACAATTCTAAACGTCTTTTGCTCCGTATAGAACTGCGGAATGATACCAGGCGCACCACGTTTTCCCCATAACATATCTACAATCAGCTCTTTAGCCATACGCAGGTTGTCAAACAAGCCTGCTATATGGGTAATAGCTTGCTTCTGTTTAAGCTCAATCGCACGGCCAGACTGCGAATTGCTGATGTCTGTTCCCATCAACGCTTCGTTAATGCCGCTGATACTCGGCATTTCGTTCATCGCTTCCTGCGACGCATTAATGATGTTAGATGGCGGCGCTTGCGGTTCAAGCCGTTGCAACTTCTGCATAGATAATGCGCCGGGGTTGACTTTAAGCAATGCGCCCGGTGTAGAAGCGTTCCGCTTAAATGATGCTTCCTGCTGCGGTGACATTGCGCCCTCTTCCGAAATCCAGCCGCCGTTAGACTGCGTGTTAAGGATATGCAGCTCTTGACTGCGGCGCTTGTTTATCTCACGTTGCGGGTCTTTAAGGTCACGCACAACGCCGGAAGGAATATCATCCTCGCCCTGATAGTAACAGATGAAGGGGACGAATGGGATAAATCCATGCTTGTACGGAGATTGAATATCCTCTAAGACAACATTGTCAAAGAAGGCTAACATACGAATCTCGGTAGTAGTCACTGTCTGCTGCCGAAGAATCATGCCTAAAGCTATCATATCTTCGGTGACTTGCTCCACCAATTCGCCGCTCTTTAGGATAAATAGCTGCTTCTGAACGGCTTTCTTGTACCAACATTCAGCAAAGCGAATCTTCTTCGTTTCATGTGAGTACCATAATTCGTTATATTTCTTATCATTCTCTGTTTCTTCCGTCATATATGCGGCGGTTTGAGCATTAATCTCATCTGCCTGCTGCGGATATTTGGCGGCAAGCTCATCCTTGTCTACCCAGCGAGCGCGGATAACATACTTCATGTCACGCATATGCTTGTCGCGGCTCTCCGGGTCGGCGTAGATGTCAAAAGGCGATACACGTCGGATAAACGCGTCACCGTCCTGCGCCAGCCAGTCGAATTTATATCCTACCTCAAACCACCCTATACCGGTAACAACGCCGTCATTAAACACGTCGCTCTCCTCGTAGTTGTAGTGGCTGCGGTCCATGATGTACTTTGTAACGCCTTTTCTAAGTTGCGCCTGCTCATCATCATCATTAGTGCGCGGCAGGAAGTCAATATCATAGCGGTTAAGACGTTGATAGCCGCTTAACACATTGATTAGCGGCTTTATGCGGTTAATTGTAATCGCAGGACGCTTAGCATCTTCAAGCGTTTTCTTATCGTCGTCCGCCCATTGTTTGCCGGAATAAAACTCTCTATCCTCTCTCGCCACGTTGCGCCACTTCTGCTGCGCTTCCACGGCTTCCTTGAACCACCGCTTATACCTCAGCAGCTTACTGTTCTCAGCGACAAAGGTTGTTGAGTTATCCTCTGACTTGGCGTATTGAAAATCATCTAACATATCTCTCACCCCTCAAAATCGCGTGGAAACTGCTGCTTAATGGCGTTAAGCCCTGCCAAACACGATAAGCACAGCGCTCTCGCCGTCGGCAGGTTCTTGACCTTGACTTTAATTCGTCCAGGCTCATACTCTGCCAGCTCGTAATCATCGCAGAAGTGTACAATGCCGTACACACATGACTGCGACACAGCGCTCACCATGCCGCATACCGCGTGGAACTCCTTGCTGTGCTCCTCATCGTGTCCTGTTACCTTTAACTCTATATCGTTTGGAGTCATGTTAAGCTCAAATCTAATCATTCTATACTCCCATAAAGCTTCTTCTGCTGTTGCTCTCGTTACTATAATCAAACTTCCAGCCGTCACGACGCTTGCCTTGCTTTTGCGGCGCGGTAGGCTTCCACGGGCGGCTCATACAGGCATAGCCAACATCGTCGACGCAATGATCTTCTCCGTTCGTGTCGTACTTCTCCGGCTGATTCTTATCATGCGTTATCTCTGGCAGCGTGCGGATCAGATGAAAACACGTGTTGAATATCTTTATACCGGGATGCCGTTTGCCTTCTTTATCTTCCCAGCCTTGCAGACGCAGACGGATTTCTTCGCCAACTTGCTCTCTGCCTTTGACAGAAGGGGCGAACAACGTGCATCCATTGTTCATCAGCACTCTGTTTATTTCTTCTGCTATACTCGGTGCTCCCATGTCCTGCCTGCCCCAGCACGCGTTGTCTAACACGCCGTACTGGATTAAACGCTTGTCGCTGCTCTCAGCATCGGCTATACGCTGCGCAACGATGGTGCTAGGCTCTTTAGTGCCTACATTCGCCTTGCCGCCGTAGCCGTAAAGCTCACGATAGACGTACATAACGCCGTCATAATCCACGGCGTACCAATGGCAAGAATACGGATGGTAGCTGCCCCAGTCCATAGACCGGAACCGTAGCCAGCCGTCTGGGATTTTGAACGGCTTAATAACATGAAGTGGTTCCGACCAGTTATTGAAATACTGTCCACCCAATAGCCCCCAATCACCCATAGCGTAAACGCGATAGCCTTCCGGGTCGCGTTCTCTGCGGCGCTCCATGCGCATTTTGTATTGCTCGTCAACAAAGAGATTGTCTAGGAACGTAGAAGAATGCGCCAGCACATTCGGGTCGGGAGTATCAAAGAACTTGCCTTTAATCCAATGCGTGCTACTCACCGGGTTAAAGCTCCCTCGCATCTGATAATAAAGTTTCGGATTATCCAGCTTGCCGCGCAAACGGTCGTCGAGAATATCCCAATCTTCTTCCGTCAGTTCAGTCGCTTCTTCCACCCATATCCACGTAAGCTTACCTTTATCAGACGTGATAGATTTAACCTTCTCGCGCTGCTTGTCGTCCTTCATGCCGCGAAAGATAACAGTGTTGCCTGTATCCTTGCATTCAAGACGTAGCGGAGACTCGCGCACGCTCCAGTGCTTCTCCCACGCGCTACCGAAGATACGGAATATCGCTGTTTTAAGCTCTGCAAAAGTGCTGTCTCGATTGGACTCATCAATCTTACGGACGCACAAAAGGTTAGCGCCCTTGTATTCCGGGCTGCTCAACTTAAGAATGTAGTCGTTAGCAAGGTCTACGCTCTTGCCGCTGCCGGCAGAACCTTTAAGCAGTACATAGCGTTTCCTGCTCTCATTAACCTTGCGGAATACCGGATTAAAATATAGCTTTCGAACATTATCCATCGTCGTCAACCTCCGGTGCTCCGTAGACGGGCTGAATGATAAGCGCTCCGCCCTCGCTTCCGCCATCGTCCGACTTCTTAGCAACGTCGATAATTCTTTGCAGCTCTTTAGCGGCCGCCAGCCTATCCTTTAGCTGAGCATCAAGGCCGAACTGGTCTTTAACCTCGCCGCGCATTGTTGCAGTGAGAAATTGAAGAACCTCGTCGCCGTCAGCTACAAGCTTTCGCTCTGCTTCTGCTCTCTCTCTCGGCTCTGCGGCTGTCTTTAACCGCTCCTCTATATAAGCCTTAACTGACGCTTTCTGTATATTCGCATAGCCGCTTTGTCGTGCGCTCTTCTCGCTATATCCTGCTAATTTCGCCGCTTCCGTTGCTCTATCTCTCCCTAGTTTTATAAGGTAGTCGGCAAATTTTTTCTGCTTCTGCGTCAGCTCAGCAGGTGTTGCTCTTGATTCGTCTGCCATTTCTGGTCACCTGCTTCCATTTAGCCGCCAGCGCCAACACTATCTCGACCTCGCTAAACGTGGTCAGCTCCACCACCTTAACTCGTTCATGCTGCGTAGATTTCGGCTTAGGATTGTTCGCGTTGTATTCTTCGGTCGGCACGCTCTTGGATAGCGTCAGCGACTGCACCTTTTTATGCAGTTTATCCGACCACACCTGCCGACGATCTAGCATATAAATTTCGCCTTGACTCTCTAAAGCCTGCATCAATTTATTAATCTTAAGTCCAAATCTGCCCATAATGACACGTCCTTTGCTGTTGGCATCCTGCCAACGTAGGAGGGTTGCCGTTGGCAGGATGTTGGCCCGCTGTCCCTGCGGTCACCAAATAAAAAACGCCGCCTGTTACAGCGACGTTGATTAGCTTGTCGGCAGTGATAGGCTGCCGACTGAATATGAGAAAAGAGGGTGAAAATTATATGAACAAAGCAAAAGACACCGAGTTTTTTACCCGATGTCTTTTTTATAATTCTTCACTATTTATTATACTACGTATAATATCCTGCGTCAATTCTAGAATTTTTTTACAGATTCGCTTTGCTTCTGTCGCTCGCCGGGGTGTTCTCTGCTTCACGGGAGTAATAGTTGCTTCCTTCTAAAAACTCCCATTCGTCCTCTTCATCGTCGCGGGTGTACTCGGCTTCCTCTATGTAGTACTCTACATAGAGCGTATCATGCCCGCTCTTGCTTTCGATGTAGGGACGGCAGCCGTCGCCGTTCAAAACGGCTTTAAGCTCTTCCAGGCTTTCGCTGCGCTGCAGCTCCACGGGGTCGCAATCGTCCTGGGCTTCCAGGCTGATTAACGGGGCGTAGGCTTTGTAGTCTACGCCGTGGCTGCGGCGCGGCAGCCAGATCGAGTTTTTCTTCAAGGTGTAAAGGGTTTTGTTTTCCATGTTCTTCTCTCCTTCCTTTCGTCAGCCACCGTAGCTGCCGTTACCCAGCACAGCTTTTCTGCCGGTGTTTTTCTCCCATTCGCGCCAGCCGTTTTCGTAGGCGAATCGTTTCGCCCAAATCGGATGTTGAGCCTTCTTGTAAGCCTCCAAGGCTTTAACAACCGTGCAACCGTTGTACGTTGCATAGGCACGCAGCTTTGCGTTTAGCGTTGTGCCGGCGTGAGGTCTGTTGAGGACAACGCGAGGAATGGTGAGCCCCTCTACCTCTTTGACAATGAATTGCGCCTTCATGATCTTCCCTCCTTAATCTTCGTCGGTGTAGCTAAGCGCTACATCAGTGGAGAACTCTTCGTAATCGTTCTCCGGAGCATCCTCGGAGCGCTCGTACCATTCAACGTTGCCGCCGTTGTTGTAGCGTTCAACGTCCGCTTCCAACCATTCGACATACTCGTCGAATTCTTTCTGTCGACCTCACGTATACGGTCCGGAGCGCACTCGGGGCAGTACCTCTGACGCGCGGAATTAACTATATAATCTTTCCCGCAGACTTCGCATTTGTCGACGCTACCAAGGCGACGTGTCTGTCCCTTTAGCGTTCGCTGCCTGCATCGTCTAGCCTGTTCCTTCTGTCGCTCCATACGGCAAGCAGGACAATACCAAGCGCGTGGCCCGCCCATAAATTCGATGCCGCACTGCCGACACACTCGCATTCTCAGCGTTGATGTTCCTTTCTGCGGCATTATTTCACCTTCTTTATTACAATTTTCTCGCCATCAAAAGTCAGCGCCAGTTCTCTATCTTCTTCGCTAACGCCTAACTCCTTCATCCATGTCGCAGGCAACGTTGTTCTATACGTCTTGCTGCCTGCACCGGAGTTACCGCCTGCCTTGTTGATAAGGCAGCGCAGGATTCTTGTTTCGCTGCTCATTGATAACACTCCTCACTGCCGTTGTCATATTCGCAGCAGGTCAGCACGCCGCATTCCTGCAGGCTAGCGGTTTTCGGGTTCTGCCCCGGCTCGATGAATTTCACAATTCTATATTCCGGATGCTTTCTGATAATGGTTTGACACATTACCATCAGATCGTTAGCGGCTACGTGGCTGATGCCTACGCTCTGCATAACATCTTTAATTCTAACCTCGTTGCTGTCGATAACAGCTTGCTCTAAAGCCTGTTTTAATTGTTCGTTCTTCATAATTCTTCCTCCTTTTAGGATTTCTCCTTGATTTCCTTTACCATATCATATTGGTGTCCAATAGTCAAGCGTTTTTTTAAATAAAAATAACGGGGATTTCTCCCCGCTATCTTCACCGCTTCGGCGGTATCAGCTTTAAGCCTGCCGCTAAACCTTCGGCGTATGTAAATATATCGCTCAGCATGACATAATATGTAGCCTGGCTGATGCCCATTATCTCTACAATGTCATTTCTGAGCAGGCTCTCACTGTATTTGAGCTTAATCAATTCGCCCTGTGGCTTATCTGTATAATGCTCTTTAGTCCAATGAGCGGCTTTAAGCCATTGTAACGGCCGCTTAATGGTCATAACGTTACGCATATCATTGACATATGCGCCATACTCCACCTCTACACACGGCACGTCCGATACGTTGTGGATAGCCTTCTGAGCCGTAGGGTCGCTGACTCGGCAGTGTCCCCCGCCGCCGGTGACTACTCCGCCGTTATCTAAGCGTTTCTCGGCTATCGCGCGACGGATATCTTCTTCGTGCTGCCAGCAGAATTCAATCATTCGCTTAACATTGATCATGTTCTATACCTCTTCAAAAATCATGTCCGGATGCCTGTATAACAGCATCTTCCGCTTGATACGATATACAGCCGTCTTATCGCCTTTGACATCAACAACAACAGTGCGTCCGTCCTTGTAATGTACAACGAAGTCAGCGATATATTTAATCGCTCTCTCCGTCTTGCCGGCGTGCTTAAATTTAGGCTGAAGCTCGAACGTCACCTGCCGTTCAAAGTCTATGACTTCTCCCGCCATTCTCAACATCTTCAGCTCGCAGTAGTGGTCGCCTTCCTTCTGGCTAGGAAAGGTTATACCGTCAACCACTGTCTTCTTCGCTCTATATTTATTGTAAGTCATTCCTCGCCCCCCTAATGAATCCTTCCTCTGCATCTGTCGGCTATATAAGCATCGTGCGACTTAATCTTCGTGTAGCTCGCGGTACACAACATACTATATCGCCGCTCAGCCTCTGCGTCCACGTTCCGGCACTCCTTGTATTCCGCATAACGGCTACACCGGGAGTGACACGATATTCTACGTTCGGTGCAGCCTTTACACGGTGACTGAATCAAAACGGGATTTCCTCGTTGAGCGGAACCTGCTGTCCAAAACTCTCCATGCCCTGCGGTTGCGGTTCTCCCTGGTTCCCCTGCTGCTCTCTGCGCTCGATAAACTCAAAACGTCCGCACACAACCTCTGCTGCCGTGCGTTTGTTTCCGTTCTTGTCGGTGTATGGTCTAATCTGCAAACGGCCTTCCACCAACACACGCTGTCCCTTGTGCACGCTGTTCCCTAAGGTTTCAGCACTCTTTCCCCAGATTTGACAATTAATAAAATCTGCTTCACGCTTTCCATCCTCACCTGTGTACGGTCTGTCAACCGCCAGCGAAAAACTCGCTACAACCTTGCCGGTAGAAGTGTATCTAACTTCTGCGTCCTTTACCATTCTTCCTAACAAAACAATGCTGTTCATTGACTTCATCCTCCTTAGCTTTCTTCTCCTGCGCCCATGCCTTAACCATGTAAAGCTCGATAAGACTGTACAAGGCTATATCCTTCAGGCTTTCGTCAACCTTCACGCCGTCTATATCGTGCGCATACACATGAGCAATGTGCTTTCTCGCATAGGCTTTCGCTTCCTCATACATAGCAGGATAATCAGCCTGCTTTCCGCTGAGCATAGCTCCTACACGGAAATTCGCCAAAGCATCCTCTGTTGAGTATTGCTGATGTTTCTCACGGATCTGTTGCTTCAGCTCGTTAAGCTGACCACACACAAAATCAATCAAGTTATCGCTCATTTTATCACTCATTTTATCGCTCATTTCTGTACCTCCTTGTTATCACTCCTTTTCTTTATTGATTTTTTCAGCAAGTTCATTTGCGGCGTTTACAGCTTCTCCGTAGGTGTCATAAACGCCATATTTATAAAACTCATCGCTGTTTATAATAAACACACGAACCTCATTTTTGCCTACAATACATATAGATTCAATGTATTGTGTGTTTATCCATTGTTGTTGACCAAGCTTAATAAGCATTATTTCCACTCCTTTATTTCCGGATAACTACGGCTTTAGTACCGTAAAAATCAACGATTGCTAAATTACTTTCAACCACCAACTCGTTAAAAAGCTCATTCCATGTATCTACGTGTAATGTCATTTCTTCTGCGTTTCTTGCTTTCGCCCATTCATAAAGCTCTTTAACCGTCATTGCTTTTCCTCCTTCATAGCCTTACTTGCCTTTAAAATTTTCTCAATCAGTTTATCCACAGCCTTGTCTGCAAATTCGCCTGTAGCTTTGATGTTGGCAGGTGTTATATGTTCCGCAGCATACATAGCATATATTTCTTTTTCTGTTGGGAGAAATACCCCCAACATATCTAAAAGCAAGGCTATACAAATAAGTATTTTAACTGCTTTAACGGATTCTTTATCCTTATTAGCATCTGTCATAACTGCTATTGTAGCCATCACGGTATATATAGTTACAATAAAACCTACTATGCAGCAAATCCCTTGTATTATGTCTATCCTTCCCGCCCAGTAAATCAGCCACGGCGAAATAATTGGTTCGTTCATTGTTTTCGCTCCTTTGTAACCACGATGACGCGAATCGCCACGCATACTTTTCTGCTGCCAAGTTTGACTTTTAAGCAACGGCGGTAGCATAACTCCTTGAAGCTCATAAAGGTGATTCTATATCCTTCGCTCGTTAGCAAGTGCAATCTTCTGAACGGAATGTGTGTCAACATGCGGTAGCGGCGGTGCACTCCCGCAACGTGACGGCTCGCGCGCCACTTGCCGTAGTTCTTCGTTGGTTCAGCCATTATTCTCACTCCCTAATGTTTACAGAAAAATGTCCAGCGCGTCTTACCTGTCTTATCGCCAGCAATCGGTTTATATGGCAATGCGCAGCGCAAGACTGTACGATGCGGAATATCTTCCTCGTTCCATTTAAACAGCAACATTCCGCCTGGCTTTAATACTCTAAAGCATTCAGCAAAAGCCTTATTCATCCACTCTTCCCACAGTAACGGCAGATGTCCGTACTTCTGAGCAAGCCAACTAGATTCTCCAACCTGTACCAAGTGCGGCGGGTCGAAAATTACACAGCAAAAAGTGTTATCCTCGATTTCTTTCATGTCGGTTACGTCCATTAACTTGTCTGGCTGGATATGCAACTCTCTTCCGTCGCAAAGCTTTGTATGTAGCTCTCGTATATCGCCAAACATAACAGCGTCGCTCTCTTTGTTATGGTAGAACATCTTGCTGCCACAGCACGGGTCTAAGATAATCGGCTCATTCATCACTTGCACCCCTTATCATCATCTCTGTAAATCATTGCTAACGCTTTCATTGTCATGTTGTGCAGCGTCGCAACAGCCGCTTTGTCGCCGTGTTTCTCGCGAATCGGTTCACCAATAGCCTGCATTATAGCTGTGGCGCAATAAGTAGCCTTCAAAACTGTACCCTGTACATTCCCTGTAGCTTTATTGTTTTCGTCAATATACGCAAGTGTATAATCTACGCCGCTTTCTTCAAGCAGTTTCTTCGCCTGTTCTGCCTTTTTATAGTCAATCATTATTTCCACTCCTTAATTTTTCTGCCGCAGCTGGGACAAAAATCACAACTAAACCCAAGAACAGCAAACCCGCAGTGCGAACATCTGAATACTCCGCGCGCTGGTTCGTTGCCCGGCCCCGCGTAATTCATCGTTGCTCCTTCTGACATTTCATCAGCTAATGCTTTTAATGCGCTTTGGGAAAACAGCATCGTTACTTCTTCTGCATCATACTCAAAGTCTGTAAAGTCAAAGTCATGTGGACGATAAACGCCGTCATCATCAACATAACCATAGCGGAACGGCAGATTTTCAAAGCCGTTAACCTTAGCATATTCGTAAAGCTCTTTGATTGTCATAGCCTACTCCTTGAATCTCTCAATAACAGCCACGATTAAGCCCATCCATTGGATAATAGCCACCGGGATAAGTGCCACTATCAGCATAATTGCTACAAATTCATCTAACGTCATTGTTATCACTCCTTCTCAGCTTTACTAGCCTTTAAAATCTTCTCAATCAGCGCGTCTACTGTCTTTCCGGTAAATTCGCCTGTTGCTTTGATGTTGGCTGGCGTTATATGTTCAGCAGCATACATAGCAAATATTTCCGTTTTTGTTGGGAGAAAGAGTGCCAGCGTATCTAAAATTAACGCCGCACAAACAAGCATTTTGAGCGCCTTGACGGATTCATCATGCTCATAATCATCTGTCAAGACCGCCATTGCAGCCACCACGGCATATGCAGTCACTACGAAGCCAACTACACAGCAAACCACTTGTATAAACTCTATCCTCCCCGCCCAGTAAATCA
>ERZ1035037.68-NODE-68-length-42337-cov-17.178823_pt1 | contig 42337 bp, 46 predicted proteins | sample MGYA00520618_ERZ1035037 | MGnify/ENA primary metagenome ERZ1035037 (study PRJEB33766, sample SAMN09781741) | gut metagenome | biome: gut microbiome | host: Homo sapiens | place: Madagascar | study: EMG produced TPA metagenomics assembly of the PRJNA485056 data set...
AATTTAACTTATATATTATATAAGTGTAGTAAAATATTTATATATACTGGAGGTATGTATTATGGTTAATAGAAAAATAAAAGTTATAAGAAATTGTATGAAGAGTTATGCTAAAGAAATGTTTTTAGGATTATATCAATCAGATGTATTTTACAATAATACATCTATTGAAATCAAAAGTAAGACTAAACAATTAATTAGAATTTATAAAATTATAAATTTTGATTTATCATGGTACAAAACTTCTAAGAAAAAATTATTAGAAGCAAACTATGAAGACAATAAAGAAATAAGAAATGTTCTTAGAAAGACTAGAGGATTCATAGCTAATCTATTATTGAAAAATTTTAATATCAATAAAGAAGTTTATGAATCAATAGAATATACGCTTTTCATTAAGTATAAAGGACTTATAGAAGAAGCGAATGACAAAATATATTACTTAGAAAACTATGATTCATTTGAATTAGATAATGAAGATAGAATTCTAGCTGAGCATTTATTAGGGTTAAGAGATTTCGCATTGCCTTATAAATGTGATGTTTTTGAAAAGACATTAAAAGAAATCAAAGACTCATATTCAAAAGAAGACTTTGGTAAAATATTATTACCAGTAGAAATTGATCATGATATTGACGTATATGCTTTATTACCTTAAATGTATTTTGGAGGGTCATTTAATGACTCTCCATTTTATATTTAAAAATATGAAAAACATATAATTATAATCATATTTTTTTTGGAGGGTGAGACAGATGAATATTGAACGTAGAACCAAATATATGGGTCATCAAAAACATATTAATAAGGGGAATGTAAAAGCAAATATAAATTTTGACGTAAACACATTAACTTTAATGTGTAATTATATTATTACAGATAATAGAAATATAAGAAGGGGTCATTTGATTAACATGAGAAATCTATTTGAAATAATGGATATGAGTAAATATCAATCAGACCCAACAAGATTAAAATGTATAAAATTTATCAAAAAAGGATTAGAAGCAAAATTAGAATTAGGATTAAAGAATCCACATTTAGTATTAAAGCATATAAATGGAGGTATAGTTGAAGATAATCAAGAAGCTATAGCTCATTTAGATGATTTTGCTATGATGAATACAAGAGAATTAGATTATATATCTAAAACAATATCAGAAGCTTTAAAATATGCTTATATGAGTAATGAAGCTGATGATCTATATGATGTATTAACTAGATTTAGAGCTACAGATTATGTAGATAGGGGTGAAATAGTATCTGAGCTTGAAGAAAAAATAATAAACTTAAACAATAAATTTAGAAAAGCAAGAAGTGAAAATCAAGAAGAAATTATATTCAGTTTAAGAGAAGGACAATTTGAAGAATCAATGAAAGATATACACGAAAGTTTAACTAATCCAAGTTCTAGATTATATACTGGAATGAGAGGATTTAATAAACTTATTGGAGGTTCTTTTGAATCTGGAAGAACTTATATGCTAATAGGTTTACCAGGTGGTGGTAAATCTTTAACTTTATTAAATTTGGCAAAACAAATAAAAATGAATAATAAACATTTTGTACCAAAAGATAAAACTAAAATACCAGTAATAGTATATCTTACAATGGAAAATACTGTAAAAGAAAATGTTGATAGATTATTCAAAATAACGACAGGTAAAAATATGAGAGATTATTCGGCTGATCAAGCAATAGAAATGCTTAAAGAAGATGAATTATATCTTACAGATGATAATCCAATTGATATATTAATAGAATATAAATCTGATGGTAGTATAGATACTTCATATTTATATGATTTAACAGAAAGACTTGAAGAAGAAGGATATGAAGTTATATGTATGATACAAGACCATATTAGAAGAATGCATTCAGTAGAAAGAAATAAAGAATTAAGACATGAATTATCAAATGTTTCTAATGAAATGAAAACTTATGCTATGTTAAAAGATGTAGTATTTATAACAAATACACATCTAAACAGAGAAGCAGCTAAAACTATAGATGATAATGCTAGAAGTAATAAATCAGATCTTATCAGAACTGTAGGTAGAGCTAATGTACAAGAGTCATTTGCATTAATAAATAATGTAGACTTTGCTGCATTGATAGCAATAGAAACAGATGAAGCTGGTATCAAATATATGGGATTTAAAAGAATAAAAGAAAGATTTGAAGTGGATTTGAATTTTAATATTGTGTACCAGCCATTTATTAATTCCACCTCAATAGCATTTATGGAAGATATTGATAGTAGAAAGGAAGTTCATAAGATTACATTAAAATCAAACAATAATGTTATAGGTGTGGTTAATGAACCAACTGAAGAAAAATATAGAGTTCTTAATAATGAGATTCTTTCTGATGATTTTAGTATGTTTGATTATAAAGCACCAAAGAAAGAAACAACTAATTTGAATATAAATATACCAACAGGTAGAGATGTTATATTTTATGCATAAAAAGGAATAGCATTTAAGCTATTCCTTATTTAACAAGTCTTGATTTGTTGTAATAAAATCTTCTTCAGATGAATATATACTTGAAAGTATAGAAGAAAGGGTACTAGGTCTTAATAATCTAATCTTTCTTTTATTAAATTCTTTTATATTAGTCATCTGATTTAAGAATAGTATAATATAATAGTATTCACAGAATCCATATAAGTCATAAGCCAATAATTTTGGTTTATAAATATACTTGTTAAATTCTTTGTCAGTTAGTTTTACTAATGCTGACTTTTCAAGAATCTCTTCTTGATAATCATTTAATACATTATGCACTAATAATATTTCAGAGTTATCTATAGCTTTTTCAAATATAGATAGATTGCTGTAATATATATTAGAATCATAATCTTTATATTTTATAAAGCTTTCTAAAGTACATGTAGTTTCAACAGACATTAATCATACCTCCTATAAATGAAAGGTTTGTTGATGTCGCCACCAACGAAATTTACAATAAACTTTTGACCTGATAATCCTATAAGAGAAGAATCAGGACAAAGTTCTTTAGGAACATATAAATCTATATAATTAGATTTAATACATTTATATGTACGTAATTCATCTTTATTCTTATTAATTATATTTGAATTACTTACATAGCTAACTGTATCAGTTGGCTCTGTTTTATCAACCAATGGTAATAATGCAGGAATAATAACTTTAACATTACTTCCATAAGTAAAATCAGTTAAAGCTATAGCTATTTCTGTAGAATTAATAGTGGTCGTGTTGTATATTTTACTCATTTACAATCACCTCTACTATATAATATATTTAATTAATAGTTTTGAAAGGAGAAACTTAATATGAGTAGTATGTTAGAAATGAGACAGAATTATGATCTGTTATTAGAATTTGGATTTGGAGTAAACAATGGTATTATCTATGACCAAGATTTAGATAAACCAGTAGAGTTAGTTTATAATGGAAAATCTAAGATATTGATAAATTATATCGAAGGTACAAGAGTGGATTGGAGATATTATGAAGACTTTAATCCATATTATAATTTTAAGCAATTGAAAGCTTTGGTTGAGTACTATGTACAAAAACTTTCAGTTGAAGAAGATCCAGATGAAAGAAAATATTTTGTAGTATTAGGAACTCAAAACAGTAAAGATGATGAGGATAAAGTTTGTATTGTTGGTATAACTGACCAACAAGAAGAAGTTCGTTCTAGATATTTTGACAAAAATCAAATCTATTTATGTTATATAGATTTTCTATTTGCATTATCTGGAAATTACAATCAAGATTTAACTCTATATACTTTAGATAGAGATTAATTATAAAAAAATTAGGAGGTAGGTAATATGAAAAATAACACATTATCAAATAATTTAGAAGTGCTAGAAAAATTAAGTGAAATGCAAACTATAACTACAGGTTTTGGAGAATTTGAATTTTCTGTTCCTAGATGTGTATTAGAACAAATAGAAGAGTTATTATATGAATTAGATGTACAACCAGAAATCGTTCCTTGTTATAATGACAGTAGTGTATTTTTACAATATGAAAGAGATGATGATGAATCTATTCTTGAATTTACTATAGCACGTAATGAAGCAATAAGTGTTTATACTAATTATGAACCTATTGAAGATTTAAGCTATGAAGAAATAGATTTAGACATAGATAAAATAAATGAAATTATAGCAAAATTTTATAAATAGTATAAATGGGGGATTTCCCCCATTTATATTTTTTGAGAGGTGATTAAATGCTTACACAGGAACAAGAATATATAAAAGATAGAGCTATAGAATGGTGGAGAGGAGGAGGTCAAGTTTTCCAATATACTGGTGGACCAGGAACTGGAAAATCTTTTCTTTTAAAATATATAATAAAAGAACTTAATATACCTTGGTATAAGATAGCACCTATGGCTTATACAGGTCAAGCCGCTATAGTAATGCGTTCATATGGTTTGGATAATGCTAGAACTATTCATTCTTGGCTATATGAACCAGTTATAGATTATGTAAGGAATCCAGATGGTACTTTTGCTTTAGACCCATATTTAAACAAACCTATTAAGAAATTAATGTTTGTACCTAAAAATTTAGATGATATTGATTTATTTGTTATAGATGAAGGTTCAATGGTTCCGATATCTATGAAACAAGAAATAGAATCTAGAGGTAAAAAAATATTGGTTACTGGTGATATAGATCAACTACCTCCTATATATGGAGATAGTGCTTATCTAACTAATGGTCAATTATATAGACTTACTGAAGTTATGAGACAGAAGAAAAATAGTCCTATAATATATTTAGCTCATAGAGCTTTACAAGGATTAGATATAGAACCAGGAATATATGGAAACTGTAAAGTTATATATGATAATGAACTTACAGACCAAGAAATAATAGATTCAGATATTATATTATGTGGAAGAAATGCTACTAGAGAGATGATTAATAATAATTATAGACATAATATATTACAAATCGAAAGAACCTTGCCTGTATATGGAGAGAGAATGATTTGTAGAAAGAATAATTGGCAAATAGAATCAGATGGAATTAATATAGCTAATGGTCTTTTAGGAATAGTAAGTAAAAGTCCAGGGTTAACAGATTTCGATGGCAAAATATATAAAATGGATTTTCTTCCTTTAATGAGTGATGGAGTATTTGAAAACTTAGAATGTGACTATAAATACTTAATAGGAACAAAAGAAGAAAAGGAAGAAATAAAAAATGATAGATATAGTGTTGGTGAAAAATTCGATTATGGTTATGCTATAACAACTCATATGTCTCAAGGTGGTCAATTTTCTAAAGGTATTTATGTTGAAGAATATCTAAGAAGGGATATACAAAATAGACTTAACTTTACAGGTATAACTAGATTTAAAGATAGCATGATTTACGTAAAGAAAGCACCAAAAAATTATTTTATATATAATAGATAAACATAAAAATAATTTTGAGCATATATTATAGATATGAAAATAATAAAAGGAGGTGTTATTATGAGTAATAATAACATGGGTAAAGAAGTAATAAATTTTAAACAAGGAGCTCTTCCAAGAAGAGAAAAGAGTGCTGAGATTATATATTTAGTCTTAGCCATTAAAAAAGATGATGATGAAGAAGAACCATCACAAATAAATGAAGTAATACCAAATATGAGAGATCTATATGATTTCTTAATTGATAATTTCGAAGTGCTAGATTTAGAAAATACTAGAATCTTCAGTTCTTCACCAGATATAAATAAAGAAGGACTTATAGATTTAAGAATATATAAATCAGCATATGAAATGCTTAAATATTTAGAAGGTATATATGTACATGAAAAATTTAGAGTTGATGATGAGATACAAGAAAATGTATTTTACCAAGAATCAACTTTAGACTTATAAAAGGAGGTAAATAATATATGCGTCCAAATAATAATAAGAAAAAAGAGAGTAAATATATTGAAAGAAATGTGCAAAAAAGTGGAGCTAATTTTATGATGTTAAAGAGTCCAATAGACGTAATGAAAGATGCTCCAAATATAATAAAAGAGTTAGTATTTGGAAATATAGATTTGGATAGATGGGGTTCAATATTTATATTGAATCATTATATTCAAGGTCTTAAACAATATACAACTGAGCAATACAATTTATTAGCAAGTTTAGATAAGATATATACTTTTGCTAATATGTATGGTCAATTGAATCAAGCTGAATTTGAATTCCATACAAAAGTAATTAAACCAAAAATGATGGTTTATTATAATATATATGCAACTATGTGTAATATAGAGATGCAAAGATCATATATGCCAATATATAAATTACAACAAGATCTTAGCACTCCATATATAAGAGAACTATTTAAAAATGATATAAGAATATAGGGGTATTTCTATGCCCCTATTGAAAGGAGAAAAAATTATGTTAAAACAAAATATACAAACAATACAAGATATGTTTAAAAAAATAGGGGTAGATAATTTATTCATTCAAGGAGATAATAGTAACTTCTTTCAAGTAGGAGATAATATAAGAGAGAATGCTGTTATCTTCGATGATGATAATGAAATAATGTGGGCAATAAGATTATCACAAGATGTGCCTAATTATCAATACAGAATCTCAGGATTAGATTATGATGAAATACAATATCTATCTTGTGGTGCATCAAGAGAACAAATTGAAGCTTTCTTGAAGTTATTCGGGATGGAAGACGAATACAAAAGAAAATTCCCTAAATCAAAACTTGATAAGGGATTATATGAACACGTTAACGTGTTTAACCAAATCAAACCTAAAAAAAATACAGATGGAAAAGATGGTAAATAGTAATAATAAAAAATATTATAACTATATATTATAGAAAGGATAGATATATAAATCTATCAAAAATATATTACCAAAATACTAGGAGGAATGAATTATGATTAATAACATGAATGGAATGTACCAAAACCAAGCTTACTACATGAACCAAGGATATGGTTCTCCAGTAAGAATACCAAAAAGAAAAAACGTTTTAACTGATGCTCAAATAGCATCACTAAACAAATCAGCAAACTTATTAGAGTTTACTGATGAAGAAATATTACAAAATAGCTGTGACCACATAAGTAACCAAACTGGAGGTTTCGCTCTAAATGAATATACACCATTAGGTGCCAATGGAGCTAAATGTGAAAAATGTGGTGAAAAATTTAGACTAGTTGATGATTCAGTTGCAGTAGCTGCTGATAACAATCAATATACAGTAGATCTATTAAACACAATACAAACATATGGTGTTGAAATAGATGAAGCGTTAAAATTAGAAATAGGTAAAATAAAAGCGTTTGTCAAAAAGATTCCAAAAATGTATGAAGCTGTAATGTTAACTTGGAATCAAAAATATGCTCAATATGTTACAAACAATCAAGCAATGGGTGGAGGAGACAATGTTAAATTCTATGATTATGTAATATCTGGAGCAATACCAATGTCTAATCCAGCATTAATGAATCAAAACTTACAAAATGCAGGTTTCTATATGAACACACAACCAATGGGATATCAACAACCACCTATGTATCAAGAACCAATGATGGGTGGATATAATCAACAACCACCTATGTATCAAGAACCAATGATGGGTGGATATAACCAAATGCCACAAGTTCCATATCCAAGTGCAATGCAACAACCTGCACCTGCACCTCAAATGAATATGAATATGAACTATCCTGCAGGAGGTCAAGTTACAAATAATAACTCATTCTTTAGCAGTAATACAGGACAACAACAAATGCAACAACCTGCATACAGTCAACCACCAGTTGGTACAGTACAACAACAAGCTCAAGCACAACAAGTAGGAACTCAACAAGTGCAACAACAATATACACCACCAACTGTTAAAAAAGATAGTGATGTAGTAGACCCAAAACCAGTTGCTACTAAACCAATGAAAGCTTAATAGTAACTGAAATAAATTAATGATAAAGGATATAGGATATTCCTATATCCTTTATTACTTTGATTTGAAACAATAAACTATTTTTTATGAGGTGAAGCAAAATGACGAAAAAATTAAATCAAAAAATGATAGATAATATTAAGAATTATAGTATAACAACATTATCATCATTTGCAGAAGGTATAAGACAAACAATAGGAATGTATATAGGTCATAGAGGTAATAAAGGTTATCTTAATATGATTAGAGAGCTTATTCAGAATGGACTTGACGAAGAACAAAAAGAAGATTCTCCTGGTGATAAAGTTTATGTAAGATATAATGAAACTAATAAAGAAACTATGGTAGCTGATAATGGTAGAGGTATACCATTCGGTGATATAATTAGAGTCTTTACTAGTTCACATACATCTTCAAACTACAATAAGAAAAAAGGAGAATATTCAAGTGGATTAAATGGTGTTGGTGCAAAGGTAACAAATGCATTATCAGCAAGATTTACAGTTGACTCTTATATTCTAGGGGAACATAGAAGAGTTGAATTTGAAAAAGGTATTCCAGTTACAGAAGAATATGATGATATGAAAGATGTACCTAAAGATGCACAAGGTACAACTGTAACATGTATTCCTGATGAAGATGAAAAGATATTAGGTGAAATAACTCTTAAAGCTGAAGAAGTATTACACTTAATAGAAAAACTTATGCCTATAACTAAAATAGGTAGTGAAGTTATATTTGAAGGTATAAAATGTAATGGTGAAGTTATTAAGAAAATAATCAAAAATGAAGATGGTATGATTACAAACTTAATAGAAAAAACTTCAAAACCATTAATAGCTCCAGTTAGAATATTTAAAGATACTGGAGAAATGAAAGTGGAAGCATACTTTACTTATGATTCCAACTCTCTTGGAGATGAAGATATAGCATCTTTTGCTAATTTCTGTCCTACAGAAAGTGGTACACATTATAAAGGATTTGTAGATGGATTATGTAAATACTTTAGAAATTATATGAATAAAGTATATATGAAACCCATAAATAAGAAAAAGAAAAATAAACTTACAATAGTAAATGCCGACATAATGGATGGATTAAGAGCAATAATTCATGTGTGTCATTTATCACCACTATTTACAGGGCAAGCAAAAGAAGTATTATCAAATGAAGAAATGGCTCCATTTGTAAGAGATACTGTATATGAACAATTAACTCAATGGTTCAACAGATATCCTAAAGACTTACAAAAGCTATGTAAACTCTTCAAAGAAGTTGCAGAAGTCAGAGTGAAAGCAGAAGAATCAAAGACTAAGTTAAGTAATAACTATAAGTCTGATATTTTTACTGGTCTTCCAACTAAATTCTTACCTCCAAATAGATTAAAGAATACTGAGATATTTATAGTCGAAGGGGATTCAGCTAAAAACTCTGCTTCAAACAGTAGAGATGAAACTTATCAAGGTGTTATGCCTATAAGAGGTAAGACATTAAATATAGTAGGTAAATCTAAGAAAGAAATATATTCAAATGAAGAAATATCTGGTATATTAGCTATATTAGATAAATATAAAGATTGTAAACTTGTTATAACAGCTGACCGTGACCCAGATGGTAGTCATATAGCAACAAACTTATCAACAACTATAGCTATACTTAGACCAGATGTAATTAAAGAAGGTAGATTATTTAAAGCTTTACCACCATTATATGGAGTAAAGGTTGGAAAACAAATGATTTACTTTGGTACTAGAATTGAATATGTAGAATACTTACAAGATTTATTCTCTAAGAAAAATGAATTATGTATAAATGGAAAAGCTTTAGATAGAAAAGAAATGTCAGCTATGGCATATAATAATATAGATTATACTTATGAATTAGAATCATTTGCTAGAAAATATGCATTGAATCCAAAATTCTTAGAAAGTATAATCAAGTATATGCATTATCCATTTGATAAATTACAATCAATTCTTAAATCTATTTATGGAAAAACTATAGATATATCTAAGAGAGGTAATTATATAGTAATAAATGGATTAGTCGATAATGTAGTACAAACATTATTTGTTAATGATAAATTCTATGAACAAGCTAGATATCTTAAAGATAAATATTTGTGTGACCCTGATGAAACTTATACATTAAATGGTGTAAATTATATATGGTTATATGATATAATGAAAGCATTTGAAAGTACTACAAATGTAAATGTTACAAGATATAAAGGGCTAGGTGAAATGAATCCTGCAGAGTTTGCAAAAACAACTCTTAAACCTGAAAATAGAATATGGGTTCAATATACTTTTGACAATATGAAAGAAGATATAGCTAAATTAAAAGAATACTCAACAACTAAAGGTAAGAAACTTTTAATCAAAGGTGATACAGCAAGAAGAGCAGATTTACTAGGGTAATTAATTACCCTAGTTTAAACATGCAATTGAAGGAGAGTGTTAATATATGGGAGAAATAATTAAAAAGAATATTTGTAAAGCATTTGAAGAAGATGCATCTAGATATGCATTATATGTCAATAGACGTAGAGCGTTACCTGATATTAGGGACGGATTGAAACCATTTCAAAGAAGAGTTATTTATGCAGGACTAAAAGACGTAAAATGTTTTGATTTTAATCACAAAGTAAAATCACAAGAATTAGTAGGAGCAGTAATAGGTAAATACCATCCACATGGTGATGCTGCTGTGTATGATGGTATGTCAGGTATGGTAAACTGGTTTAAAATAAATGTACCTTTACTTATAGGTGAAGGTGGATGGGGTGACTTCCAAGGTAATAAGGCATCTGCATCTAGATATACAGAAACATTCTTATCACCATTTACATTACAATATGTAATAGGAGATTTAATAGAAGAAAAAGATATAGTTGATTATTTACCGACTTATAATGATGTAAGAATGGAACCAGAATATTTTCCAGTTAAAGTGCCACTATTATTATTAAATGGTAATTTTGGTATAGGATATGGAATGGCTATGAATATACCAACTCATAATGTAAATGAAGTAATAGATGCTACAATCAATTTAATACACAATCCACAAGATGATGTAGTATTAGTTCCAGACAGTTGTATGGAATGTGAGATAGTGAATACAGATTGGAAATCTATATGTAATTTAGGTAAAGGTAGTTATACATCAAGAGGTATAATAGATACAGTAATAGAAAAGAATAAGATAACTTTAGTTATTAAATCTATACCAGATTTAACTTACTTAGATAATATAACTGATGCTATAAAGAAATTTATAGAAAAGAAAATGTTACCTCAAATAAGTGATATGAAAGATAGATCTTATATAGACCCTAAAACAGAAAAAGAGGTAATGAAATATGTAATTGAACTTAAGAATGGTTCTGACCCTGAATATGTAAAATCATTTATATATAAGAATACACAATTACAAAAGACTAATACTATATCTATGGAAATCATAAAAGACTTCAACCCAAAAAGAATATCTTATAAGGAATATTTAATAAGATTCTTAGATATAAGAATGACAACTAAATTATCATATTATTACAATAAGCTTTCTAAAGTAAATACTAAATATCATGAAATGGATGCTTTCGTTAAACTTCTTGAAAGTGGACAAATAAATGAGATATTAGAAATGATACAAAGTAATAATAAGACAGACGATGAATTAGTTAAGTATCTTTCTGATTTATTAGATATCACAGATTTTCAAGCTACTTATATTATAAATCAAAATATAAGAAAATTATCTTTATATCATTTAGATAATTATAGAGCTAAAAGAGAAGAATATGAATCTTTAAGAAAAGAATATATTCATATGATAGAAGATGAAGATGCTCTTTTGCAAGAAATAGAAGATGAACTTATTGAGTTTAAACTTAAATATGGTAAACAAAGAAAAAGTAAAATCATATCTAAAGCAGAAATGATTAATGTACCTAAAGGAAGATTTAAACTTATAATAACTGAAAAGAACTGTATAAAGAAAGTTCCTGATACAGCTTCTATAGGTAGCTTCAGAGATGATAAACCTAGATTGATTATTGAAGGAGATAATGAACAAAATATATTAATATTCTGTATGGAAGGTAAAGTATATAAATTACCTATACATAAGATACCATTATGTCAAGGTAATTCAAATGGTACTCCATTGAATATGATATCAAATAAATTAATAGGATCAATAGTTACAGTTATGTATGAGCCTGCATTAGAAAGTTTAACTAAACTTAATAGACCTTATTTTATAAGTGTAGCAACTAAATATGGATATATTAAGAAAATGGATATAGATGACTTTCTTGCAGTTCCACCAAGTGGAATTATATATTCTAAATTGAATGAAGGAGATTATATAAGCAATATAAGTATTATAGGAGCTGGTGCAGATATTATATTAACAAATAATACAGATAAAGTATTAAGATTAAATAGTAATGATATTCCTCATTTAAAGAGAAGTACAAAAGGAAATATCACATTCTCTAATACAGTAGAAAATCAAGCAAATGAAGTTAATAAAATGTCTATAATTAAACCAGATGATACAGATGTAGTTGTTATAACAGATAGTGGTAAAGTTAATAGATTAAGTATAGCTGCATTACCATGTGGTAAAAGAAATACAACAGGTAATAAAGTTATTAAGTTATCTAAAGGTGACCATATCAATTGTGTAATAACAACTAGACAAGATAAGACTTTATTATTGGAAACTCAAAATGGTAATATAGAATTGAAAGTTTCTGATTTACCATTAGGTAGTAGTATGAGTGCAGGTAATAAAGTTATTAACAAGAATGATATAATACTTAGCTGTAACATAATATAAGTATATAACATAATATTAGATAGATTTTTGGTTATTTTATTCTTAAAAGATCCTTATGAGAGTTGAGAGATGGGTAGTTCCATCTCTCTTTATTTTTTAAAAATAAATATAATCATATATTATAATGATGAGGAATAAAAAATTATAAAACTTGGGAGGAATGTAAAAATGAAATGTAAAAAAACAATAATTAGTGTAATGGTATTATCATCTTTAGGATTAAATTCTTCAATTGATAATGCTATTACAGTTAAAGAAGTAAAACCAGTAATTGAATCAACAAGAACAACAACTAAAAAGAAAGTAGTAAAATCAGATCCAATAACTTCAGATAAAATTCTTTATAAAGAAGAATTAAAAGATATGAAAAAGAAGTTATTAAAACAAGCAAAGAAAAGTAATAAGAATGCTAATATGAAAATGATAGATTATGCATTCGAATCAGCAGATAATAGAAAGAGTATGGAAAAAGATATGAACGATTATCTTAAACTCGTATCCATGCATTTAGCAATTATGGAAATTGAAAGTAATTTCAGTAATTCAGTAATATGCAAAAATCCAACTACATTGGATATTGGTATAATGCAAGTCAATACTTCTGTAATAAATTACATAAGAAAAGGATTAAAAAACCAATATCTTAATCCTTATATTTTAAAAGATAATATTGAGATGGGTAGTTATGAGCTTTATACTTGTTATAAGAAAGCTAAGAAAGACCATTCATCTAATGTATTATGGTATACATATGCATACTATAATAGAGGATTATACTTTGAAAAGTATAATTGGAATTACAATCAAACAAATAAAAGAAGTATGAAATTTATAAACACTTTTAAGAAATATTATAAATGTATGTTTAAAGGAGGAGCAGTTTATGAATACTAATATACCTTATAGAGAAAGATACCTTAGAAAGGCTGAAAAATTATTTGGTAAAGATAGATATTATGTATGCTACTCTGAAGAAACTTATCAAGAATTTGTAGATTTTATTAAAAGTTTGAAAAACGTTCCAAAGAAAAATAGAATGTTAAATAAAATGAGAGATTGGAAGAGAGGGATAAGATAATGGAAAATATAAGATTTATGATAGGATATATTAATAAAATACATAAAGCAGTTGGAAAAGAAACATTTAGTTATATTGATAGAGGAGATTTCTATTTTATAAAGAAAGGTGAAGAAAAGATATCAGTAATTGATTTTATCATTTATTATGATAGAATCAAAAACATACTTAGTTAATATATTAGATAATCATATATTATAAAACTGTAATAAAATAATAAATTGGAGGTATGTATTATGAAAAATTATTTAGTATTTATTGACATGTGTTTAGGTAAAGATGAAAATGGAGAATGCACAAATGAAAGATTTATGACAAGAGTATGCATTGAATATGGAGAAGACTTAAAAGAATATGTTGATAAAGTTATATTAGCTCCTTTAAAAGGAGCTATATATGGTAAACCAAAAATAAATGGAGTAGAATTAGAAACTATACTATCTAATACTATATTTACTGGTATGGATAATGTATTATGTATTGAATCTAAACCATTATCACATGATATATTTAATTATGCATTAGCAATTTGTAGTAATTATAATGATAAATATAATCATAGTAAAACAGTTTATGCTTTAATCAATAACATTAGAGGAGTTTATGGTGATTTTGGAGAACTTGCAGAAACAGTATTTAAACCATTAGAAGATACAACTATAACAAAATTAGATATTAGAGTAATACCTTTATTACCTAATAGAATGAATGTATTGTATAAAATTTAATCAAGCTAGTAACAAATTAATATATAAATATAAATTTTTAGGAGGTATACTTATGAAAAAAGTATTAGTAATTTTAAATGAACAACACAAATTAATGGAATCACAAGAAACTTTATTAAATGACAGATTTAAAGACAACTGGAGAGTATTACCAATACCACAAAATGGAATGACAAAAATACAACAAGACGAAGCTTTAAGAGACATTAAAGGACATGTATTAGTATTCGCATCACCTATTCCATACTTACTTGGTAAAGCAGTAGCTCAAGGTGAAACAACTTTAGTATTACATAATGACCTTAGAGATAAAAAAGAATTACCAAATGGTAAAATCATCTCAGTTGTTGCAAAAGAAGGATGGGAACTTTTAGAAATATAGAAAGGAATTAATATAGGTAATCTTTAAAGGTAGTGGAGTAATCCCTACCTTTATTTTTTTTTCTATGTTACTGTGTAAAACTTAATTCTTTTAGTTATATATTATATAAGTGTATGAATAATATAAATATATAATAAATTTAAGGAGGTAAATATTATGAATACAAAAGCAACTAAAAATATAATGATGAAAAAAGGATTTCAATTCTTAACAACAATTAAAGGAAACAAATTAGAATCTATTTCTGATTACTTAGAAAATTCAGATAATAAATTCATGGTTTTTAAAGATTTATCTAACCCTAACTATGTTTTAATAAGCACAAAAGAAAATGCATTAGGTATAGAAGTTGTAGTAACTAGACCATGTAAAAAAGCTGGTAGAAAAAGAGGTATAGTAATGAGAAGAACTATTGGTGATAATGGACAATATATATGCAAACACTTAGTAGTGCAATCTGTTAATAACTTAAAGTTATATCAATTTTAATAGATAGGGTCGAAAGACCCTATTTATTTTTTGCTTATTTCTGTTTATAATAACATAGTATTAATTCAAGAAAGGAGGTAACTTATATGACTGCTAAAAAAGGTGATGTCATACTTAAACAGATATACCCTAAAGTAAGTAATAAGATTAAAAATAATCAAAGTAAATATAAACAATGTCTTGCTAGATTTGTAGATAAACGTTCTACAGAATTATATGATATTGCTCCATGTGATAGAATATATTTTGGCTTAGAAGATTTGGAAGATTATTATAAATCTACTGGAATAAATGAAAAAGAAGTTGAATCAGCTTTAGCAAATACTTACTATGCTAGTATAGGAAACTTTAATCCAAGGGCTGCTAAAGACCCTTTTACTATAGCACAATTATGTGTCATACGTTATTATTTTTTGCAAAAGAAACAAAAAGAATTAGAGCTATCTTGTATATATTTAGCATTCTCTGGAAAGTTTTATCCATCAATACACCATGGTTCTTTCCCAAAAGTTCAACCATCTGAGTATAGACATGTGATGGAATATGTAATAAATAATGAATTATCTAATAAGTATGATATAAAATCACAAGGAAGTGTATTTAAAGCTATACTTAGTATTTGTAATACTTGGGTAAAAACATATGATGATAGATTTAAATCTTTTGAAGATGAAGATTGTGTTTATCTTATACAACAACTTCATGATAGAATTAAATCATTTATGAAGAATATAGCTGAAATATATTATAGAGTATATGCTGATAAAGATAAATATTTAGCTTATAGTAGTGATAATCTAAGCGATGATAATTATAGAATAGCTGATAATGATTCTTTAAGAATTGAAAGATGTGTTGAAAATACAATGAGCTATATAAATAATACATCAGTAGATTATAAGTTATGTAAAATGGCTTCAGATAGTAACGTAAAAACAGATGAAGTCAAAAGTATAATAGAAAGTATATTAAATAATAATGATAATGTACCAGAGATAAAAGAACTGGTAAGAATTATAATAGCTGAGTATTTTGTAAGTTCAAAAACTAAAGATGTAAGGGATATAGATTTCATTACGAAATCTATTACACCTAAACCTAATACAAAAAATACAAATATACTTAGGGAAAAACAAATAATTGAAGGATGGTTGTGCGAAAATAGTAGTGCTTATATGAGAAGACGTAGCAGAGAAGCTACAAAAAACAGTTACTTTAAATCAGTACTTACTTATTTCGTATTACTAATTCATAATTCTAATAAATAATGGAGGGATATATTATGGAAGAAAGATTAAAAAACAATTTATTCAAATTCGATTCTATGGGAAAAATAGAATGCAACAAACTTATTAATGTGGAATGTAGTAATGATAAGGTAATCATTACTAATAACAATAACCTTACTAAAGGTTTAAGATTTTATGAAACAGTAAATGATGTTGCTGTATGCGAAATTATAGATAAACTTGTAGTTGAACCAAACTTAATATCTATCTATAAAGATAACGAGCTTTCTAGAACTTTAGATTTAAGAAACATGGAAACTCTAACATTAGATGCTATAGAAAATACAGATGATAATAGTACAGAAATAACTTGCTCATATACTTTAACTCAAGAAGCTATAGAAAGAGCTGAAAAAGAAAAAGAAACTGAACCAGAAAGCGAAGAAATTGAAGTTCATATAACTCAAATAATACCTAATTATATGGAACATTTAAACGCTTTCTTAAACTTACAAATAATAGAATATAATAAACTATTATTATCTCTACTTAATCCTAATTTAAAAGTAGAAGGATTACTTGATAGTATAACAATATTACCACAAGATGTTACTATAGATGATTTAGATAAAGAAGAAAAATAATTTCATTAAGGAGGATTTATATTATGCTAAACAATTCATTATTCACAAGTAAAGACCAAACATGGGAAACACCACAAGATTTATTTGATACCTTAAATAACGTATTCAATTTTGAAGTAGACGTATGTGCCGTTCCTGAAACTGCTAAGTGTAGTTATTTTTATACGCCTGAAATAGATGGTTTATCTCAAACTTGGGATAATACATGCTGGATGAATCCTCCTTATGGAAGAGAACAAGTAAAATGGATAGAAAAAGCATATAGAGAAAGTTTAAAAACTGGAACTACTGTTGTATGCTTAATACCTGCTAGACCTGATACAAAGGTCTGGCAGAATATTATATTTCCAAATGCATCAAACATATGTTTCTTAAAAGGAAGACTTAAGTTTGGAAACTCAAAAGATTCAGCTCCTTTCCCATCAGCATTAATAGTATTTGGAGATATCAATCAACAACAATTAGAAGTATTAAACCAATTAGGATATTCGGTTAATGTATTACCTACAGATAGAGTTGTAATACATTACCACTATGAACATCCAGGTGGAATAAGATTTTTTTAGGAGGGAAATAATATGCATGAAATTATATTGATATTAAACTATGATGAAGAGGTTAATAAAGAAAAATTAGATCAAGTTATAGGAGAGCAAGTTTATAGTAATTATAATAGATTGTATACAAATACTGATAAAAATAAATTACATGATTTTATTAAACAAATAATGATAAATGTAGTTGGAGATACATTAGTATTTCCAGATTTCATATTAACACAAGAAGATTTACAAGCACTTTATACTGTAATGAGTGGCGAGTATACTATAAATATTATTCAATTTATAAATAACTGGAATAAAGATAAATTAACTGCAAAAGAATATAATGATAGTGTATTCTATGCTGCTCAATATTGTGATTCAATATATTTAGTAAATGAAACTACAGGGTTCTATAAAAACTATAGTGACCATCTTTTAGAAGCTAGATACTTATTAGATATATTATCAAATAATTTAAAACACAAATCTAGAGTTCATGATTCAGATAAAGTATTCGATAAAGATATTAATGAATGCTATGAAAAATATTATCCTGAACTTAAGAAAATACCTTATTATGATGAAGATGGTAATAGAAATAAAGAGTATTTAGATTATGAAGATAAGTATATGAGAGCTGGTATGAGTAAACATGTTATAATTAACTCTCATCATTACTATGATTGGAAAAATAGTAACTCAGCAACATTATTAGATTTACTTGAAGCTGTAATAGATGTATATTCTTCTATAATTATAAATACTGAAGAACCTTTAGAACTAGAAAGATTTATTGACATAGTTAAGAAAAAAGGTATGTTGATAGATATAGAAGATATGATAGCTAATACTATAAGAGAATTAGGTTATAAAACCAATGAATCTTACTTTATTAGATATAATAGATCTAAACACATGGAAAAAAGAGTGATAGATAATGATAATTATAAACATCTTAGAGGCAAAGAAGCTCTTGATTGGATAAAAGCAAAGAATGATTATTATTATGAAAACTTTGTTAAATGCTTCATATCTAATATACAATTAATTACATTTACATTTTTTGATGAAAAAACTGGAATGTTTGTTAATGAAGACCTTAAGAGTATGAATTTTTATTTTGACTTATATTATAATGAAGATGAAAATGATATTAAACTTTTTGCTACTCCGATAGATGATAGTTTGGATAGAATATTAATATAGGGGGAATAGATAAATGAAAACAAGATTTATTTTTGATAAAAGTAAAAATGTTTGTCCTAAAGAAGTAGAAATAGATTTAGATGAGGAAAATATAATACAAAATGTAGAATTTACAGGAGGCTGCTCTGGAAATCTAAAAATGATTTGTAAAATGATACAGGGTAAATCCAGTAAAGAAGTAATTGAATTATTTAAAGGAAATACTTGTGGAAATAAAGATACATCTTGTTGCAATGAATTAGCAGAAATACTAAAGTTAATAACTGAGGAAGGTGAATAAAGATGGCTAAAGATATGAATAATAAATTAAGAGCTGAATGTGAGCAATTAATTTATAAAGTATTTGATGCCTTAGATCCTAGCAAAACTAATTCTGATTTCTATAAAGAGAAATTTTCTAAAATGAGTAATGACCAATTTAAGAAATTTATCTCTTTAAGATTTCCATATAGATTATATTTAACTCCTTTTAAAATAGAACCAGGAATACCAGAAGCAGAAAAAGCATTGAAAATTCTTGGTGTACCTATGCTAGAAAAGGTTGCATTACCTTACTTATATCAAGATAAAGATGGTAATTCAGTTACATCTAAGGAATGCATGGTTGGATATATGCATATAAAAAAGGTTCAACAATTTGTTACTAAAAAGAATGCAATGTCTGTAGATATATCTCAAAGAGATATGAAATCTGGTCTTTTACTTAGCCATGATAAAAATGGTAAAGAATCAGATAGAGAATTTGAATCTTTAACAATATATGGATTAAACAATACAATGAAAGAGTTTGGTACTGTACGTGCCGATGCTATGGATGCTAAGAACTTAGCATATAATAATATAAATACAGTTGGTAGTTTATCTTTAAAAGAATTAGACATAGATGATAGAGATTCATTATCTAAAAATATGATGAATGTATATCTTCTTGGTGCATTAATATATTCTGATGTAATAAATGAAGATTACTATTTACCATATACATTAGATAATAAGAAGAAAGAATTAGAAAGAAAATAGGAGGTGTTTCTAATGGCTGAGCAATATGGAGTTATAAATGAAGTTGGAGATTTAGGTTTAGGTTTTACTCCTCTAAGTGAATCTGAACAAAAACAACTTAAAGAAGAAGACAAAAAGAAAAAAGATAAGAAAGAAAAAGAAGAAGAATAGTATATAAAATCCTCAGTAGAAATACTGAGGGTTTTTATTTTTAGGAGGATGAGTAATATGCAATGGAATTATAGAGTTAAAAGATTATTAAAAGCTGATGAATATAATAGAAATGGATATATAATAGATAGTGAAAGTCTAAATAAATGCTTAGATGAATTATTAGAATATGGTGTATTACATATATTAGAACCTTTTGTAAGTGATGAAGAAAAAATACTTAAAAATTTAGTTATAGTACCTTTAGAAAAAACAATAGGTAGTGTTTGTGGTTATGATGATGAGTATTTTTATTTAAATGATATAATAAATCCAAGATATGAAGATTGCTTAGATGAATATTCATGCGAAATGGCTTTACTTGTAAACCCAAAAGATGATTATACAAATGAAGATGGAATACTAGTACGTAAAGCACATAAAGTATTGCAATTAAGATTAATTAAAAATATAGGAGGAAAATAAAATGAGTGAATTTAAAATTAAAAGATTTTGTGAAGCAGGAAAGAAAAATGCTAATGGATATATATTTGAAGTAGAAAGTACTAATAAATGTATAGCTGATTTCTTAGGAGAAGACTTAGTATATGTAGAAAATAAATATGATTCAAATGGTTTTGCTTTATCAAAACCAATAGAAAAAATAGGAAAATTAGCAGGCTTTGACAATGAATACATTTACTGTGATAATTTAAAAGAAGAATATAGAGATAGAATTGATGATTTAGTAGCAGGATTAATAGTTAATGTAGAAGCAGATGAAAACTTCAAATTCTATGACGGTACAGATGCAGTAGAAGTTACACCTAATAAACTTATAGGTATAAGAGTATGGGACAAAAATAAAAAAGATGTAACAATAAATTAAATCATTTAAACTAGGAGGTAGATATTTATGATATCAATTAAAGTATTAGGAATAGGAGCAGCAGGAAATAAAGCAGCTGCACAATTAATTAAAAGTGGAGTATTAGAAGAATCTTCAGTAAGATTAATAAATAGTACTCTAGGAGATGTACCAGACGAATTTCAACAAATAGCAATAGCATTAAGTTCTGTTGATGCTGGTTGTGGTAAAGAAAGATCAATGGCTAAAAACTTAGCTATACAAGCACTTAAAACTAACTTAGGAAGAGAGTTAGCTGAATTAATAACAGATGAAGATAGATTGGTTGTTATAACTACTTCAACTGGTGGTGGAACAGGTGCAGGTTCTTCATTAATTATAGGGCAATATATACAAGAAGTATTAGGTAAAAAAGTAATGATTTATGCTTTTACAGGATTTGAAGAAGATGCTAGGGAACTTAAAAATACTGTAGAATTCTTCAAAGAAATAAATCCAAGCTTTATAGTTCAAGCTACATCAAATAAGAAATTCTTAGATGAAGCACCTAATAAATTAAAAGCAGAAGAATTAGCTAATAATGAATTCTGTAATAGAATGAATATAATTACAGGTCAAGGAATAGTTAATTCTACTCAAAATATAGACGAAACTGACTTATTTAAAATAATAACAACTCCAGGTTATATGGATGCAGGATTTATATCAATGTCTAAACTAAAAAATACTGAACAATTTAATTCAAATATAGTTAATTTCTTAGATGAAAGACATTCATTAGAAACTTCTAAATCTGCTAAAAGATTAGCTGTAGTTGTTAACTTACAAGATAAATATCAAGATTTTGTAGATTATAAATTTACTCCATTAAAAGATAGATATGGTGTTCCATTTGAAGTATTTAATCATGTACAAGATGTTCAAGAAAACTTAAGCGATTGTATATGGTTTATATCTTCAGGAATGGCTATGCCTTTAGATGAAGTACAAGAAATATATGATAAATATATAGAAGAAACAAATAAGATAAATAAAGCTCAAGATAATTTTTTTGATGTAGCTAATCAAATGGTATCTGAAGATATAGATGATATGTTTGATATAAATACTACTGCAAATAAAGCATCAACTACAAAGACAGCTGAATCATTCTTTGAAAACTTATAAAAATAAAATACAATTATATATTATAAACGTGTAATAAAATAATAATATATAAAGGAGATGTTATTTATGTTTGAAAGAATGATAAACAACGATTTTTTAAAAGAGGGTATGCCTTTGCCAGACCCTAAACCATTACACAAAATTACATTTCTGGATAATCCTAAACTTTATCCAGATATGTATAAAGAAAAATTTCAAAATTTAGATACATTAGAAGTAAATGAAATATACGATATATTGGAAGGAAGTATAAGTACAATATTAGAGAGAGCTGCAGCTAATGAAGAATTTGAAAAAGACTTATTAAAGAATGATAAAATCTTAAATATCTTATTACGTTTATTTGTCGATAATTCTTCAAAAGGTTCTTATTTAGATTATATTTCTTTGTATAGATTCAATTCAATAGCTGTATATTGTTTTGAAAATGTACCTAATTTAGCTAATATGTATATCCAATTAGGATACTATGCTAATAAATATATGATAGATAAAATTACTCCTATAGGAGAAGTTAGTCAAGAAGATGTAACTAAAATGATGCTATATTTCCTTAGAGGCGGTGACCCATTAAGTAATATAGTAAGATTAAATAATTATGTTATAAAATTGCCTAACAAAATTATTACAGATTATTATGTATTTAGATTGTATGAAACATTATGTTCCGATTTAGGTTTAGTAGGTTTATCTGCTATAGCTAAATCAGTATTGTTTGATTTTAATATCATAACAAATGATAATGAAAATAAGAATATGAGTGCTATGATTAATGCAGTATTATCGTTGATAGACCAAAATCCATCAATAACTAGAACTGTATTACTTGACATATATAATTATGCATTCACACCATTAAATGGAAAATACAGAGGTATGAGAATTAGTTTATCTAAAGGATTATCTCCAAGTGAATTTCCAATGCTATGCCAAACAATAAATTTATTGTCAATGCAAGAACAAATATACTTACCATAAAAAATAATATGAAAGTAACATATAAGTATATAGAAATACTTATGTTTACTTTCTCTTTATAAATAAATGGTTGATATAGAGCTGTTAATTCAGCTCTATATTTTTTTTTCAGGAGGTGTAATATTATGAAATTAAAGAAATTATTAGTTCCAATTATATTAGCAGGTTGTTTACTTACAGGGTGTCAAAAACCTGTATATGATAAACAATTTGCAGATGAAGTAAAAATAACTTATATGGAGTATAAACCATCAGAATATAAAATGAGATATAACCCAGCTACAAAATCTTGGGTTCCTTATCATACTGATGAAGAATATTTTGTAGAAGTGAAATATGATAAAGATGGACATACATCATATTTTTATGATAAATATAGCTATGAAGCTGTTAAAAATAAAAAAATAGGTGATAATGTAAAAGCTTTAGTTCATGAATATTTTTATGAAGATAAAACTGTTACTTATACAATAGAAAGTTTAGAAAAATAGGAGGATGATATTATGTCATTATTAGTACAATCATTTAGAGAAAAGGTTAGTAAAGAAAAAGATATTAGAAAGAAAGATGAATCAAAACCTATGACTTGTTATAGCACAGGATTTTTAGGATTTGATATGAGAAATGGTTCAATTCAATATGGTAAAAGAGATGGTAAAGAGTATAAGTATATATCTGCAGGAATAGTAGATGGTACTTATAATATGATTATAGGAGGTACTGGTACAGGTAAAACAACATTTGTTTTGCAAGCATCAGGAAATATAGTAAGACCATTTGAAAACTCTGCTATATTCTTAGATGATGCTGAAGCTGCATCATCTGCAGTAGTTAGTAGAAATCAACAATTATTAGGAATATATGACCCAGAAGAATATAAAAGAAAAGTAATAGCTAGAAATACTGGTATAACAGCTGAAAATCTATATGAAAGAATAGTAATGATACATGATATGAAATTAGCTGAACCAGATAAATATATGTATGATACTGGACAATATGATATGTTTGGAGAAAAGATATACAAACTTCAACCAACAGTATATATACTAGATTCATTAATGCAATTAATGCCTGATGCAGTTACAGAAGAAGAGTCTTTATCAGGACAAATGAGTGTAACTTCAACAGCTAAAACAAATGCAGCTATATTTAGAAGAATAATACCTAAATTGAAAGCAGCTAACATAATCTTATTTGTAATAAATCATATATTAGAAGACGTTAATATATCTATCTTTAAGAAAAAACCAGATGTTCCATATCTTAAACAAGGTGAACGTCTTCCAGGTGGTAAAACAATACCATACTTAGCAAATAATTTAATAAGATTTGATTTATCTAGTAAGTTGAAATCTGATGAAGGATTCTATATAGATGGTCATATAGTATCTATATCATTCAATAAATCTAGATCTAATAAAGCAGGTAAATCTGTAAATATGGTATTTGACCAAGAAAGAGGATATGACTACGATTTATCATTATATCTTTTACTTAAAGAAAATAAACGTATTAAAGGAGCAGGAGCTTATCTATATTTAGAAAGCTGTCCAAATATAAAATTTGCTCAAAAACAATTTAAAGAAAAACTTATGCAACATCCTGAACTTCAAGATGCTTTTAATAAAGAAGTAGCACCTTTATTAATGGAAATGGTATCAGAGGTTACAGAAGAAGAATCTGAAAGAAGTGTTGTTAGTAAAAACTTATTCAGTATGATGAATGATGAATTAACAGCATAATCATATATTATATGAGTGATAGAGAAATCTATCACTCATCTTTAAGATAGGAGGATAGTAATATGAAAATTGATGTTATCGACAAAGTAAAAGAGATGGAAGGTCAATTTCCTTCAATGGAATATGTGTTATGTAAAGGATTGATGATGCCATTCAATCCTTCAAATTCAGGTAGTAGAAAGCAAATGATGGCAGCTCAACTTGAGCAAGGATTAGAGTTATATCATTCTGAATTACCAAGAGTACAAACTGGATATGAAAATAGATTTGGTGACAGATCTTCTTCATTAATAATTGCAGATAAAGAGTATGTGGTAGTTCACAAAATAAGTAAATTTAGTTTTGACCCAGATAGATTCTATTATCTAATTATCTATGATACTAAAGGTAATTCATTTGATATAATTACTAAACAAGAGTATCAATATATAACAGAATCTTATGGAATATTATACAATACAAAATATATGGATAAACTTAGACCAGGTGTTAAGATTAGAAAAGGTGACACAATAAGAAAATCTTTAGCTTATGATGAATTTAATAATAGATGTGATGGTGTAAATCTTATGTCTACTTATTTATCATCAGAAGAAACAAAAGAAGATGGTATTTGGATTTCTGAAACAGCTTCTAAACTATTGGCGTGCCCATTAGTAAAGAAAGTACAAATTCAAATAAATGATAATGATATACCATTAAATCTGTATTATGATGATGTAGAAAGAGATTACAAATCATTTCCAGATGTAGGTGAAAATACAGATAGAACTAATGGTGTATTAATGGGTATAAGACGTATGAAGAAAGAAGAAATACTATTCACTCAAAACAAAAATAATTTATCAAAAATAATGCTTAGTGATGATGTATTTACAGCTTCAGGAACTGTAGTAGATGTTGATATATATTGTAATAATCCAGAAACATTATCAAAATATGTTCATTTTGGGCAATTACAATTTTATCATCAAGAACAAATGGCTTTCATGAATGATTTTATATCTAAAGTTGGTCCATTAATAGAGTCTGGATATAATTGCTCTTATGAAATGAAAAAATTATATCATAGATTCAAAAAGATATATTATGGTGGACAATATCTTAAAGATAATGTCTTCTCAAATACAATATTAGAATTGACATTAGTTGAATACAATCCAGTTGAAGTTGGTGATAAGATAGCTAACAGATATGGAGGTAAAGGTGTTGTATCAAAAATAAGTCCAGATAATATGATGCCTTTATTAGATAATGGTAGAAGAGTAGATTTAATCTATAATGGTTCTACTTGTATAAATAGAGAGAATAATGGACAATTAAATGAAATGTTTCTTAATTATGCAAGTAATAGAATTGTGGATCATGTAAGAAGTTTAGATGGTTCATTTGACTTAAATTATACTATAAATCTATATATAGATTATCTTAATATTCTTAATCCTAATTTAGCTGAAAGAATGGAACAATATATACTTTCAGCAGAATTAGATGATCAAGTTGCATTTATGCAATATGTATTTGATGAAGGATTTATACTTTCATTAGACCCAATGTGTGATATTAATATTGACACATTGTATAAAATTTGGAAGAAATTCGGATTCATAAAACAATATAATGTTGTTGTGCCTCAAATAGGTTCAGATGGCAATTATAGATATGTAAAAACTAGAAGAACTCTTGAATGTGGTGAACAATATATTTGGCGTTTAAAACAATATGCTGAAGAAAAGTTTTCTACAGTATCATTATCAGCAACAAATTTAAAGAATGAAAATACTAGAAATAGTAGTAAGAAATCATATAAATCTCCACATGCAAAAACTTGTGTAAGATTTGGTGATATGGAAACTGGTAATATGCTTCATTTAGGTATAGAACCATTGATTACAAATTTAATGATGTTATCATTAGCACCTAAAGCTAGAAGAAGATTAGGGACTGAATTAACTGAAGGTCCTTTATTTGATTTAGATGTTAAACTTCATCCTGAAGATAGTAATAGAAGTGTAGAAATATTGAATGCTTATCTTATAACTATAGGATTGAAACTTACTTTTACTAAAGTACCTAAAAAGTTTATATATCCTATAAAATATAATATAAATGGTGTTCCAGTTTTAAATAAAGATGATACTAGTTATCATCCTGCAATAACTTATATTGATAAGAAAGGAAATCAATTTATAGGAGATTACGAACCTGTAAATCCTATAGATAATCTAAAAGAAGTTATTCATTGGAACAGAAAGGAAAAATAATATGTATGAATATTTAAAACAGATGTTAGAATATATAAAGACATATAATGAATTGCCAAAAGATTCAATACAGTTCAATGATATATGTTTAGAGTTATATAATAACAGTAATAACTTAAATGATTACCAAGTCCAGTCTTTGGACTTGGTTTTAAAAATATGTAATACAGTTTATGAGAATTCATCTACTGTATTAATAGATGATGATTTTTATGATCATCTAGTTGAAATATATAGAAAATATAATGGAGATTTTAGAATTGGTGCAGAAACTATAGACATAAATGAAATGAGAAATGTAATTACTTTTATAAAGAAACCTGAAGAAAGAGATGTTATAAGTTATAATAAGTATAATGAAGACAATATGATGTTTTATAGAGATTTATCGTATAATAGTCCTTTGGATAAATATGATTTGAAGAAACAAAATTATACTTATAATGGGGATATATCTAAAAGAAAAGTTTTAGATAGTCAATTATATCCAAGTCTTGTAGGTACATTAGACAAATGTAAATTTGTTTTAGATAGTCAAGCAAAAGAAAAGGGAGTTTATAATGAACCAAATGTTAAAATATTTGAAAGAGATTTTCTAATCAAACATATGAAAATGGGAATTATAAATCCACATGACAAATATACATTAATAGCAGAATTGAAATATGATGGTATCTCTATATGTGCTGAAGTACAAAATGGTGTTATAATATCAGCAAATACAAGAGGAGATGTTAAAGATGATTTATCAGCTGATTTAACTCCTATATTTGCAGGATATAAATTTTATAGAGTTAATGAAGATATATCTGATGGTGAAAAATATGGTGTTAAATTTGAAGCAGTAATGACAAAATATAATCTTATGATGTATAATCAAATGAAAGGAAGAAGTTATGCTAATGGTAGAACAGCTATAATAGGATTACTATCTTCTTCAGATGCTTATAAATATAGAGATTTGATAACATTAATTCCATTGGATTGGTCTTATAGTGATCAAATGACTGAGTTAGGTGATAATTATGAATTAGCATATATATTAGGAACTAGAAAGATGCAAATTCAATTACTTAATGATAGATTTAGAAATGGTCAAATTAATAGATTTACTATAATGGAAGGAGATTATAAGAGTCTATTATTCCAAGTAAAAAGATTTGTTGAAGAAGCAGAAATGATGAGAGATTTTATTCCATATATGTATGATGGAGTAGTAATATCTTATGATGATCCTTCAATAAGAAAACAACTAGGTAGAGAGCATAGTGTAAATAAATATAGTATAGCTATAAAATTTAGTGCTTTAAAGAAAAGTACAATATTTACTGGTTATACTTATACAGTAGGTCAAGATGGTAGTATAACTCCAATGATACATTATAATCCTGTAATGTTCTTTGGAACTATACATGATAAAGCAAGTGCTCATTCATATGATAGATTTATGAAACTTGGATTAAGAAAAGGAGATGTAGTTGATGTTGAGTATACTAATGACGTAATGGCTTATGTTACTAAACCAGATAATAGTCATAATGCTAGTAATAATAATCCATTAGAAGTATTTCCAACTCATTGTCCTTCATGTGGTAGTAAACTTGTTATAAGTAAATCTGGCAAACAAGTTATGTGTGAAAATAAAGATTGCCCAGAAAGAAATATTAGAAGAATTGATAATATGTTTAAGAAGTTAAACATAAAAGATTTTTCTGAAGCTTATCTTACAAGAATAGGAAGATATCATTTAAAAGATTTAATGAGTTTAACTAAAGATGATGTATCTTTCTTAGGAGAAGTTAATTCTCAAAAATTTGTAGATAGTATGAGATATTTACAAACTAATCCAATATATGATTATAAAATCATAGGTTCATTAGGATTCAATAATGTAGGTAGTGAGAAATGGAAAATCATATTTACAAAATATGACTTACATGAATTTGTTAACTTAATGAATAATAACTGTCTTCCTATGGAAAGTTTAACTAATCTTAAAGGATTAGGTCCTGAGACAGTTAATACAATCTTTAATGAGTATGAATTCTTTAAAGAAGATATTATGTTTATAGAAACTTTTAAAAATGTAAAATCTATTAAACATGATATTGAGAATATAAATATAAAGAAGATAAGATTCACAGGTGTTAGAGATAGTGAGCTTATTAAATTTGTATCAAATATGGGACATGATATTAATGGAACTGGAAGTGTTACAAAAGATACAGATATATTGATAGTCCCATATGAAAATTATTCAAGTTCAAAAGTTTCAAAGGCAATATCAAATGGAAATACTTTAATAGTTCCAATTGATACGTTTAAGGAAAACTTAAATGAGTATCTAAAGTAATAAATTATAACCGAGGAAACATAATTATAATTATATATTATAAGAATGATAAACAATATCAATTGTTTATAAATATTATTTAAATTATTAGGAGGATTGTAATATGAAAGTAAACTTAAAGGAATCTCAATTATTAGTACAATTAGTAGAAAATGTAAGTAGAGTGCAAGGACTAAGAATATCTGATGTTAACTGGGAAATGATGATAGAAGATCTTAGTACAGCAATCTATAAATTCTTAGCTATAGCTAAGGATAAAGACAAAAAAGTAGCATTAGTATTTACTGATGCATCAGAAGCTCATAACTTCTTAATAGCAGCTATCATTGAATATCATAAAAATGATGATTCAGATGAAGTTGGAGGAAACTGGAGCTTCGTTTATACATTCAATAAAGAAGATGTAACTGACTGTGAAATCATTCATGCGAATGATCCTAAATTCATACAAGCTTTTAATGATGTAACTAGTGAATCATTAAAAGATAAACATGGAGATATGACAGGTTATACAGTAGACGGAATGATAGTAACTAAAATATTCGAAGCTATATTTAAATATCTAAAAATATGGCTAGACACTAACGCTAGAACTGATGAGGTCGTAGACTTAGTTTTAGAAGACCACTTTGAAGCATCTGTAGCAGTAGAAGATGGAATCAAAGTAATGTCTATGGTCCCACATGGTAGAGCTAAGTCTCAAATAAAAGATGACGATGCTGTATCACAAGATGTAAGCTTAGATAAATAATTTATAAAGTAGTATAAAAATATAATAAACCATGTGTTAACTCACATGGTTTATTTTTAATTTCGAAAGAGAGGTAAAAACATGAGTATGAAAAAAGCTATTCTGAATGATAAAATGTACAATCTAATATCTAAAGAAGAATTCTTTTCTAAGAAAGATTATTATAATTCTATTAGTTCAGTAGCTATAGAAGAAGAAATGATAGTTGATGGAGAAAGAGTAACTGTAGGATTACCAATAACACAATCAAAAAATGTTACAGGAGCTTATTCTGAAGAGGATTCACCATTAATCTTCTTTACAAATAAAGATGAAAATTATGATAAATATATATGTCAAGATAGTAATGTAATAGATTTTTCTAATATTGATAATATGAGTCAATATTATGAAAACTGTATTAAGTATAATGATGCTGAAAGAGAAATTATAACTAATACAATTAATCAATCAAAACCTGTAATAAAGGAAGATGATTCACCTTTATTAAAGATAACAAAGCAGACTATCTGTGATAAGAATATAGATATGGATAAATACGCAGATAGATTTGAGCAATACAATAATGATAAAAGATTAGTAAGTTCCTCAAAGAAAGATATTACAATGAAGAAAGCGTCAATGATGCTAGATAAATTAGATGTCGACACTTATGTAATAACTACAAATAAAGAAGGTGATATTCCTAATCCAATGCCAGGACCATTAATAAGAAAAGTATCTGGTGAGGGAGAAGAATTAACAGTTGATGAATTAATAAAATTATTAAAAGGAGAGGAAGAATAATATGTTATCACAAGCAGAATTTTTTAGACAATTTAATAATGATACAAAAATCGAATTCAATGATGCTCTATTTGATAGAGACCAAGATGAAATAATGATGGAGCTGATGAAAGTAATTTTATCAGCTCAAAGAGAACAAATATTTACAATAAAAGTATTGTCATTTGTTATAAATGATGACCCAGATAAAATAGATAAGATATTAGCTGAATATGTAAATTATACAGAAAGAAATATTAAGAAAAAGAAACCAAATGAATATGAGTATGTGAATCTTAGAGATAGTGATGTAAGATTACTTACAGTACATTATCTTATAAAAGATAAGAATGATTCAGAAATACTTAAAGTTCATATATTATTACCAAGAATAGTTGATAAGTATTATTTTAGAATTGGTGGTAATATGTGGTTAGCTATGTTACAAATAGTAGATGGAAGCACATACAATAACTCTTTATCTAATAATCCAAGAAAAGCAAGTGTTACTTGTAAGACAGTAATGCCTTCAAGAATATTTAAAAACTTTGGAACTTTAGAAGACATGAGTGGTGAAAATATAGAATGTGTATATTTTACTAGTAATATATTTAAGAAGACTTTACCATTATTCAAATATATATTAGCTAAATATGGATACTTTGATGGTAAAAGATTTGTTGAAATAACTGATATAGAATTGACTTCTGTACCTAGTACAAATAAAGAAGACTATTGTGTTAAACTTAAAGACGGAATATATATTTCAGTTCCTAGATATTTGTTTGATAACGACCAAGTTGTTCAATCATTCTTTTATACTATGGCAATGAGTATAATGAATGATAAAAGGGCAACTATGGAAAAGGTTATTACAAGAGATTATTGGCTAGAAGTTCTAGGAGCTGAATTTAAAACAGCTACAGTTAAAAAAGGATTAGAATTACTTAACTCTTTAGAAGGTATATATGATATATCCACTAAGGAAGACTTAAGATTAGATAATTATACTAAAAGAAATATTTATTCTATCTTATTGTGGATAGTAAGAGAATTTGCTAGACTAAAAGTAAAAGATAACCTTGATGTAAGACTTAAATATGTAAGATATGGAAAATATATAGCATCATTATATTCTATGAAACTTATAAAAGGTCTTAAGAGATTAACTGATAGTAAAAATAAAGTAGAGATAAAATCTATAGTAAGAGCTATAAAGACAAAACCTACATTCTTATTAGATGAGATATGTAAGTGTAATCTTATAAACTATAGAAACTTGGTAAATGACCAAGATGCTTTATTAGCTTTAAAATATTCATTTAAAGGTGTATCTGGTATAGGTGATAATAATAATAAATCTATACCTGATATATATAGACATGCACATTATAGTCATTTAGGAATATTAGATACAGATAGTAGTCCTAAATCAGACCCAGGAATAAGTGGAGTTCTTTGTCCAATGATTAAACTTCATGATAATTATTTTACAGATTATAAGGAACCAGATTATTGGGAAGAAGAATTTAAGAGAACTTTAGATGAGTATAAACAAATGACTTCTAGGAAAGAAGTAATTAAGTTTAAACAAGAGTTAGGATTGAAAGTTGATAGTGAAGAATTGACAATCATAGAGAAGAACATCGAAATATCTAAAGGATTGATTGATGTTATCAAATTCAATTATGAAGACGAAAGACTAGCTAAGTTTAAACCAATAATAGATATGGGAGGAATGATTTATTTTGAGTAAAGTATATTTTATGTTTAGCTCTCAACAAGCTAATTTAAGAAAAGAAGTAGAAGGTTTTAAATACACTCCAGGAAAAGTATTAGTCAATGGCAGATATAAACAATATACTGAAATTGTCTCTGATCCTGATAATGCAACATATCCAGATGCCATAGTTGTGGCATCTGGAGAAAAATCTAGAATGATATATAGAAAGTAGTTGATGATTATGAATAGTGTCGATTTATCTATGAATGATTTATATATAATATCAATATTAGTTGCAGTAATACTAATCTTATCATTTGCATTTTTATATATGGTATATGGAGCAATAAAATTATTGCTCTATTTTGTTTATTATATCTTAATTGATGAAAACAATAAAAAGGATAAATGATTATATATTATATAGATGTAATAAATAAATATATTGGAGGTACTTATTATGAATTTTAAACCATTATTTACTGATGAGCATTGCAAAATATTAAATAATGAAAGCGATGTTTGTAAAGTATGCAAAGGAAAATGTTGCAGTAATTCTGGATGCTGCATAATTCCAAAAGATTTCAAATCTTATCCAGATATAACTAAAGAAGATATAATGATAGCTTTAGCATCTGGATGTATTGTAATGAGTCGTGAATATGATAATTATTTTCTTGTAATGAGAGGAATTAATACAAGTGAAACAAAAATATATAGTGAATATCCAAGTCAATGTGTAGCTCTAACTGAAAATGGATGCAGATATAAATTTGAAAATAGACCTTTTGGTGGTAGAATTCTTCGTCCACAAAAAGATACAATGTGTGCAAAAGGTTCATATAGATTGGATAGAGCTGGTTTAGCTTGGAAAAATTATCAAGACATCTTAAATGAAATAATTGATGAATATTTAACAAATGAATTTAAATTCTTATATGAATTAATAGATTATAAGAAAAAATATTACAATGAAACAGAAGAGGTTTGGGGGTAATAATATGAATTTAATAGAAAGAAGAGAACAAAGAAGAAAAATTAGAAGAAAAATAGCTTGGACAATGGCAACAATAGGAGTAGTATTTTTAACTGGTTCAGCTATATTAAATGCTTACAGTAGAACTCATACAATGAAATATTCAAGCAATGAATTTGATGTAGTAGATAAGATAGAACTAGATACAGGATGGTTTGACCATCATGTAATATATGAAATTAGAGTAAAAGATACAGGAGCTCATTACTATCTAACAGATAAAGGTGAATTAGTTCCTGTATATGGCTTTAATGGAGATATTAAAACTAGTGAGTCTTTAGACGAAAAGAAAGATAAATAAAATAGAAAGCTGGTGGAGAAATTCACCAGCTTTTTTATTTGTAAAAATACGACAACTTTAAATAAAGAGGTGATAATATGAAAATAAATTATATACGTTTAGTAGGATATATAGGTATATATAATGGAATGGGATTAGAAGATATTGCTATAGATTTCTCTAAAAGTAAATATAAGAAAGTAGTAATTAAAGGAGCTAATGGTAGTGGTAAGAGTACATTAACAAAAGCTTTACATGTAATACCAGATAGTAATTCATCTTTAATTCCTACAATGGAATGTAGAAAAGAGATTACATTAACTAATAATGATATAATGTATAATATACAAATTATACATCCAATTACATCTAAAGGAGAACGTGGTCAAACTAAAGCTTATATACAAAAGATATCAGGAGGAGAAAGTATTGAACTTAATCCAAATGGTAATATAAGAAGTTATAAAGATGCTGTATTTACAGAATTGAATTTAGACCCTAATTTTATAGCATTAAGCCAACTTTCAGGAGAGAATAAAGGATTAGCATCTTTAAAACCTGCTGATAGAAAGAGATTTGTTAATTCTATTATAGGTAATATAAGTGCTTATAATGATTTAAATAAATCATTTACAAAGAAAGCTAATGAATTTAGAGCTATGAGAAACAGTATATTATCTAAAATAGATAATCTAGGAGATATAGATAAGCTTAATATAGCTTTAAATAGTATAAATATTAAATGGAATATGCTTACTAAGGAAAAAGAAGATATATTACAAGCTATATCTTCTGAAAAAACTAAAATAAATATGCTTGATGAAGATAATAAAATTCAAGATAAGTTTAATATAGTTTCAAATAATGTAAATATTGCTAAACGTAACTTACAAGATTTAAATAAAAAATTGGCTAAAGAATCTGGTAAGTTTAATTGTGATATAAGTAAAGAATCATTAACAGAGTTTCATACTCATTTATCTAATCAAGAATTAGAATTACTATCAGATATAAATATAAATGAGCAAAAAGTAAATTCTTTATTAAATGATAGAGAAGAAGATGCTAAACGTTTACAAGAATTATCTGGTAAGCTTAAAGGATTAGAAAGTAATAGTAATAATAAAGATAAGCTTAAATCTTTAATTGAACAAACTAAATTAGATGTGAATAGTTATTCTAAGACTATATCTAATATGAAAATAAAAGATATCAATAATATATCAAAAGAAGAATTTATATTAGCTTTAGATTCTTTACATGATATAGAAGAAATGGTTAGTAATCTTAAAGCATCTTATAATTATGATTTATTCAATTCTGCTTTATATTATATAGAAAATGGATTACAAGTTAAAACAGAATGGGATTCAGAGATATTAGAATCAAGTAAATTACTTGAATGTAAAAAGAAAGAATATATTGATTTATCTAATTTAAAAAGTAAGATATCTATATTAGATAGCAGACCTAGTAAATGTAAAATAGATAGCTGTCCATTAATAAAAGAGGCTTTAGACATTCAATCTAAGTATAGTAATTTGGATAATGATATTATTGAATTAAGCAATACAATTACATCATTAGAAATTCAAGTAGCTGAATTGCGTAAGTCTAAAGAAACTTCATATGAAACTAATAGATGTAAATCTGATATAGAAATGCTTATAAGATGTATAGACAGAAACGCAACTATAATAAGAAAACTTATAGTTGATGAAAAGTTTCTTGATACAGCTAGAATATTAGATATATTGAATGATAATAATATATTTAACGAATTGCAAACTATATATTCGTATATAGATGCAGCTAATGTTATAGATTATTATAAGACATCAGTAGAAAAACTTAAAGATTATACTAATGAATATAATATACTTGAGCAAAAAGAATTTATAACTGATGGTATAGTTGAACAAATCAAATATACACAAAGTAAATTTGATGAGATTAATAAGACTATTAAAGAATGTAATAAGATTATTGTAGATAATAAGAATACTATTTCAACTAATAAATCTGTAATAATAGATGTAGAGTATATATTAAGTTTATATGAAGAAATAGAAAAGAATGAGAAACTTAAAGAAGATATGCTTAATGAGTTTGAAACTATAAAAAATTCAATGAAATCTATTAAACAATCAGTAGATAATATTGATATGCTTACTAATAGATTGAATCAAGTAAATAAAGAACTAGTACCATTAAACAATGAAAAAGATAAAGTACAACATGCTATAAAGTTATTAATAGAGTATCAAGAGGATTTAAAAGTTTATAATGAAAAGTATGAACTTATAGAAACTCTTAAGAAATATTCATCACCAACTACAGGTATACAAACTATATTCATAAATTTATATATGAATAAGTCATTATCATTAGCAAATAAGTTACTTCAACTTATGTTTGATGGTAAGTATGTATTATGCCAATTTGTTATAAATGACCATGAATTTAGAATACCATGTATGGGTAGTGGATTATTGAATGATGATATATCATCTATGAGTACATCTGAAACTTGTATGATTAGTATGATACTATCATTTGCAATTCTTCAACAAGCATCTACAGATTATAATATACTTATATTAGATGAAATAGATGGTGGATTAGATACTCATAATAGATTGACATTTTTAAATGTACTTGAAGAACTTATTAATATGCTTAACGTTGAGCAATGCTTCATTATATCTCATAATGATGAAATAAATCTTAAAGATTGTGACATCATTATGTTAAAGAGTAATGGGCAATACAGTAATATTGATGGAAATGTAATTTTTAAGTATTAACCTTAAAGTAATAAAAATTCCATAATATTATAACTCTTAGTTTAATGGTATGATATGTGAATAATTATTTACATAGATTTAAACCCCTAGCTATAATTAGCTAGGGGTCTTTTATTTTTTAGTATAAATTTAAACTACTATTATCTCCTACTATTATTAAAGGATAACTTGTATCTAAGTTAACATTTCTTGCAACATTTTCATTAGGATAAGGTATTGTATCTTCTAAGAACATTGGATCTGGTCTTGGAACATTTGGTATACTTTCTCCAGTAGACATATCCATTACATCAAAATGTCTTTCTCCTGTAACAGCATTTAAAACTAATACTGTTTTTATATTAGGATTACTTTCCATTCTCATAAGATTTTGCTCTGGAGTTAACATACCATTATCTAAAGGTGATTGTCCTCCTGCAGAAACTAATAAATTAGCTCCACCATTTTGGAAAGCCATTTGATTTGAACCTATACCACTTTTGAAAGTATTCATTGGAGCTTGTATAAATGCATTATACATATCCATTAAATATTTATCATCATTATCAGCTGTAGCTTGTTGAGCTGATATTTCTTTCATACGTTTTAATTCAAGATTATGAGAATCTGTTATAGTTTTATTAAGTTCTCTTATAGCTGTAATCTTTGTATTTATAAGATTACTTCCTATACCTGTAAGGTCTGTAATATAATTATATTTATTTTTTAATGTTTTTGATGATCTTACATTTTCAATATCTTTCATTACTTGATTATTATACATATCAACTTGCATAATAGCTGTATGAAGCATATTATTAGTTTGATCATAAGTGTTTAAATATGGGTCATTTGTTTGAGTCATTGATAAATTAGTTTGAGCATTTGCATCAATTACTTCTACATTTTGTTTTTGTTGTTTTTCTTGCTCAGACTTTTTAGGTCTACCTCTTTTTCTTTTAGGTTTTTCTATTTCTCCTTCTTCTGCACTACCTATTTTAGCAGCTTTTCCTTTACCTTTAGTAAGGAAATCTAAATTTATAAGCTCACTAGCTTTAGTTGTTTTTTCACTCATTTTCATTCCTCCTTAAATAATCATTTAATGTTATGTTTCAATGATTAATTATGATATAATCATATATTATATTCTGGTATACTTTTAAGATTATAGAAACAATATATTAATCAAATAATTTGAAGGAGGTCCTGTGTGATGCTTAAAAAGTATATTGAAGGTTCAAATGTTAGTCTTTTAAATACAATGTATTTATATCCAAAAAGACAAGAAAATGGTAAATATGACCATGGGTCAATGACATTAGTTTATAAAGATTTAAACACAAATGAAAAACATGTAGAATGTATTGATGACCCAGAAATAGAGTATTATATTTTAAATGAAGGTGAAAGAGTTCCACCTAAAGCATTATTTGTAGAGAAAGATAAAGTAACAATGAAAACAAGTAAATTTAGAAATCTTGAAAGAGATTTAGCTAAACTTACTGGAAAGGAAGAGTTTTATAAAGATAATATCTATAATGGTAATAGATATATGAATAGACATATTCATAGTGATAGTATAAATATATTCAATAGTGATATGAATATCAATGATTTTTATAGATATAAATTTGATAGAATGTATAAGAATAAACCATTTAAACCAACTAAATCTTATTTCGATATAGAAGTTGATGGCTTACATCAAATGGGAGATTTCCCAGAACCAGGTGAATGTCCTATAAATGCTATAACATATATAGATTCAGACCATATGTGTGTATTAACTTTATTACTTCGTAATGGAGCTGAACCAAATCCATTAATAGAAGAATTTGAAGATTCTGTAAATGATGAATTATATACAAAATTAAAATCATTTATAAGAGAAAGAGTTGGTGGAGAAAAGAATGAAAGAAAATTTGGATTAGATAAAATGCAATATAAGATATTATTTTATGACCAAGAAATACAATTAATATATGATTTCTTTAATATAGTAAATAAGTTTAAACCAGATTTCTTATTAGCATGGAACATGCGTTTCGACGTTCCATATATCATTCAAAGAATAATGAACTTAGGATATGACCCAGCTATAATAGGTTCACATCCAGATTTTGAACATAAACATTTTTCATATTATATTGATAATAGAGCTGAAGAAGTTCCTGAAAGATGTGATGCTTGTAAAATATCTTCTTATAGTGTATATATAGATCAAATGATTCAATTTGCTTCAAGACGTAAAGCTAAGAAAGGAGCTTTTGCAAGTTGGAAACTTGATTATATAGGTGATGTAACTACAGGTATTAGAAAATTAGATTATTCTCATATAACTACAGATATAGCTAAATTACCATATCTTAATTATGAAGTATTTGTTTTCTATAATATAATGGATACAATTGTTCAATATTGTATAGAGCATAAAGTTAACGATGTTGATTTCTTAATCAATAAAGCTATGGTTAATAATACAAGATATGAAAAAGTTCATAGACAAACTGTATATTTAGCTAATAGAGCTACAAAGTTCTTTAATAATATGGATTTAGTAATATCAAATAATAAGAACGTGTTTAATCCTAAACCAACTGAAAAGTTTCCAGGAGCTCATGTAGCTGACCCTAAGAGATTAAATGATTATTCTAAAATGAAACTTAATGGTGTTCCTATAATGATATTCCAAAATCTAGATGACTTTGATTATAAGTCAATGTATCCTAGTGATATAGCAGAATTTAATATAGCATCTAATACTCAAATAGGAAGAATATTTATAAAAGATAAAATATATGAAAATGAAAATCCATATAAATCTGATTATTATTGTAGAGAAGGAGCTTTCATTGAAGACTTCCATAGTCACAATTATATTGAATTCTCTCATAGATGGTTTAACCTTGCTGGATATAAAGATTTATGTAAAGATATTGAATATTACTTTAACTTTATAAGAAGACCTCAAGTTCTTCCTAGCATGACTTATGATGGGCAAAAAGTTGTTATAAACTATTTAGGAAGAAAAGATGATAATCTTAAAGATGTAATTACTTTCCATAAAACTAAACAAGTTATACATTCTAATGAAGTTCAACCTGATATGACAGATATTGTAAACAATATCAATGTGAATCAAATAGTATATAAAGAAAACTAATAAAGGAGCTATAGAGAGAAATCTCTATAGCTTTCTTTTTTGTAAAACTTGATTATTTCACTTATATATTATAACTATGACATAGATATATAATATAATAAATTTATGGTGGTATGTCGTGTAGACATACAAGTTATGTCAAGTTTTCTATGTTACTTGATATAATATTATAAGGAGAAAGAAAATGTTAAATAATAATTTAGTAGTTGTAGTAGATGGTAATGAAGTTGAATTAGATAGTGAAATAATGTCAATAATAAGATATGCAAATTTAGAAAACTATGCTTTAGTAGCTGGAAAAGAAATAGTTAAAGCAGTAAATGATATAATAGAATCTGTAAATGAAGGAGTAATAGGAGATAAAGATTTCGCTGTTAAATTTATAGAAACAGATATAAAAATAAGAGCTAATAAAGCAGGAATAGAAGTCTTTCATAAATTATTTGATGAAGATGTAAATGACTTATATGAAAAGACAGAAAAATTAACAAAAGCATTAGAAACAGCAATATTAAATCAATTATATACTAACTTATAAAAGTTAGTATATAATAAAATAAATAGAGTCATATGACTCTATTTATTTTTTGTCATAATCATATATTATTTAAATATAAACACTAGAATAGGAGGTGGTCTAATTGAATAAAATAGAAGTATATAGAACGCATATAAGAATAAACGATTATACAGTAGGTTCTTGTATAGCTTTAGAAAATTGTTTTACAATATATGACCCAATAACACATGATTTTTATTATGAAGGATTATATTATGATGAAGAGTCAAGAACTTTATTTATACCAAGAGGCGTTGATATTCCTTTTATAGAAAAAAGAATTGGAGCTGAAGCAGTATTTATTGAAGGCTGTGATAAATTTGATGTATTTAATAATATTCAGCTTAAGTATTTTCCAAGAGATAATGTACAAAAACAAGCTTTACAATTTATGATAGGAGTAGATAAATATGAACGTAATCAATATCTATCTCAACTATCTGTAAACTTAAATACTGGTAAAGGAAAAACTTATTGTTCAATAGCAACTATAGCTTATATAGGAGCTAGAGCTATTATAATAGCTTATTCAACTAAATGGCTACAACAATGGAAAGAATTTATATTAGAGTATACAGATACAAGACCAGAAGAAATCTGTATGATGATATCATCATCTAAGATATCAAGAACTATGAAAGAAAAAAATAAAGATAGATATAAATTTATACTTACATCTCATAGCTCTATAGGTTCTTATGCTAAAAATAATGGATGGGAATCAATAGGAAAATTATTTAGAGAATTAAAGATAGGTATTAAAATATATGATGAATCTCATCTTAATTTTAAATCAATGTATATGATTGACTACTTTACTAATACGTGGAAAACGTATTATGTAACTGCTACACCTTTACGTAGTAATAAAGATGAAAATAAGATATATCAATTATATATGAAGAATGTTCCTGGGATAGATTTATTCAATCAAAATGAAGATCCACATACACATTATATAGCTATAAGATATAATAGCCAACCACCATTAGATGTATTACAAAAATGTAAGAATCAATATGGGTTAGACAGAAACAAGTATGTAAATTATATAGTTCACAATCAAAACTTCTATAAGATGCTAAGACTTATTATGAATATGATAATAAATAAAGGTGGTAAAACTCTTATATACATTGGAACTATACAAGCTATAGATATAGTGTATGAATGGATAATACATGAATATCCAGAGTTTGAATATAATACTTGTATACTTACATCAGAAGTGGTAGATAAAGAAATTATATTAAAGAATCAAATTATATTATCAACTACAAAATCAGCAGGTACAGCTATGGATATACCATTTTTACAACGTACAGTTATATTAGCTGAACCATTCAAATCTGAGATATTAGCTAGACAAACTTTAGGAAGAACTAGAGCTAATAATACTGAATATGTTGAAGTTGTAGATACAGGATTTAAAATGATAAATAAATGGTTTCTAACAAAGAAACCAATATTTAAGAAATATGCATTATCATGTAAGATAATTAATGTATCAAATAGAGATTTAGATAATATGAGTGATAAGATTATAAATGATAGACAAGCTAAAATGCTTATTCCAAAAGAATACAAAAATGTAATAACTTTCCATGGTATAGAGGGTGGAATTACTTTCTATTAATATACAAAATAATTATATAT